>VAPL010416667.1_pt1 | contig 10980 bp, 9 predicted proteins | sample 3395061 | NCBI WGS metagenome assembly VAPL01 (sample SAMN08290444, study PRJNA428436) | hydrothermal vent metagenome | isolation source: Deep-sea hydrothermal vent chimney 2 | place: Pacific Ocean: Juan De Fuca Ridge | depth 2182 m m
ATTATTAATGCGGCGCTGCAATTTAAATTTCCTGATGCGAGCAGACAACTTGCTCGCTTTGCAATCAACAGCACCGTTGGCATCTTAGGACTTTTTGATCCTGCCAAAAAATATTTCGCACTCGCCGCCAAAGAGGAAGACTTTGGACAAACCCTAGGTCACTACGGTATCGGCCCCGGATTTTATATTATGCTACCTTTTTTAGGACCCTCGAATGTACGTGATAGTATTGGCCGACTGATCGATTTAACGCTGGACCCTTTCGCCTATATATTAAATGATTTGGAATATTTAGCTGTCGAAGCATTTGATAATATTAATGCTTTATCGCTGGATAAAAACACCTATGAAGCCATTAAAAGAAATGCCTTAGATCCTTATTTTTTTATTCGAGATGCCTACTTTCAATTTCGTGCAGGGAAAATCAAAAAATAGCCATCCCGGCGAAAACACTTTTATAATGGTTAACAAGGTAACGGACCATGAACTTAAAAAAATTGAACATACCATGTATTTTAGTATTGCTGCTTTCTATGACAGTATTCTCACCCACGGCCATAGCTAGTCGTCCCACTGACGACATGAAAGCCAGTATCGATAACGTTTTAGCCACCCTTCGACAAGCAAGTCTGGATAAAACCAACAAGCACGAACAAATTAAATCGACCATTGATTAACGCTTTTATTTTAAGGGTATATCAAGACGCGCCTTAGGAAAAAACTGGAAAATGAAACAACATGGCGATGACGGGTTGGTATATGATGTAGTGATTGAAGAAGTCAGCCTCATCAGAAATTATCGTAGTAGTTATCAAAGAAAGAAGGTATCGAAGCACTGATTAATGAAATGGAGAAAAAAATTGCTTCTCTTCAGAACCCAAAGTAGGATGACAAAACATCCTAAAATCTTACCATGAGTATACTCGTCCCAGTAATAAGTATTTTTCAGAATTAGCGGGATTTTTTAGCTTAGGTAGTTTTCGGTTTATGGCACATAGCTATTTCAATGAAATCTTAATATTACTGGTTGCCGCCGTTACCATTACCCTATTATTTATTCGGTTACAATTACCACCATTACTCGGTTATTTAACCGTAGGCGCATTGCTGGGTCCCTATGGATTAGCCTGGATCGATGATACGGAACATACCCGAGACTTTGCTGAATTTGGCGTGGTATTTTTATTATTTAGTATCGGGCTTGAATTTTCTTTACCGCAACTGATGCAAATGAAAGGTGCCGTATTCGGACTTGGTGGCTCGCAAGTGTTGCTTAGTACGCTGGCCACAACACTCATCGCCATGTATTTTGGCTTCTCCTTAGAAAGCGCAATCATCCTTGGTGGCGTCATTGCCATGTCATCCACCGCATTGGTGACCAAACAATTGACCGATCAAGCTGAATTACATAGCCAGCACGGAAAAAATGCCATTGGTATTGTGCTATTTCAAGATGTCATGGTTATTCCATTTTTAATCCTTGTCACCAGTTTAACCACCAGCTCGTATCAAATGCCAGCCGCTGCCGTTGCTGCCGCCTTCACCCAAGGTCTGCTCGCTTTAGCATTGATTCTTGCCATCGGTCGCTGGATACTGAGCCCGGTATTTCGAAGAGTTGCAAAATTCCGTTCTACGGAATTGTTTACCCTCACGGCGCTGCTGGTCGCGCTGGGTGCCGCCTGGATAACTTATAAACTGGGCTTGTCGTTGGTGCTTGGTGCATTCATCGCGGGCATGATGCTGGGAGAAACTGAATTTCGGTATCAAGTTGCCGCTGAAATTCGTCCTTTTCGTGACCTATTGCTTGGCTTATTTTTCATTACCATCGGCATGTTGTTTAACGCGAAATTGCTCCCCGACATCTGGGCAAACGTCTTGGTATTATTAGCCGCATTAATGATTGTCAAGCTATTACTGGTTTTTATACTTTGCAAAATTGCCGGCTGGAATCGCATTGTTGCATTACGCACGGGTTTAGTACTGGCTCATGGCGGTGAATTCGGCTTTGCGATACTTGCCTTGGCACTGGATTCAAAGTTATTGCAGCCAAACACCGGGCAAATCGTATTAGCCGCACTATTAATCAGCATGGTATTGTCACCACTGATCATCCGTTACAATGGCCATATTGCTTCATTGCTGCTCCCCAATGCGTCGATAAAGAACCAACGCATAAACAAAAAACGCATTGCCCATAGAATAAGCAATATAAAAGAGCATGTGATTATTTGCGGTTATGGACGTGTCGGGCAAAATATCTCTGGTATACTCGAAGAAGAAGACATCCCTTTTAACGCCATTGATATTGATCCAGTCTTAGTGCAAAATGCCATCAAAGCAAAAGAACCGATCGCTTATGGTGACGCAACCAATATCGAATTACTCAATGCCGCCGGCTTAAATCAAGCGGCGGCTCTGGTCATCAGCATTGACAATGTGCATACCGCATTAAAAATATTACGCAAGGTACGGGAGGTTCATCCGAGCATTCCGATCATAGTTAGAACCACCGACGACACTCAGTTGGAACATTTTCATCAAGCGAAAGCCACCGAAGTCATTCAAGAAAGAATGGAAGCCAGCTTGGTTCTCACCTCTCATCTGCTATTACGGCTCAAAGTGCCTGCACCCCATGTCGCGCATAAAATTCAGCAAGCGAGAAAAAATCATTACGCACAATTGCGCCAGCTGTTTCCTGGTGAAGATACCATCATGAATATTACCGATGAGAATAGCAAACAATTGCTTGCCATTGAGTTGCCTAAAGCGACGTGGGCCACCCAGCAATGCGTGAAAGACTTACCCATTCAAAAATACGATGTCTCGATAACGGCCATTCACCGCCAACAAAAACGTATTGTTAACCCACCGCCTAACATGCAATTATTCGCGGGAGACATCCTCATTGTCTTTGGCGCACCCAGTGCACTAGCATGCCTAGAAGCAATACTGTTACGCAGAAAATAAATAAAAGCCTAAATCTTGAACGCTACGGGTATAGCCGACATTGGGCCATCTCGCGTTTGAAAACCGCGATGAGAATTGATTTCACCTGGGTTTTTCTGGGGAATCCAGGTCTCAAGTGAGATTAAATGATAGGCGGCTCAATGCTGGGTATAGTTAAAACATCCTTGTCTTTAATGCCATTCTCCGATTGTTTTTAGGACAGTTTAATTGGCATCACTTGCTCCGCAATGGTTTGATATTTTTCGATTTGGTGAAAATTAAGATACCGATAAATATTTTCCGATAACGGCGCAATTTGACTGACAAAGGTTTGGTATTCTTGTTGGCTTGGAATGTATCCTAAACGTGCTGTCACGGCGGCTAATTCCGCCGAAGCCAAATAGACATCTGCCTCCTTGCCTAAACGATTGGGAAAATTCCGTGTCGAGGTTGATACCACTTTTGCGCCATCGCTGACACGGGCTTGATTACCCATACATAATGAACAACCTGGCATCTCAATTCTTGCGCCCACTCGACCATAAATGGCGTAATACCCTTCTTCGGTGAGTTGGTGAGCATCCATTTTAGTCGGTGGCGCAATCCAAAGTCGGGTGGGTACGGCACCGGCGTCTTCCAACACCTTACCGGCGGCTCGATAATGGCCGATATTGGTCATACAAGAGCCAATAAATACCTCATCAATCGATTCGCCCGCCACATCCGATAAAAGTTTGACATCATCGGGATCATTCGGGCAGCACAATATCGGCTCATTGATTTCATTTAGATTGATATCAATCGTTGCCGCATATTGTGCATCGGCATCCGGTTCAAGCAATTGCGGTGCAGCTAACCAGGCTTGCATGGCATTGATGCGACGTTGCAAAGTTCGTTGATCACCATACTCGCTGGCAATCATCCACTTTAATAAAGTCACATTCGATTCAAGATATTCAATCACCGGGCCTTTATTTAGGCGTACCGTACAACCATTGGCAGAACGCTCGGCTGAGGCATCAGCCAACTCAAAAGCCTGCTCCACTTTTAAATCCGACAAGCCTTCAATTTCCAAGACGCGCCCGGAAAATATATTTTTCTTATTTTGTTTTTCAACGGTTAATAATCCCTGCTGAATGGCCACGTAAGGAATCGCGTGTACTAAATCACGCAAGGTAATGCCGGGTTGCATGTCACCATGAAAACGAACTAATACCGACTCTGGCATATCTAGCGGAATCACGCCTAACGCGGCCCCAAAAGCCACTAAGCCTGAACCGGCAGGAAAACTAATTCCCATGGGGAAACGGGTATGAGAATCGCCGCCGGTACCCACGGTATCGGGCAACAACATGCGATTTAACCAAGAATGAATAATGCCATCCCCTGGGCGCAGTGAAACGCCGCCACGGTTTTGAATAAACGTAGGCAAGTCATGCTGTAAAGTAATATCAACGGGCTTAGGATAGGCGGCGGTATGACAAAAACTTTGCATCACCAAGTCAGCAGAAAAACCCAAACAGGCCAGTTCTTTTAACTCATCGCGGGTCATCGCTCCCGTGGTATCTTGAGAACCCACGGTGGCCATGCGAGGCTCACAATAGGTGCCAGGATAAACACCGGCCACGCCGCAAGCCTTACCCACTATTTTCTGCGCGAGGGTAAATCCTTTACCGGTATCCTCAGGTATGGTCGGTCGTAAAAATAAATCACTCGGGGGCAATGATAACGCCTCGCGTGTTTTATCGGTCAATGAGCGGCCGATAATCAGCGGTATACGACCACCGGCTCGCACTTCATCAGGCAAGGTGAGCGGTCGTAAATTAAATGTCGATAGCGTCTTGCCCTGAGCATTCAAAATAACCCCGTCATAAGGTCGAATGGTAATCACATCCCCCATGGATAAGGCTTGTACATCACATTCAATGGGTAGCGCCCCCGAATCTTCGGCGGTGTTAAAAAAAATGGGGGCTATTTGACCACCGATCACGATCCCGCCTTGACACTTGTTTGGCACATAAGGAATATCTTGCCCCATATGCCACAATACGGAATTGATCGCCGATTTTCGAGAAGACCCGGTGCCGACTACATCGCCCACATAAGCAAGAGGATGTCCTTTGGTTTTCAGGTTATCAATGATAGTTAAGACATCAGGCAGGCGACTGATCAGCATCGCTTTGGCATGCAGTGGAATATCTGGACGGCTCCAGGCTTCAGAGGCCGGTGATAAATCATCGGTGTTGGTTTCGCCCTCGACTTTAAATACGGTGACCGTCATCTCATCAGCTAACGCAGGCCGCCCAGTGAACCAAGTCGCTTGTGCCCAAGCCTCCGACACCTGTTTAGCATAATCGTTGGTTTTGGCTTTTTCCAATACATCATGGTAGGCATCAAATATCAATAAGGTATGGGATAAAGCTTGTGCTGCAATGGGGGCTAAATCATCGTCATCCAGCAAATCAATTAACGGACTAATGTTGTAACCACCTAGCATAGTGCCTAATAACTCAGTGGCTTTCACTGGGGCAATTAAGGCGCTCGTGGTTGTTTTTTTTGCAATCGCCGATAAAAAACCCGCTTTCACATAGGCGGCCTGATCAACGCCGGGTGGCACTCGATGTATCAACAACTGAACCAGCAGCTCGGCATCATCTTTAGCTGGCGGTGGCTTTTTAAATAGCTCAACTAAATCGGCGGTTTGTTGGGTATCCAACGGCAAGGGTGGCAAGCCGGCAGCGGCCCGTTCTTCGACGTGTTTTTTATAAAGATCTAACACCTTTTCACCTCAATTTTTCATAAAATTTAGCACCCAAAACGGCTGATTTACTAAACACGTGGGTTTAAATGCTTGACAGTAACGATATACTTACGAGTATAGCAACGCGATCTACCGAGACATTATATAAGGTTTGTTGTATATTTCTGCTTTTAAATGAATTGATAAAATGGAAACATGTATGAATTTCACGCAGCTCACTGCCATTTCTCCGATTGACGGTCGATATAGCGATAAAGTTAAAGCACTCAGGCCCATCTTCAGTGAATATGGGCTGATTCGGTATCGTGTTTTAGTCGAGATTCGATGGTTACAAATGCTAGCCTGCCATGAAAGCATTGAAGAAGTGCCGACCCTCAGCGATGAAGCACTTTATACCTTGGATTCTATCATCAACCATTTTAATGAAAAAGACGCCGAAGACGTTAAAACGATCGAACGCACCACCAATCATGATGTAAAAGCGGTTGAGTATTTTTTAAAAAATCGAATACAGGATGTTGAAGAGCTTGAAAATATTAGTGAATTTATTCACTTTGCCTGCACTTCAGAAGATATCAATAATCTAGCTTATGGGTTGATGCTAAAAGACGCTCGTCAGCAAATTTTATTACCATTGATGAAACAACTGATGCAAGCGATCACTGAGCTTGCTCATCAATATGCCGATACCCCCATGTTATCCCGCACCCATGGTCAGCCCGCCTCACCCACTACCGTTGGTAAAGAAATGGCTAACGTGGCTCATCGCTTAACAAGACAATATCATCAATTTATCAGCATTCCCATCTTAGGTAAAATCAATGGGGCGGTAGGTAATTTTAATGCACATTTATCCGCCTATCCAGAAGTGGATTGGCCGGTCATCGCCGAGAATTTTGTGACAGACCTCGGTTTACAATACAATTCACACACGATTCAAATTGAGCCGCATGACTATATCGCAGAATTGTTCCATACCTTGGCACGATTTAATACGATTGTGATGGATTTTAATCAAGATACATGGGGATATATCTCGTTAGGCTATTTCAAACAAAAAACCATTGCCAATGAAGTCGGCTCCTCAACCATGCCGCATAAAGTTAATCCCATTGATTTTGAAAATTCAGAGGGTAATCTTGGTATTGCCAATGCGATTTTTGACCATTTAGCCCGCAAGTTACCCATTTCCCGTTGGCAACGTGATTTAACAGATTCTACTGTATTACGTAACCTAGGGGTTGGCATCGCTCATTCAATGATAGCGTTTCAGTCTACCTTGAAAGGCATGAGTAAATTAGAAATTAACATGGATCACTTAGCCGCTGACCTTGACACCAACTGGGAAGTGCTGGCCGAACCTGTGCAAACAGTGATGCGGCGCTATGCCATAGAGAATCCCTATGAAAAATTAAAAGCGCTCACCCGCGGCCAAACCATTGATAAAACAATACTGCACGAATTTATATTGTCACTTGATATTCCCGATCAGGCAAAAAATCAGTTATTAGCACTTACCCCGTCAAGTTATACAGGATATGCGAAAACATTAGCAAAATCATTAAAGTAAACTGATAAAAATCATTCCATGAGTCGCTATACACAAAGCGGAGCTGAGTATATCTTCAGGAGTTTTGAAGAATGAGAATTAACAGATTATGCTGGATTATGTTCTATGCCTGGTTATTTATCATACCAACGAGCCACGCTGACAAATTATTAATCGAGGGGATAAATAGTGAACCGCCGAACCTGTTCGATGGGATACCCCGACCTAAAAATAGGATGAAAATGCAGCGGGTCAAAGACATTTTTGGAGCACCAAAACAAGCTTTAAAAGCGGTTGGACGCCCCCCCATCATTCGCTGGATTTATGATGATTTTACTGTGTATTTCGAAAATAATATTGTGATAAATACCGTCGTTAATAAAAAGCCTAAAACGCAACAATGATAACAACAATATGGGCAATGACGACAGCTCAAGGAAACGTAAGTGAGCAATAGGTTAGCAAAATCTTATCACTTACCGCCAGAATGGGCCATGCAAAGTGGTATCATGTTGACCTGGCCCCATCAGGCCAGTGATTGGCGGCCGTATTTAGCGGACGTCGAACCGATTTTTGTGCAAATGGCCCAAGCCATTTGTCGTTTTGAAACATTGCTCATCAGTGCCAACGATGTCGCTCACCAATTACATATTCAAGCATTATTAAACTCAGCGCAGATTCCACCAGCGTATTTTCGTATTTACGTGGCCCCTTCCAATGACAGCTGGACTCGTGACCACGGCCCCATCACATTATTATCTGAGCAGCAAGTTTTATTGTTAGATTTTGAATTTAATGGTTGGGGCAATAAATATAACAGCCAATTAGACAACCAAATGACTCGCCGACTACATCACCAAAATGCATTCGGTCAGGTTCAACTTCGTTCCATACCGTTTGTGTTAGAAGGTGGCAGTATTGACGTTGATGGTAACGGAACGCTGTTAACCACATCACGCTGTTTATTAGACAGACATCGCAATCAAGTGAGCGATAAAGCAACGGTTAGCCAACAATTAAGAGCCTATTTATCCATAGATCGTATATTATGGTTAGATCATGGTTATTTAGAAGGTGACGATACCGATTCCCATATCGATACCCTCGCTCGATTCGTTAATCCTCAAACCATTGTCTATGTCGCTTGTGACGATCCTGAGGACAACCATTACCTTGCACTGCAAAAAATGCGTCATCAATTGGAGGCTTTTACCAATAAACAAGGCCAAACGTATCAGTTAATTCCATTACCCTGGCCCGATCCGAAATACGATGATCAGCAGCGACGATTACCGGCGACCTATGCTAATTTCTTAATTATCAATAACGCCGTATTAGTACCGCAATATGAGGATCCAGCGGACGAGCAGGCCTTAGCCATTCTGCAATCATGTTTTCCCGAAAGAGAAATCATTGGCATCCCTTGCATTCCATTAATTCAGCAAAATGGTAGCTTACACTGTTTAACCATGCAATTGCCCAAAGGCGTGCTTAGTGAAATAGACAAAGGCAACTCATGATCACTCACAAAAAAATAAACGTCGCATTATTACAACACGCTTGTCGCCCCTCAGTGCATGAAAATAAATCCACCATTGAACAAGCCATTGAAAACGCCGCCGGCAATAACGCGCAACTGGTAGTTTTACAAGAATTGCACAACAGCTTATATCCTTGCCAAACAGAAGATCTCCAATGGTTTGAGTTGGCCGAGCCGATCCCTGGTCCCTCCACCAGCTGGCTAGCTGATTTAGCCGCAAAATATCACTTGGTCATTATCAGCTCACTGTTTGAATGTCGTGCCCCCGGCCTCTACCACAATACGGCCGTTGTTTTTGATGGTGATGGAAGTATCGCAGGCAAGTATCGAAAAATGCATATTCCTGACGACCCAGGCTACTACGAAAAATTTTATTTCACACCCGGTGATTTAGGTTTTCATCCCATTCAAACCAGTTTAGGTTGTATCGGTGTACTGGTTTGCTGGGACCAATGGTATCCGGAAGCCGCCCGACTCATGGCCTTAGCCGGTGCGGATATCTTGGTATACCCGACCGCCATTGGTTGGGATCGCAATGATCATACGGATGAGCAACAACGTCAATTAAATGCCTGGATCACGATTCAACGTGCCCATGCCATTGCCAATGGCATTCCGGTGTTAGCGGCTAACCGCGTAGGCCATGAAGCCGACCCATCAGGCCAAACCTCAGGTATCGAATTCTGGGGCAACAGTTTTATCGCCGGACCACAAGGTGACATATTAGCCCAGGCCGATCACCACAGTGCCAACATTTTATATGCGGAACTGGACTTAAAACGCAATACGCAGATTCGTCAAATATGGCCTTTTTTTCGAGACCGACGCATTGATGAATATACGGATTTGTTAACGCGCTATCGGGACTAGAAAATAGAGTACTATTTTGTTTACACCAACGCTTAGGACAACATCATGATATTGGTATTACACCCCAACACCGACAGTCACAGTCAAGCGTATCAACAATTGCAAGAATATTTACAGGCGCTACCCAATGTAAAAACCCGGGAGCACCGCGTGACAGGCGAGCAGCAAGTATTAACCGAAATTTATCTATTGGGGGATACCGCAGCGCTCTCCGTTGAAGAGATGCAAAATCTGCCCACGGTAGAAAAAGTCGTGCGAATATCCAGAGAATACCGCGTGTTAGGCCGCCACCTAAACGATACTCGCCCCGCTGCATTCGAATATAACGGCGTTGTTTTCAGTCAAGATAATCTCAATATTTTCGCCGGACTCTGTGCCGTCGATAACCCTGATCATGTCGAACAAATGATGAAAGTATTGATGGAAAACGGCCAGGTTTGTACCCGCATGGGTGCCTATAAACCGCGTACCAATCCCTATTCATTTCAAGGGCACGGCAAATCTTGCTTACCCTATGTCTTCGAATTAGCGGGTAAGTACGGCATTAAAGTCATCGCCATGGAAATTACCCATGACATTCATATTGATGAAATCAATGACGCCTTAGCACTCACCGGACATCCCACCGGAGTCATGTTACAAATTGGGACACGTAATACGCAAAATTTTGAGTTACTTAAAGCTGTTGGCAAACAACAACATCCAGTTTTATTAAAAAGGGGATTCGGCATCACCTTAGAAGAATCACTCAATGCCGCCGAATATCTCGCGAGCGAAGGGAATAGCAAAGTCATTTTCGCCTTGCGTGGCATGAAAACCAACATGGGTGATCCGCATCGTAATTTTGTCGATTTTGCTCATGTGCCTGCCGTCAAACGATTAACTCGCATGCCGGTTTGCATCGATCCTTCGCATTCGGTGGGCACACGCAGTCAATCACCGGATGGTATCATGGATATGATGCATGTCACCGCACAAGGTATTATTGCTGGCGCCAATATGGTGTTGGTTGATTTCCATCCTAACCACAAAAAAGCCTTAGTAGATGGACCGCAAGCCTTACACCTAGATGAATTAGCTTATTTTCTGGAAGATGTTACCATCGCACGAGAAGCCTATCTGCGCCGCCGGGCATTAGCCGATCGAAAACTGGCTAATACCATGAAATAGAAAAATCCATCATTCGCAAGGCTACCCAATGCCGGTTAACCCTAAACAAAAAACCCCTTGTACCAAGGGTACAAGGGGTCTGTCATTAGAGAACCTGGCAGTGACCTACTTTCACATGGGGAAACCCCACACTATCATCGGCGC
>VAPL010534192.1_pt1 | contig 10980 bp, 11 predicted proteins | sample 3395061 | NCBI WGS metagenome assembly VAPL01 (sample SAMN08290444, study PRJNA428436) | hydrothermal vent metagenome | isolation source: Deep-sea hydrothermal vent chimney 2 | place: Pacific Ocean: Juan De Fuca Ridge | depth 2182 m m
GAACAATTTCCTGACCAAATGCTAAACACAGCACGCCAACAAGAAGCGAATGCTTTGCAACAGAGAGGGAATAGCTGGTTAGCAGGCGCGCCTAATATTGCAATGCGTTATCAAGATGATTTACCAGGTGACGATATTGGCTCCAGAGAAATTGAAGCAGAATTAGAATTGCCTTTATGGAATTGGGGGCAACGCTCCGCAGGACAAAAAGTTGCCGAAGAAGCTCATTTATCAGTAAAAGAGCAATCATCTATTATAAAACTGAATGTTGCTGGACTAGTTAGAGCCGCTTTATGGGATATAGAATTGGAAAATATTCGCTATCAACAAGCCAGATCTAATCAAAATATATCACAACAACTCCTCAATAAAATCAAACGCAGAGTAGAATTAGGCGACTTACCTCGCACTGATTTATTGCTTGCTAAAAGTGACCACTTGGCTAAACGTTCATTGTTGACTAAAGCTGAAGCTGAACTGATGCATGCTCGCAAAAGTTATCTCAGCTTAACCCAAATGAGCACAATTCCAGCCTCCTTTAAAGAAGAATTGAGTCCTATTATTGAAATTTCTGCTAATCACCCTAAGTTAGCGGCTATGAATGCAGTTGTTAGACGTAAACAAGCAGAGCTTAAGTGGGTAAAATCTGCTGGCTCAGGTCAGAGTAGTTTTATCTTAGGCGGAAGAAGTGAAAAGGGTGATGAGAATGCGGATGATATTGAGAGCATGAGTGTGGAGTTCTCTATTCCATTTGGGGGTAGCGCGCATCTTGCACCTAAAATTGCCTCAGCGAATCTTGAACTAACTGAAGCCTATGCAAAAAGAGCCCACCTTTTCCGAGATTTAGAAAAGCAACACCATGAAGCCAAACATACTTTAGAAGTTAGCAGAACAGAACTAAAGCTTGCTAATAAACTCAAACAAATATCTGAATCCCTTTTAAAAATGACACGTTTAAGTTTTTCAGCAGGCGAAACTAATTTAATAGATTTATTAAAAATCCAGGCTAAATCTCTTGACTCTATTCGTCTAGCAAAAGAGCAAGAAATAATGCTACAAAAAAATATTGCGCTATACAACCAGGCGGTAGGAGTACAACCATGAAAAAAACGTTACTAATATTACTTTTTTTAGCCTGTAACACTGCCCATGCTAATGAAAATAAAGTGAGCTTAACCCTTGTCCAGCTTTATAACCTAGGGGTAAAAATAGATAAACTTAAATCAATTCAAGATATTCCACTGCTTAATGCACCTGCAAAAGTGGTTATTCCTCCTAGTCAGGAATACATTGTGAGTACGGCACAAGCCGGCTTAATTAGCAAACTTAATGTGGCCATTGGCGATGAGGTGGAAAAAAACCAAATTCTGGCATTAATTAAAAGCCCAGAGTTATTGTCACTGCAACGCCAATACCTTAAATCTCACAATGAAAAAAAACTCGCTTGGACTAGTTATCAGCGGAATGAAAAACTGCTAAAAGAAGGCATAATTTCTGATCGCCGTTGGCAGGAAAACCGTCATCAATACTATGCTTATGTTTCAGCAGAAAATGAAGCAAAACAGCTATTGGAAATTGTGGGCATGTCTGCAAAAGAGATTAAAAAACTAGCCTCTACTCGAAAACTGAGTAGTGAATTAACCGTACGCTCACCTATTAAAGGTGTCATTTTAGACCGCATGAGTATTGCTGGCGAAAGACTTGATATTCTTGCCCCAATCTATAAAATCGCCAATCTAGACCAACTTTGGCTAGAAATTAACATCCCTCAAGAACAACTAGCTACCATCAAAATTTCAGACAAAGTTAAAATAGAAAACACAACAATAAGTGGAACAATCAGCTTATTAGGGCAAAGTGTTAATCCACAAACTCAAACCGTCCTTGCCAGAGCCATTATTACTGAAAAAAAACCATCGCTTAGAGCCGGACAAAACGTCAACATACAAATCATTCAAACAAGTAACAAACCAACTTTTAGCGTCCCTCACGCGGCTATCGCTCAAAGTGAAGGGCAAGCCTATCTCTTTATTCGTAATAACGAGGGATTTACTGTCAGCCCTGTTGAAATTATTGGCAAACAAAAACAAAATTCAATTATTACCGGAACCCGTGCATTAAAAGAAAATATAGAAATTGCCATCCGTGGAGCGGTCGCTCTTAAAGCCAGTTGGTTAGGTTTAGGAGGCGATGAATAATGTCAAACCTAATCCGCTTTGCCCTGTCTCAGCGAATACTTATTGTGTTAATGATTTTTCTATTATTCGGTGCAGGTTATTACTCAATTAAGCAGATTCCTATTGATGCCTTTCCAGAGGTATCACCCACTCAGGTAAAAGTGATTGTTAAAGCTAATGGCATGACTCCCGAGGAAGTTGAAGTTGGCATTACAGCACCCATTGAAGTTGAATTATTGGGTATCCCTAAACAAACCATGCTTCGCTCAATCGCTAAATATGCAATCACTGATATTACTATTGATTTTGAAGAGGGAACAGATATTTTTTGGGCTCGCCAGCAAGTCGCTGAAAGACTTAATTCAATATGGGGGGACTTACCAGAAGGGATTGAAGGTGGTATAGCACCCATGACCACACCATTAGGTGAAATGTTTATGTTCGCTATTGAAGGCGGTGATTTAACCCTAATGGAACGCCGTAGCTTGCTAGATTGGGTTATTCGTCCTGCATTACGAACTGTTTCCGGTGTTGCCGATGTAAATGCACTGGGTGGTTTAGTTCGTAGTTTTGAGGTATCCCCAAATAATACACGCATGTCTGCTCGAAATATTAGTATCAACCAACTGATTGCTGCGCTTAAGTCCAACAACAGAAATGATGGCGCAGGTCGATTAACAGAAGGTGAAGAAGCTTTAATTGTACGTGCAGAAGGTAGAATAAAGACTTTAGACGATGTGCGTTCTATTGTCGTAGACTCAAGACAAGGTTCTCCAATTTTTGTCAGTGATGTTGCAGATATTAGAATAGGTTCTTTAACACGTTACGGTGCTGTAACTAAAGATGGTAAAGGCGAAGCTGTCACTGGCTTAGTATTAAGTTTACGGGGGGCAAATGCTAGACAAACCATTATCGATATAGAAAAAAAACTAGCAGAAATCAGTCCGGGCTTTCCTGAAGGTGTAGAAATCAATGTTTTTTACAATAGGGGAACATTAATTGATAAGGCAGTCAGCACTGTCTCCAATGCATTAATACAAGCCATTGTATTGGTGGTTATTCTACTGATTTTATTTTTAGGTAATTTTAGAGCTGCTCTAACAGTTGCTCTTTCACTACCGATGGCCGCAATGGTGACTTTTATTCTTATGAAAAGTATAGATATGTCCGCCAATTTAATGAGTCTGGGCGGGTTAGTCATCGCCATTGGCATGTTAGTCGATAGCGCCATTGTGGTTGTAGAAAATATAACCACTCATTTATCGGACAAAGAAAAATCGCAAAGACTACCCAGATTACATATCATTTATAGAGCAACTAAAGAAGTTGCACTCCCTGTTACATCAGGTACTTTAATTATCATCATCGTATTTTTACCGTTACTCACCCTGCAAGGCTTAGAAGGTAAATTATTTACACCTGTTGCCCTCACCATTGTTTTTGCATTAGGTGGGGCTTTATTATTAGCATTTACAGCCATCCCTGTGCTCTCTTCCTGGCTATTGAAACAGGTTTCAGATGAAGAACCTTGGCTTCCCAGACAATTACAAAAACTATATCAACCTCTTCTACTCTGGAGCTTAAGCAATATTAAAATAGTCTTTACTGTTGCCGCTGGACTATTAGTTATGACAGGAATTATCTTCACTCAACTAGGCAGCACCTTTATGCCAACATTAGATGAAGGAGATATTGTCTTACAGGTAGAAAAATTACCTTCAATTACATTAGCACAAACGATTGAACTAGATACTCAGGTACAAAAAAACCTGCTAAAAAATATTCCCGAAATTACCAATATCATTTCAAGAGTGGGAACAGATGAATTAGGCTTAGACCCAATGAGCCTTAATGATACCGATGCTTTTTTGGTTTTAAAGCCGAAAGATCAATGGCGTATGAAAAATAAGAATGAGTTAATAGAAGAAATTCGTACTGTCATGGCTCAAACCCCGGGTCTTGCTTTTGGGTTTACTCAACCTATTGATATGCGTGTTTCAGAAATGCTGACAGGCTCCCGGGGTGATGTCGCTGTAAAATTATTTGGTTCCGATCTTAACTTATTAAATTCTAAAGCCAAAGAAATTGAGGCTGTGCTTAAAACAATAAAAGGTGCAAGTGATGTTTTTGCCAGTGAAAATGAAGGTATGCAGTTTTTGCAGCTAACAATAGACCGTCAAGCAGCAGGTCGTTTAGGACTCAATAGTGATGATATTGAAACTATATTACGTGCCCAAATCGAAGGACTTAACATCGGCATCATTCAAGAAGGCATGACCCGTACCCCTCTAGTTATAAAAGGTTCAAGTGATATTTCCAGGTTTGAAACCCTGCAAATCACATTACCAGAAGGAGGGCATGTACCGATTACGGCTATTACCAAGTTAAAACGTGTAGAAGGTGTTGTTTCCATTGACAGAGAAAGAGGGCAGCGTTTTGTCGTCATTCAAAGTAATGTAGAAGGACGTGATTTAGTTGGGTTTGTTGATGAGGCACGTCAAGTTATTGCTGAAAAAGTAAAACTGCCTACAGGTTATTATGTTGAATTTGGCGGGGAATTTGAAAACCAGCAACGTGCCTCCTCACGTTTGGCATTAGTCGTTCCAATTTCATTAATTCTGATTTTTTTATTATTGTTTTCAACCTTTTCTTCCGTCAGACAAGCAAGTTTAATTCTATCTAATATCCCTTTAGCCATGGTAGGCGGTGTTTTTGCTTTATGGGTTTCGGGAGAATATTTATCAGTTCCCGCATCTGTTGGTTTTATCGCCTTGCTTGGGATTGCAGTATTAAACGGAGTGGTTATGGTCAGTTACTTTAACCAACTCCGTGCAACAGGCATGGATTTAGCTCAAGTTGTTATTATCGGATCAACGCGTCGCTTACGCCCGGTATTAATGACTGCAACAACTGCGGCTTTTGGCTTAATGCCGTTATTAATTGCAACAGGGCCAGGATCTGAAATTCAACGTCCTTTAGCTATTGTTGTTATCGGTGGACTGGTTTCTTCAACATTTTTAACACTAATTCTACTACCGATACTCTATCAATTGTTTAGTGATAAAAGTCATCAGGAGATAAACAATGCAAAATGAAGAGTTTATATTTACCCTAAATGCCCCTACTAGCCTTGAAGAAGCGATTGTTGATTGCTTATTAACATTTGAGGCAGAGCAAGGTTTTAGTAGCGTTCCCGTCAATGCACATGATCACAAAAATGATGGTCTATCTCTAGCAGAACAGGTGACTGGCAGACAACAAAAAATACGATTTCAAATGACTCTAGAAAAACAAAATTTAACTACACTAATTAATCGCTTAAAAACTGATTTTTCAGGTTCTGGTATCAGTTATTGGGTTACGCCTATAGTTGATAAAGGATTTATATAAAACTCTGACATAAATTATTGTTTTCTATTAAAATGCTAACTTCCTCTCATTCTAATTAAAAGGAATATGTTATGTCGGTAGAAACCAGATTTTCAGAAGAAGAGCAATTATTATTAACGAACACACCATCGCTCATTGGATCAGCTATGGCCTTTGCTGAAGGCAGTGGATTAGGAACAATCAAAGAATTATTTGCCAACGCTAAAACATTTATTGGCGGTGCTAAAAGCTTTCCAGATAATGAAATTATTGTTGGTATTTTACCTAATCTGGAAGATAGAAAAGAAGCGATGGCAAAAGCAAAAGATTTTCGTGAAAAATCAATGGCTAGGTTAAAAGAGAAAGGCATAGACTCACACGAAAAACTACAACAACAATTATTGACTGATTGCGAAGCAGTTTCCGCCTTATTAAGCGAAAAAGCAACAGAAGCTGAGGCAAGTGAGTATAAAGAATGGGCAATGTCTGTCGCAGAAAATGTGGCAAAAGCAGCCAAAGAAGGCGGTTTTCTTGGTATAGGTGGGGTAAGGATAAGTGACGGTGAAAAATTAGTTTTTAATGATATCGCCCAAGCGCTGGGGACATCTTCACAATTAAGCTAACTATTCCCTATTAGTTATAGGAAAGAGGATTAGAACATCCTTTTTCCGCCTAAGCTGCAATATGGTATTGTATCTGCCTATTAATAGACAACATCATTATATTTAAAAATTAATATGGGTATAAAAGCAGATAAGTGGATACGTCGAATGGCACAAGAAAAAAGAATGATTGAGCCTTTTGAAGCCGGGCAGGTACGAGAATCAAAATCTGCTCAAGAAAGAATTATCTCTTATGGAACATCTAGCTATGGTTATGATGTCAGGTGTGCCGATGAGTTTAAAATCTTCACCAATATCAACTCTGCCATTGTTGATCCCAAAAACTTTTCCGATGAAAGCTTTGTTGATATAAAATCAGACGTTTGTATAATCCCTCCCAATTCCTTTGCATTAGCCCGTACCGTTGAATATTTCCGTATACCTCGCGATGTTTTAACCATTTGCTTAGGCAAATCAACTTATGCTCGATGTGGAATTATTGTCAATGTCACTCCTTTAGAGCCTGAATGGGAAGGTCATGTTACTTTGGAATTTTCCAATTCAACACCCCTGCCAGCAAAAATTTATGCGAATGAAGGTGTTGCTCAAATGTTATTTTTTACCGGTGATGAGGTGTGTGAAACCTCTTATAAGGACAGAAAAGGGAAATATCAGGGACAACAAGGCGTGACTTTACCTAAAGCCTAAAAAACCTATTTAAGAATCCTTAATGTAACTTATTATTTTTAACAAACAAAGCCTCCGGTATTATTGTTGGAGGCATCTGCACAAAAAAACCTTTATCGTTCAAACTAGCCAGAACCTTATTGACATCTTCTCTGGCTAATTTTAGATCTGCTAATAGTTCTAAATCCATAACAAACTCTAGGCGACCAAAACTATTTAACAAGGTTTCGGGAATTTTGGAAAAATCATCTTTTTTTTCAACATATAAATAAAGCTCAGATTTTTTAAGGCTTTTATAAATAAAACATTGCATTACAATACTCCCTATCTTTATATCCTGACTATTCTATACTCTTCTCCCATGGAAAACACACCCCTTAAATCAGAAAATTTCTTTAAAACTGCCTGCTATTTTGAAAGCGCGCTTATTTTAGTAGCTATTGTTTTAGGATGGATTGCAGACATAAATCCATTTGAAACTATACATTTTTCAGAAAATGCTGTGCTTTATGGTTTTTTTGGAACCGTCCCCTTATACCTTATTTTTATGGCTATGGAACATATGCCTTATGACTCTATCCAAAAAATTAGGCAGATTTTAATTGATACGATTGGGGCAAGTATGAATAAACAGAATTGGGCTGATTTATTTATATTGGCTGCTATTGCAGGTGTAGCAGAAGAAGTTTTATTCCGCGGTGTCATTCAGCCATGGATGGAAAATTCATGGGGAATGAATCCAGGACTAATTATTAGTAGCATGTTGTTTGGACTGATTCATGCGGTCACCCCTCTCTACGCTATTCTTGCAACAGTAATCAGTATTTACCTTGGATTATCTTTAGATTACGGTGGAGAACGAAATTTGTTAACACCTATCGTAATTCATGCCCTCTATGATTTTTTAGCCTTTATTGCAATTATGAAATCTTACCGCGACAAACTCAATTAATCCAATCCTAAATATAAATATCAAAATGTCAAACCATAAAACTAAAGTTAATGAATTAACGTCTCATTGGGTTTTACTGAGTATTTTTCTAGGGATGTTAATAATGACTAATATAGCTTGTCATATTGTGGGTTCAAAGATACAAGTCGGCATGGATGAAGAACAGCGTATTTTCATAAGAACTATTTTTTATATCATTGCTCTTATTTTATTCCCATTAGCTAATTTAGTTAGACATATCTTACTAAGGCTAAACCAAACTATGCCTGGAAATAATCCCGCCAAAAATCGTTATTTTATGACTATTGTTGTTACTCTCACCATGGTAGAAATTGTAGGTTTTTTTGGGTTAATTATGTTTATATTTGGTGATGGATTTAATACTCTTTATATTTTTAGCACTCTCGCTTTATTAGGCATTTTTTTACATCGACCTAAAAAACTAGAATATCTCCAAATAATTGATGCAATAAGTTTAAAATAGGGTTATTCAACATTAATCACTTCAAAATCATGGGTAATATCAACAGATTTCCCTAACATAATGGAAGCAGAACAATATTTTTCGGCAGAAAGCTTGACTGCTCTCTCAACAACAGAATTTTTCAACTGTTTACCGGTAATTTTAAAGTGCAAATGAATTTTGCTAAACACACTTGGAACAGTATCAACACGCTCTGCTGTTAATTTTACAACACAATCAAGCACTTCATGCCGCCCTTTTTGTAAAATATCCATTACGTCAAATGAAGAACACCCACCAACACCTAACAAAATCATTTCCATAGGACGCACCCCTATGTTACGACCCCCATGCTCTGGAGAGCCATCCATCACAACTGAATGCCCGCTACCACTTTCACCTAAAAATGCTCTTTCGCTAACCCACTGAACCTTTGCTTCCATATTTTTATTCTCTAATTAAATAAATGACCTATAATTCTACAGTGTAGATATAGATTAAATTGATTTTTATCGAAAAAACTATACTGTACACTTAAATATCTTTATCAGTGAAACAAGGTATCATGACATTAATTACCCCAAGCAACATCAATCAAGAAGCCTTAAACGCTTTTTTACATCTTTGCCATACTAGAGCATACCCAGCAAAAACAACAGTCATTCGTCCTGGTGACCAAGGTGATAAACTATTATTTATTGTTGAAGGCTCTGTAAGTATTAGCGTGAATGATGAAGATGGACATGAGTTGATTTTAGCTTATTTAAACAAGAATGATTTTATTGGTGACATTGGTGTCTTTAAAGGCCCAGAAATTAGAAATGTAACAGTAAAATCCAGAACCCGATGCCAATTTGCTGAAATAACCTACGAAAGGTTTAAGCACGCCTTAAAACATGAATTAAGAGACCATGCCACAGATATTCTATTTATGCTTGGTGAGCACCTTTCTACACGTTTATTAATTACTAGCCGTAAATACCGAAACCTCGCCTTTATGGATGTTGAGGGTCGTATTGCTCATACATTATTAGAATTATGTAAGGAACCCGATGCAATTACCCATCCTGACGGTATGCAACTCAGTATTACTCGTCAAGAAATAGGCCGTATTGTGGGTTGTTCAAGAGAAATGGCTGGAAGAGTTCTTAAAGAGCTGGCTGAAAAAAAATTAATCACAGCTCATGGCAAAACCATTGTGGTATTTGGAACACGTTAGAGTTTAAATCGCTTCACTCTAATTTACCATGAAAAACATCCTGGTCGTCTTTACAGGGGGTACAATTGGGTCTATAGCATCTAATAACATAATTAATATTGATAATAAACAAAGTTATAATTTATTAAATTTGTTTAAAAAATCTTATCCTGACTCAGCTAATCTGAATTTTAAAACTATTCAGCCGATTCAACTTTTAAGTGAAAACCTGTTTCCTTCCGTTTGGGAAGTAATAATAAAAGCAATTGAATCTGAATATACAGGTAATTTAGATGGTATTGTCGTTACCCATGGCACAGATACTCTAGCGTTTACTGCTTCTGCGTTAAGTTTATATTTTCATTCTATTAAGATCCCTCTGCTTTTGGTCTCTAGTGACTACCCTTTAGATCATCCTCAAGCCAACGGTTTAATAAATTTTAACTGTGCAGTAGAATTTATTAAACAAAGACCTGAACCGGGAGTTTTTGTTCCCTATAAAAACCAAAATGCAACCACTCAGGTACACTTAGGCGCACGCATTGCATCCTGCCTACAACTAAGTGGAAATTTTATCAGTGTTCAATCTAAAGCTTTTTTACGCTTTAGTGATAACATCTTCTATCAAACTAACACAATAGCTTCTACTAAAGACCAAATCAAGCAACTAGCGCCAACTTTCTCTTCCCGTATTTTACTAATCAAACCTTATCCTGGACTGGATTATACACATTTTAATTTAGACCAAGTTGATGTAGTACTCCATGACTTATTCCATTCTGGTACCGCTTGCTCCACAACTGAGTGGGGAGAAAGCTATTCTTTAGTTAAGTTCATAAAAAAATGTCGTCAAATAAATATACCTGTGTACATGGCACCCGCTATCAAATCCCAAGAGGCTTATGATAGTACGAAAACATTGCTTAAGCATGGGGCTAAAATGATTTGGAATATATCTTTAGAATCAGCCTATACCAAGCTATCTCTAGCTTATGGAAATTTCACCCATCCTGATTCCATCAATCAATTTTTAGAAAAAAATATTGCTTTTGAGCGTATAGAAACCTAAAGTTAAGGTACTGAATCCCTCTTTCATAAAGCGAAAAGCGAAATTGGAAAACTACTCTATGAATTTTGAATCACAATATTAGGAAACTTACTACTGTAGTCTTTCCCTTTTAACGCCAATTTAGCAGCCATTTTCCTGGCAATGGACTTATAGATTTCTGTGACCCTAGATTCTGGCTCAGCAATTACAGTTGGTTTTCCCGTATCAGCAAATTTTCGAATATTAATATCCAGAGGCAATGAACCCAGTAGATCTATATTATTTTTTTCAGCCATTGCCTCACCCCCACCTGCACCAAAAATAGCCTCTTCATGACCACAATTGCTACAAACATGCATACTCATATTTTCCACTATTCCCAGCACAGGGACATTGACCTTATTAAACATACCTAACCCACGCTGAGCATCTATCAAAGCTATGTCTTGAGGCGTTGTCACAATAATAGCCCCACTGACGGGGA
>VAPL010192604.1_pt1 | contig 10967 bp, 10 predicted proteins | sample 3395061 | NCBI WGS metagenome assembly VAPL01 (sample SAMN08290444, study PRJNA428436) | hydrothermal vent metagenome | isolation source: Deep-sea hydrothermal vent chimney 2 | place: Pacific Ocean: Juan De Fuca Ridge | depth 2182 m m
ACAATCACCCTTATCACAAATAGGGGCAAAAGGAGAGAGAATGCAGGATAATGAGTATGATATTTTAAAACAAGAGCTTGAAGATAGAAAAGCTAAGATATTGAAAATTGTAAATGACAATGAAAAAGAGATTAAAGCTTTAAGTTCTGCAGATACAAGTGATGAAGCAGATCACGCAACAATTAGCACAGATAGTGCAATTGGGCAGGCTATCAGTAATCAACATCTTAATGAATTAAAAGAGATTGAGTATGCATTATTTAAAATCGAAAACAAAACATATGGCATTTGTGAAATGTGTGAAGAGCCTATTGGCATACAGAGACTAAAAGTGAAACCACAGGCAAAATACTGTATAGTTTGCAGAGAGATTGTTGAAAAAACCTCTTAAAAAGGAGTTTTAATGGGTCTAAAAAATTATGTTGTTTTTGGTCTAATTTTATTAATTGCTATAGGTGTTTTTACTTATAGCTTTATAGGGGAGTATTACTCTTTTGCAATAGCTGGAATTACGGTAAATTTACCGATAGCCGTTTGGATTGTACTCCCAGCACTTGTACTCTATATTTTTACAGTTGTACATTTGATATTTTTTGGAACAGTTGGATATGCACGTATGCGAAGAATACGCAAAGACAGTGAAAAATTTTTACAAAATTCTAAAAATGCTCTTTTAGGGAAAATGGTAGATACAGAGTATAAAAGTGATATGTTTAAACTTCCCGGCGTTATACTTCCTTTGCTAAATATTGATCCAAAACGCTACGCAGACCATAGAGCATATGATGATGGTATTCAAGATATACTTGATGTAAAAAGAAAGATAGATGAGGGAGAAGTGTTGGAGCTTGGCTCTTTCTCACTAAGAGAGGATAATGCTCTAGTTTTAAAAAATCATCTTAATAGACTTGCAATTGATCCAACTTATGCGGAGACGATTTTAAGAAGATGTACAGATAAGAGTTTATGTCAAAAAGCACGTTTAGCTCTGGTCTCTTATGCTTCTGTAGAAGAGATAGATAAGTTTAATATAGAACCAAATAGGGTGATTTTTGATGTTTTAATTGATAGAATTGGTGCGAAAAAGAATCATTTAGATTTTTCTGATGATGAAATTATAGCTTACATTAAAAAGCTAGAGTTTTCAAGTGATGATTTTATAAAATTAGCTAAAAAATTAAAAACCAAATTAAATCCAGATAGATTGATAATGCTTTTTGAAAGAATTGCACATGAGTTTCCGTCTGAAGCTGGTGAAAGTTATCTTTATGTCATGTTTGAACTTCAAATGATGGATCACGCAAGAGATTTTCTCGAAAATTCTACAGAAGACGAGTATAAAAAATTTAAATACATGCTCTTTTTGAAAGACAACGGCAAAAACTTTGATACAGAACTATTTATATAATTAGGTAAAAGTTCTGATAGATTTTTCCAAAAAAGATATTATTATTTTAGCTCCGCTTGCTGGATATACAGATTTGCCATTTAGGTCTGTTGTTAAAAAGTTTGGTGTTGATGTAACATTTTCGGAGATGATTAGTGCAAATGCACTTGTTTATAACTCAAAAAAAACTTTCAAAATGTTAGAAAAATCTCCACAAGAGACTCCATATATAGTTCAAATTGCTACAAGTGATCCACAGGTTGCAAAAAAAGCGGTAAGGGTTTTAAATGAGATAGAGGGAATTGATGGAATTGATTTAAATTGTGGCTGTCCTGCACCCAAGGTTGTTGGTCAAAATTGTGGCTCATCTTTGCTCAAAGATCTCTCGTTGATGGCTAAAATTGTTGAGAGTATTAAAACTCACTCAAATAAAAAATATGTTAGCGTAAAATCAAGACTTGGTTTTGATGAAAAATATCCTGAATCTATAGCAAAAGCTTGTGAAAATGCTGGTGCTGATTTTGTTACATTTCACGGCAGGACAAGAAAAGGACGATATAAGGCACAAATTGATTATGATGCGATTAAGATAGCAAAAGAGTCTGTCGATATACCGGTAATTGCAAATGGTGACATCATTTCACTTGAAATTGCAAATTATGTCAAAAGTTATACCAAATGTGATGGTATTATGATTGGGCGTGGGGCAATCGGTAATCCATGGCTCTTTTATCAGATAAAAAATAATTTAAAGAGTGTGGAAAAAGATAAGATAAAAGAGATTGTATTAGAGCATTTTGAAGCGATGATTAATTTTTATGGCGAGATTGGAGTTGTTATCTTTAGAAAGCATCTACATACTTACTCAAAATCTATGCCAAATGCTTCAGAATTTAGAGATAAGATTAATAGAATTGATGATAAAAGTCTAATGAGAAATGAGATTGAAGTCTTTTTTGGTTAGAATTTATTAAAATTTTTAAGGGGAATGTATGCCAAGAGAAGATGTGTTTTTGAATGATGACGATTTGTTTGGAGGAACGCCAACGAAAAAGTATTTTGATATTTTATTTAATGCAAATAGAAATTTGGTGGAGTATTATTTAACACAAAATTTAGAAAAAATAGCCGTTTTAGAGCATCTGCTTGAGGAAAAGATGGATGAAGATATTGATCTTGAAAAGATTGTTAGAAATTTTGCAATCAATAATCCAGAAATTATAGAGAAGAAACTTACAGATCTATATATAAGTGACATGGGAAATATTCTATCTCAAAATGAGTAAAATTGGGGCTGTTTTACTCATTTGTCTCTTTTTAAACAGTAAGATTTTGGCAAATTGGGATTATAGCCATAGTTTCAAGTTAAAAAAAGATGAAATTGCTACAATATCAGTTATTAAAAAAGATTATAAAACTAGATCAAAGCTTGATGGGAAGGTTAAATTTAGATGGACCCTTTATCATAATGATCTTTTAGTTTTATTAGTTGATTATGAAGGATTTAAAACCCAGTATGTACTTAAAAAAGAGTCCAAAAGAGATACAGTAACTGTAAATCTTATGGGTGATTATGCAAGAGTTGATCAAAAAGTTTTTTTAGTCATAAAATTTATTGATTTTGATAATAATATAGCGACTATAGATGCTAACATAAGAGATCCAAAAAAAAGAGTTGAAGTGATATATAAAAATAAAAGGTAGGTAGTTTGGAAGAGATAGAGGTGTTGATAGAAAACTTCATAAAAGAGGTTGACGCCCAAGCATTAGAGCTATATAGTAAAATTTCAAAAGGTAAAAGAGTTAGAGCTAAGTTAATTTTAAAGATTGCTGGAGTTACAAAAGAGTCTAAGAAACTTGCAGCGGTTGTAGAGATGATCCACGCAGCAAGTCTTTTACATGATGATGTTATTGATAACTCTTTAACAAGAAGAGGAAGTAAATCAATTAATGCTCTTTATGGTGATAAAACAGCAATTATGCTTGGAGATATACTCTACTCCAAAGGTTTTTTAGAACTTGTTGATTTTGATGAAAAAATTGCAAAATCGATCTCTGATGCAGTTGTTAAACTCTCTATTGGCGAAATGATGGATGTAAATTTATCACAGCAGATTAATTTTGATGAGAAACTATATTTTGATATGATATATAAAAAAACTGCTGTCTTAATCGAAGCTACGGCCATGTGTGCGGCGTTTTTAAGCTCAAAAAATATGGAAGCTTATGCTCTTTATGGTAAAAATCTTGGTCTTGCTTTTCAGATAATTGACGATGTACTAGATATCACTACAAGTGATGAGAAATTTGGTAAGCCAACTTTAGTAGATTTTAAAGAGGGTAAAACAACATTACCATATATTTATCTTTTTCAATCACTAAATGGTGATGACACCGTTAAGCTTAAAGATTTTTTTAAGCAAGAGTTGAGTGAAGAAGATGGTTTGTGGATTAAAACAAAAATGAAGGAGACAGGAGCAGTTATGAGATCAATAGAACTTGCACAAAAATTAGGCTTTCAAGCTTTAAATGCTATAAAGGATGATAAAAACAGCGATCTTGAAAGAGTTATAAAAGATATGATAGAGAGGGATTTTTAATGCACTACTTAACACTAAGTTATACACATAAAAATACTTCTATAAAAACGAGAGAAAAGTTAGCGTTTGATGGTAAAGAGAGTCTAAAAAAATTTTATGAAAAGATTCTTATGATTAGTGATGTAAATGAGTTATTAATTATATCAACATGCAATAGAGTTGAAATAATTGCAAGTGTAAAACAGACTGAAGGAATTGCTGAAATTTTGTTACATGAGCTTGTAAAAGATAACGATCTTTTAGAAAATGAGCTTGAAGATAAGGGAGAATTACACAAAGATATTGATGCAGTTCACCATCTTTTTAAAGTTATTTCATCATTAGATAGCGTTGTAATAGGAGAAACACAAATAGTCTCACAAGTTAAAGATGCATTTGCTTTCTCTTATGATAATGGTTATAGTGGGCAAAAGATTGCAAGAATTATGCATAATGCTTTTAGATGTTCAGCGGCTGTTCGAAGTTCTACTGATATCTCGAAAAACCCAGTTTCAGTAGCTAGTGTTGCTGTAGCAAAAGCGAAAGAAGTTTTTGGTGGAAACTTAGGTGGATATACAGCTGTTGTTGTAGGTGTAGGCGAGATGGGAGAGTTGGCTGCTAAACATTTAGCAAAAGCTGGTGCGAATATTATTTTAGTCAATAGAGATATAGAAAAGGCACACCACTTAGCGCAGATGATTGACAATGTGACTGTTACGGTTGAGCCTTTTTCTGAGCTAAAAAATCTTGTTAACCATTATAGATTGCTTTTTAGTGCCACAGGAGCACCATCTGCTATAATCACTGATGAAATCGTAGAAAATGTATCGTTTCAAAGACATTGGTTTGATATAGCAGTACCAAGAGATATAGCAGAGTGCACATGTAAAAATATACAGCTTTATTCGGTTGATGATTTAAAAGGTATTATGGATGAAAATATCAAACAAAGAGAGGAGAGTGCTGAAGCTGCATATAAGATAGTAGCAAAGTTTACGGAAGATTTTTTTAAATGGTTGCAAACGCTTTCAGTTGACCCTCTCATAAAAGAGATAAGAGAGATGGCAAAAGAGTGTAGTGTAAATGAGATTCAAAAAGCGATAAAAAAAGGTTATATTGATCCAGCTTTAGAAGATCAAGTAGCAAAGATTTTACATCAGGCGTTTAATACATTTTTACACCAACCTACATTAAAACTTAAAAATATTGCAGAACAACCCCAAGCTGATACTGTCGTACAATCAATTCAACTTGTTTTTGGTCTTAATGCCAAACAGAGAAAAGCTATTAATACATACAAATGTGATTATCAAATAGAGAAAGATTTGCAAAAAAAGGATAAAGCTTGAGATTTTCTAAACTCTTTGCTCCTACATCAAAAGATGCTCCAAAAGATGCTCTGCTTCCAAGTCATATCTATTTAATTCGAGGTGGATTTATCGCGCAAGTTGGTAGTGGAATTTATAATTTTTTACCACTTGGGAAAATAGTTCTTGATAAAATTACTCAAATTATTAAAGAGGAGATGGACGCTATAGGTGCATTAGAGACAAAGCTTGGTTTTGTTACGCCTGTTAAGTTATGGAAAGAGAGTGGTAGATACGATAAATTTGGTAAAGAGCTTTTAAGATTTAAAGATCGTAAAAACAATGAGTTTGTTTTAGGACCAACACATGAAGAGGCAATGGTAGATTTGGTGCGAAGTCGTGTTAAGAGCTATAAACAACTTCCTCTTCATCTGTATCAGATAAATAGTAAGTTTCGAGATGAAGCAAGACCTAGATATGGACTTTTAAGAGGTCGAGAATTTTTGATGAAGGATGGATATAGTTTTCACCAAGACAGAGATGATTTAGTAAGAGAGTTTAATTTAGTAGAGAAAACTTATGCAAAAATTTTAGATCGTTTAGGTTTGGAGTATAGGGTTGTTGATGCAGATAGTGGGAGTATTGGCGGAAGCGGCTCTAAAGAGGTTATGGTATTGGCCAAAAATGGTGAAGATGATATAGTTATATGTTCAAAATGCGATTATGCAGCAAATATAGAAGCTGCAAAAAGAGCAAAAGCAACTCCTAAGATAGATCAAGTAGCGCTTAAATATGCTAAAGTACATACGCCAAATATTAAAAGTATTGAACAGTTATCTCAATTTTTTAAAATAGATCCATATTTTACACTCAAAGCTGTAGCTAAAAAAGCAATTTACGCTGATTCTCAAAAGATAGTAATTTTTTTTATAAGAGGTTGTGACTCTTTGCAGGAGACTAAAGCACAGAGTGTTTGTGGAGCGCTTGAGCTTATTGATGCTACAGAAGAAGAGTTAAAAGATATTGGGGTTTTTGCTGGATTTATAGGTCCTAATATTGAAAATGTTAAAATTTTTGTAGATCTTGAGTTAAAAAATGAGACAAATTTAGTTTGCGGAGCAAATGAGATTGATTATCATCAGACAGGATTTAGTTTAAAAGATGAAAAATTTGAATTTGTTGATCTCATAGAAGTTCAAAAAGATGATATATGTAGTTGTTGTGGTGATGTTTTAAAGATCACTAAAGGTATTGAAGTAGGGCATATATTTCAATTGGGCGATACCTATTCCAAACCTTTAGATGCAACTTTTTTAGATCAAAATGGAAAATCTAAACCGTATATCATGGGAACTTATGGCATGGGTGTGAGTAGACTTGTAGCTGTAATTATTGAGCAACACCATGATGAAAAAGGGTGTTTATGGACAAAAGAGACTACACCGTTTGAGATTTTGATTGTTGTATCGAATATTAAAGATGAGGTGCAAAAAGAGTTTGCACAATCTCTTTATAACGATCTTAAAAATGCAGGTATTGAAGTATTGTTAGATGATAGAGCTGAACGATTTGGATTTAAAATGGGTGATTTTGAACTTTTAGGTTTTCCAAAAGCGGTAATTGTAGGTAAAGCTCTGGCTAATGATGAAGTACAACTTGTGGATCGAAAATCATTGGAAAAAATTACAATCTCTAAAGACGAGATTTATCAAAGGTTAATGGAGACATAATGCCATTTTTAATAATTTATCTATTTATTGAAGTTTTAGTGAGTGTTGAGTTAGCCGGAAGACTTGGTGGACTTTTAACATTTGTAGAGATTATTGTCTCTGCATTAATTGGATTTTTTTTGTTAACAAATTTTCGATATACTCTCGCAAGAAGTGCTAGTGATCTTATGAGTGGGGCTATCTCTATGCAAGATTTCCAGAAGATGAGCCTTTTTACACTTATTGGTGCAGTGCTTTTGATAGTTCCGGGTTTTTTTAGTGATATAGTCGGTGTGCTGTTACAATTTAGTTTTTTTGGCACACTATTTGCAAGTAAAGTTTTGAACTTAAAAAATAAAAAAAATATAAAAAGTGAGGAAAAAGATGACGCGATTGATGTCGAAGTTATTGATATTGACAATTCTAAGTAGTAGCTTGGTTTTTGCAAAAACAGATGTAAAAAAAGTACAAGAGTCACAAGAAGATAAAACTAAAAAAGAGCTTGTTAATTATGTTAAAAGAGCGGTTAGTGTAAATAAAGATTTTAAACTTAAAGATGTTCGTATAAAACAGAGTAAAAATGTTGACAACATGGATGGGTGGAAACTTTATTTTTTAGATATTGATCTTGAGATTATTTCGCGAAATGGAAAAGTTACAACTGTACATGATAAAATTTTTTCAAATGGTAAATATTTAACACGAGATTTTGTAGAGCTTTCAAATAAAAAATCTCTAAAAGATAGAATTGTTCCGGATATGGATAACTCATATTATAAAAAGGATCATTTAGTATATGGGGATTTTAATGCAAAAGATAAGATTGTAGTTTTTAGTGATCCTATATGTCCGTTTTGCCAAAATTATATGCCTGAAATATTTAAAGCAGTTAAAGCAAATCCAAAAAAAATTGCACTTTTTTATTATCATTTTCCTTTAGAGATGATCCATCCTGAAGCTCCAACTATTATCAAAGCGGCCATGGCAGCAGAGAAAAATGGAATGAAAGATGCTCTTGTAAAAGTATATAACAAAAAATTTAATATCGAGAGTAAAGATGAACAAAAGATACTTGATATTTTTAATGAAAAGATGGGAACAAAATTAACGCTAAAAGATATTAATACACAAGAAATTTTAAAACACTATAGCCAAGATTTGGAACTTGCAGGTAAAATGATGATTGGTGGTACACCAACAGTTTATGTAAATGGAAAAAAAGATTTTAGTAGAACAAAATATAAACAAATTTTAGGAATAAAATGAAAAAACTAATTATTGCAACAAGAGGAAGTAAATTAGCACTTTGGCAGTCAGAATATATTAAAAAATGTCTTGAAGATACACATGCTGGTCTTGAGGTTGAGTTGAAGGTTATGAAAACTAAAGGGGATATTATCTTAGACACCTCTTTAGCAAAGATTGGTGGAAAGGGTCTTTTTACTAAAGAGCTTGAAGAGGCGATGTTAAGAGGTGAAGCTCACATCGCAGTTCATAGTCTCAAAGATGTACCGACTCATTTCCCAGAGGGTTTAGTTTTGGGTGTGATTACTAAAAGAGAAGATGTTAGAGACGCACTTTTAAGTGAAAAGTATGATAGTATTGAAGCTTTACCTCAAAATGCAGTGGTTGGAACAACTAGCTTAAGAAGAAGAATGCAAATTTTGGCACTTAGACCTGATCTTGTTATAAAAAACTTAAGAGGAAATATCAATACAAGAATTAGAAAGCTCAAAGAGGGTGAGTATGATGCTATAATTTTAGCTACTGCTGGTATAAATAGATTGGGATTAAATAATGAAGTTAAATTTGCTACACCTATACCAACAACACAGATGATCCCTGCGATGGGTCAAGCTGCTCTTGGAATAGAAGCTATTGATGATCCAAAAGTGCTTGAACTTATCTCTATCTTAAATGATGAAGAGGCGATGATAGAGACAACAGTTGAGAGAGATTTTGTTGAAGTTCTTGAAGGTGGTTGTCAAGTTCCAATTGGTGTAAATGCTAAACTTAAAGATGATGAAATTGTTGTCAGATGCATAGTTGGTATGCCCGATGGAACTGAACTTTTGAAAGAAAAAAGTTTAGGACAAAAAAATGATTATCGCTCTTTAGGAAAAGAATTAGCAGATATTATGGTCGAAAATGGTGCAGTTGTACTTTTAAAACGGGCAGAGGAGTTAGCACTCAAAGAGATTTTATAGGAGTTTATATGCATCAGGCGATAGAGTTATTAAAAGAGCACTCTCTACTAAGAGTAATCGAAGAAGAGGTTGACATAGATTTAGAGATTGCTCATATCGCTTATATAGAAGTAAAAAAGAGTAACTCTAAAGCACTTCTTTTTACAAACCCAGTTAGCAAGAGATTAGATAAAAAGTTTAAAACACCTGTGCTTATGAATGTTTTTAGCTCACATGAAGCTACAAATCTTTTTTTAGGTAAAGATGCAGATGAGATAGCCGATGAAATTGAAGCACTTTTACATATAAAACCTCCAAACTCACTAAGTCAAAAGTTTGATATGCTCTCAAATCTTTTTAAATTGAAAAATGTTTTTCCAAAAAGAAGTAAAAAAATAGGTAAATCTCAAGAGATAATTATAAAAGATGATATAAATCTTTATGATATCCCTATTTTAAAGACTTGGTCTGGTGATGGTGGTCCATTTATAACGATGGGACAAGTTTATACCCAATCGCTTGATGGTGAGATTAAAAATCTTGGCATGTATCGTCTACAAGTTTATGATAAAAATCGACTAGGAATGCATTGGCAAATTCATAAAGATAGTGCTACATTTTTTAGACAATATAAAGAAGCTGGAGTTAAGATGCCTGTTTCTATTGCCATTGGTGGTGATCCTCTTTATACTTGGGCAGCAACAGCACCGCTTCCTCATGGAGTGTTTGAACTTTTGATGTATGGATTTATCAAAGGTGAAAGTGCAAAGCTTGTAAAATCTTTAACAAATGATATCTGGGTTCCAGATGATGCAGATTTTGTTATTGAGGGTTTTGTTGATACAAACAAAAGTGAGATAGAAGGACCTTTTGGCGATCATACAGGATATTATACACTAGAAGAGGAGTATCCAGTGATGGATGTTAGTTGTATAACTACTAAAAAAGATCCCATATATCTTGCAACAGTTGTTGGAAAACCGCCACTTGAAGATAAGTATATGGGTTTTGCTACTGAGCGTATATTTCTTCCACTTTTAAAAACTACTGCGCCAGATTTAATTGATTATATTATGCCTGAAAATGGGGTATTTCATAATTTAATCATTGCCAAGATGAAAGCCTCTTATCCAGGACATGCCAAACAGTTTATGCATGCGTTTTGGGGAGTAGGACAGATGAGTTTTGTAAAACATGCAATATTTGTAGATGATGATGCACCTAGCCTTGAAGATTATGAAGCTTTAAGTGATTATATCTGTGATCGTTTTATGGTGAGTAATATATTAATTAGTGAAGGTGTATGTGATGCACTAGATCATGCTTCTAATGATTTTGCGTATGGTGGTAAACTAGGTATTGATTGTACAAAAGACAATGTTGATTTTCCTAAAAAAACAGTTTTTAGTGATGAAGAGCTTTATGAGAAAATAAACTCAATTGAGCCTACAATTTCAAAAATCAAACAGTATAAAACTTATACAAAAACTCCTATTTGTGTTATTGCTATAGATAAACAAGAGAGTATAAAAAAGATTTATGAAAAGTTAAAACCTATAAAAGAGCATACAAAATTATTGATATTTGTAGATGAGAAGAAAAATGATATAAATAATCCGTATATGTTGATTTGGAGAGTGGCTAACAATATCGATGCAAATAGAGATATCTATCTTGAAAATGAGTTTATTGGAGTTGATGGTACCAATAAAGGAGAGATTGAAAATTTCCCAAGAAGATGGCCGGGAGATACTGATTGTGATGAAAAAGTTATCAAGTCACTAATGCAGAGAAAACTA
>VAPL010285391.1_pt1 | contig 10967 bp, 11 predicted proteins | sample 3395061 | NCBI WGS metagenome assembly VAPL01 (sample SAMN08290444, study PRJNA428436) | hydrothermal vent metagenome | isolation source: Deep-sea hydrothermal vent chimney 2 | place: Pacific Ocean: Juan De Fuca Ridge | depth 2182 m m
AAGGCTGGGGGTGATGACATATACGACTCTAAAAGATACACGCCCGCAATACGTACGTCTGCAGGCGTGCGAATCAATAAAGAGGGGGGATCTAGTAAGGATAAACCGGGAGCGTATCTTCGGAGGTAGCGATAGTGAAATCATCCAGATACATCCAGAAATCACACTTCTTCGAAGAATCCGAGCAAACATTCGCAGTACTCGGCATACGGAAAGAACGATGACCACCTATATCACTCAAAGCAATTTGCCAGTCAAGATTCGGAGTCTGACCCTGGATCCATTCGGCCACCTTGCGCCACTGACCACCTATCGGCTTCAGCCATTGTTCATATTTTGGATTAACGGTCGATGTGTCAATATGGATCTTGACCAGGGTCCAGCGATTTGGAAACAGATGGTCATTCAGGTCCGTCTGGCCAATCTCCCCGTTGCTGCTACCATCCGCACGCACATAACGTATGTCTTCCAGATCGGCCAGATACATATAAAAATCAGTGGCATCCTGTCCAAGCTCATTTGCATACGGTTCCTTGCTGTTGTTCGAAGCATACAATATCCAAAGCCCGTTATTACTCGGATAATCGTCCTTTGTTGGGTAAATTAACTTCTGGTCGCGCCCGAAACGACTCAGTTGATCTTCCTGATCGGCCGGATCATCATAATAATTGGTATACATCCAGTACTGGAACCAGACATCGGCCGGCACCTGATTATCAAAGTCGCCACCAAACTGCAGGTAAAAATCCGTCTGCATATTGAAGGTCGAAGGGCGCCCTTCTATCGCCAGTACATGAGTGGAATCCCTGCCGGGGAACGGCCCCGAATATCCTGGAATCCGGTCGGTCGTATACAGGTAGCCCTTGCCACTCGCGGTCAGGTTTTCAGCCCTGGCGCCATTCCAGCCGTGATTCTGAAACAGGCTAATCGCATCACCACTACGTCGGACGCTATAGTTGAAGTCATCAAAGAAATACACGCCGTTGGGCACAATCGCCAAGCTGTTGTCCACCATATTGCCAAAGACATTAATCTGGCGACTGGTCGTAGCCGTTTGTCCATTCGCATCGGTGAGGATCAAGGTCGCGGTATAGGTATTCGGTGTATCGTAGCTATGGCTGACACTCGCACCCGATGCCGTAGTACCATCACCAAAGTCCCAGTCATAACGAACAATCGCAGCACTGTTACGGGAAACATCCGCGGCACTAAAATTGACCTGCAGGGAAATCTGACCACTGATCGGTGTAGCTGAAATACTGGCGACCGGGCCAGCGGCGGCAACCGCTGTTGTGAGCTGTTCCGGTTCAAACGTCAGCACGGATATAGGTGAAATCGGTGTGCTCACTGCGAGGGAATTTCCCTCCCCGCTGGTATTGTCCCCCCCACCACAGGCTGCCAGGATCAGGGCCGCAGCGATTCCAAAACCGTGAGTTTTAATAGTGATGTCGCCTGCTCTGTTCATGATCGCATCCCCTGGATTGTAGGGACATTAGTTGAGTAATATGACTGAAGTATTACTTTAGTCATAATTTTACCCCTCAAATAAGGAGATAACAGGGGCATCTGGTAAAAGCGTGAAACAGTTCTGATGCTAAATTTTCAGACTGTGAAGCAGTCGAAATCCTGCGGGGTTTTCTGACGATGGCCTTTAACCCACATTTTTCATACGTCAGAACAAAAAAGCCCCGTCACCAGGACGGGGCTTTTTCAGGAACCAGCAATAAATCAGATTAAAGGCCGACTTTTTCCTTGATGGCTGCAACCACCACATCACTGGAAGTGGCATTCACCGACATCAGCAGACCTTCTTTTTCATAGAAGGAAACCAGCGGTGCTGTTTTTTCAGTGTAAGTTTCCAGACGCTTGCTGATAGCTTCTTCGGTTTCATCATCACGCTGGATGACCGGGCTGCCACACTTGTCACAGACACCTTCTACCTTGGTCGGGTTGCTCTTGACGTTGTAAATGGCCTGGCAGTCAGAGTTGGAACAGGTACGGCGCGTAGTCAGGCGATCCAGGATCACATCACGCGGCACATCCAGGCTCACCGCCATATCCAGCTTGATGCCCAGTTTAACCAGCAACTCTTTCAGGGCTTCGGCCTGAGGAATGGTGCGCGGAAAGCCATCCAGTAGGAAACCTTTTTCACAATCCGGTTCCTGCAGGCGATCTCCCATAATGCCCATAATCAACTCATCAGGCACCAGGTCACCCGCTTTCATGAAAGCTTCGGCCTTTTTGCCCAGCTCGGTGCCCGCCTGTACGGCGCCACGCAAAATGTCACCGGTGGAAATTTGTACCGAACCGTCTACAGCGGTCAGTAATTTAGCAACAGTACCCTTACCCGCACCAGGTGCGCCTAACAGAATCAACTTCACAGACTTTCTCCTAAAAAATATTAAAAACAAAAAAATTTTCCACAGGCGAGTGTTGGACTCAGCCCCGGTATGTGGGGCGCAATTTTGAAGCATGTGCGGATTCTTATCAATCCAAATCCTGCCTGATTCAGGGTATTTTGCCGATTCTGGCGCTCTGTTGCAGAAAAATCATCACTGTAGCCGGACCCTGGCCGGCATACGGACTCAAATCTGCGATCCGTCATCAGCCGTTTATGATAGTATCGCGGGCTTCTTTAGTGCGGCAAAACGCCAGAACACGATAAAACAGATATGACAATGCAACTGGATAAATACTATTCAACTGATAATGACAGGATCTATTTTTCCCGCGAACAGGCAAGCAATTTTGCCAAAGGTATCGCCGGCGATTTCAATCCCCTCCATGATCCGGACGCCACACGTTTCTGCGTCCCCGGTGATCTAATCTTCGCCCTGGTGCTGGCCAGGTATGGTCTCTGTCAGCATATGGAATTCACTTTTTCCGGCATGGTCGGTGAAGACATGCGACTGACATTCGAAGAACCCACTGCCGGCGTGCTTTCAATCCGAGATGAAAAGGACAAGGAATGTCTGGGTATGAAGTGTCGCGGAGAAAAAAGTACGGCTCAGGAAACTATTGCCGATCTAACCCGCCGCTACGTTGAATTCTCGGGCCAGACTTTTCCACATATCCTGGTGCCGCTGATGGCCAAACACCAGGTGATGATCAATCCGGAACGACCCATGGTGATCTATCAGAGTATGATCATCGATCTGGACAGACTGGACTTCAGCTCGCCCGAACTGGAGCTATCCAGCAGCCAACTTGACATCAATGGCAAACGTGGCCATGTACGCTTTGATTTTCAGATCAAATCCGCCGGAGAAATCGTCGGCAAGGGCGAAAAACACATGATTCTGAGCGGCATGCGTGAATATGATCAGGAAAAAATCGATCAAATGGTTGCTGTATACAACCAGCGCAAGCAGGACTACCTTGAATAATATCCATTTATTTCAATAAGTTAATCAGCCACTTACTGTTCCCATCAAGAATAACTTCCAGGATATATGGTAATTCTCATTATTACCTGATAAAATTAGTCAACTTTAATATAAAAACATATGAACCAACGAGGTAGTTTGTTATGGAAGCGATTGTTAACGGTAAAACAATCCAGTTAAGTGAAGCCGGCTGGCTGGAAAATCTGGATGAATGGAGTAAAGAACTGGCAGTTGAAATCAGCAAAAATGAAAATATCCCCGAACTGACACAGGAACACTGGGATATCATTAATCTGGCGCGGGAATACTTTGCTGATAACGGCTCAGTCTGCGAACCGCGTAATTTTTCCAAGCTGATGAAAGAAAAATATGGCAAGGATCGCAGCAGCCAGAAATACATCTATTCCCTGTTCCCCACGGGTCTTATCAAATGTGCCAACAAGATTGCTGGTCTGCCACGCCCTAAAGGTTGCAGCTAAAACTACAAACCTGTCCAGCATAAAAAGGGAACGGCGCAACCGTTCCCTTTTTTTATATTCGGAAAACCGATATATTAAAATAACCTAAGACCCTGAACCCTCATCTCTCAATCAGGAAGCCCGATTATGGCCGACAGTTTTCAATCCTCGATTAAAGCCACGCCCTATACCATTGCCAAAATTGCCGAACATCTCAACGCCCGCGTTATTGGCGATGAAAACCAGACTATTTCCGCTATCAATTCACTGACTGATGCACAGGCCGGTGAGATCAGTTTTCTGTCCGACAAACGTCTATTACAACAACTGAAAACAACTCAGGCCAGCGCCGTGCTGGTCAACGAGGCCGCCGCAGAGCATTGCCCGGTTACTGCAATTATCGTCGACAATCCCTATGCCGCTTATGCCCACACGGCTACCCTGCTCTATCCGCAGCGCATGCATATTCCCGGCATTCATCCTGCTGCTATTGTCGATGACAAAGCCTCGATTGATATTACCGCCTGGGTTGGCCCCGGCACGGTCGTCGAAGCCAATGCTGTAATTGAAGCCGATGCCCAGATTGGCCCGAACTGTGTAATCGGCAGAAACGCACACATAGGTAAACAGACAACCCTGGTCGCCAACGTAACCATCAACCACGACTGCCAACTTGGTGAACGCAATCTGGTGCACCCTGGCGTCGTCATCGGCTGCGATGGCTTTGGTCATGCCAATGACAACGGCAGGTGGATCAAGATTCCACAACTGGGCCGGGTCATCATTGGTGACAACGTAGAAATTGGCGCCAACACCGCCATCGATCGCGGCACCATCAAGGATACGGTGATCGAAGACGGCGTACGTCTCGACAATCTGATTCAGATTGCCCACAACGTACGCATCGGTGCCCATTCGGTGATTGCCGGCCAGACGGGTATCTCAGGCAGCACGACCATTGGTAAACACTGCATGTTCGGTGGCACCGTTGCACTGGCGGGTCATCTGACAATTACTGACAATGTTGTGCTGGCCGGACGCTCCGAAGTCCGCCAGTCAATTGAACAACCCGGCATGTACGGTTCAGGCACACCGCTGGAACCGATGAAGAAATGGCTGAAAAGCGCCGCGCGCTTCAAACAACTGGATGAGATGAGCAAGCGACTCAGCGAACTCGAGAAAAAACTGGCGCGACTGGAAGAAAAATAAATATTAAATCTCAACGCAAAGACGCAAAGACGCGACCAGAGCGAAGCGTAGGAAGTGCCGAATGTGACCAGAATCTTGCAAAGCAAGATTGGTAAATCCGTAATGAAGCCCGAAGGGATTCTATGGGAAACTCGCGCAGCGAGGTTCTACGGTGCAAAGAATTTTAAGGTTCTTCGGAGAAGTTTGAAGGTTATATCGCAAAACACAAATGAATCTCTCCGTTGCAAACAGCGTTATGTAGGTTGCCTTAAAGCGAACATGTGCGGCTCACCTGTGCCCGAAGGATAGAGGTCGCAAGCTACAATAAAATCACACCCAAAAGGATTCAAAAATTCCTTAAAATTCTTTGCGTCTTTGCGTCTTTGCGTTGAGATTTTTCTATGCTACCGTCCACACTGGCACATTATGGAAGCGTGTGCCGTGTCGTGCCCAGATGCACCAGCTCGGCCCGATATTTATCCAGCAGTTTACTCATGCTACCGTCAGCCTTCATCTCCGCCAGCGCCTTGTTGAAAGCGCTAATAATTTCCTTATGATCGGGGCGTGTCCGGCTTACAGCAATGTGCAAACCACGCCGGGACACCGGTCGTTCCAGAAATTCGAATTCCTTAATGGCATTGGGAAAATACTGGGTAAGGGCATGGCGAATCACCCACTCATCGCCCAAAGTCAGATCGATGCGCCCCTGCTGTAACAGCAGCAGATTCTGGATCATATGATTTTTGGCGATACGCACAAAGCCCTGGGCGCGTTCAAATTCCTGACCATAGGCATGGTCCGTTTCTATGCCCACGATCAGATCCTGCAGATCCGCATAGTTACGAAAACGAATGGGGCTATCCTTGCGCTTGATGAAAAGGATTACATTTTCATAATAGGGATCACTGAACTGAAGTTCCCGATTTCTGTCCTCGGTAAACCAGGCAGTCGTCAGCACATCATAAATGCCAATCTCTGAACCCTGCAAAGAGCGCGGCCATGAGTCAATCGAAATAACCGTATCGTAACCGGCACGCTTGAGAACCCGACTCACCAGATCCATCGCCGCACCCTTGCCGGGCGCGTCCGTTTCAACATAGGGTGGCCAGGCGCTACTCACCAGCTTCAGAGGTTTATCCTCTTCTGCTGCCTGTACAGGCAGCCCTGTCAGAAACAGTAATAGCAAGCAGGGACGAAAAACAACAGGCAGGCATAATTTCATAAATACACTTCCAGCGAAGGAGAAAGAAGGATTATAGAATAAATCAGCGTGTTTATGGCCCTTTATTTCAGGGCCCGCACTCTGTCCAGCAGATTATCATTATCCCACTCCCGGCCGCCAATGGCCTGATAAACCAGCCGCCCTTCCCTGTCCAGCACAAAGGTGGTTGGCAAGCCAACTACCGGCCAGCGCGCTGTGACATCACCACTACTATCCAGTAGCACGGTAAAGTCAATCGGGTAATCCGCCATGAAAGTAAAAACGGTATCTTCGTCTTCACCCACATCCACTGCCAGCATAACGATGCCCTCATCCTTTATTTTTTTCCAGGCGCGATTCATGGAAGGCAGTTCCTGTCGGCAGGGTGGACACCAGGTGGCCCAGAAATTGATAATCACCGGCCTGCCGCGATAGTCACGAATATCGTGTTTCACACCATCCATATCTGTCAGTAGTAACGCTGGCGCCAGTTTTTTATCCGGCAACGGAGTTAATGCCTGTTCAGCATTGAGTGCCTGTGTGAACAACATAAAAAATATGAGTAAGCCGGATTTTAAAAACAACAATTTCATAAAAATATTCTCATTGGTCTGTTATTAACGATCCCGAATTTAATGATCTGGGGCACAGATCAGATTTTCTATTTGCTTTGAACGTTTTTCACCTCCCTCGTTCCATACAAGCCGGAGATCAAAACGCGTGCCTGGCGCTAAACCGAAACTGATCATCCCCCAGTTGTAATCACCCGGCTGAAACGTCTGTCTGCTGGGAAAGGTCGCCCAGCGAAATGCCAGACGCGCAGACTTGCTCACTACCGCATCCGGCCATGCCTGATCCCAGCTCTCCTTCAGCTTAAGTGCCCGGCTCGTATCACCCTGACTTACCCGCCAGTCCTTCAGGCTGACTGTCAGCGCCGGTGATGTACTGCTGTCAATGCCCGTATTGCGAAGAATAGTCTGAAAAATACAGGACTTACCCAGATCGTCAGCAATCCCGGCGGGAAAACCCCGGGCCAGGAAAAAAGCACGGGTCTGATCCGGCAAACGCTGAACCAGCTCCAGTTCAAGACTACCCTGCTTCAGCTTCCAGCCGATCAGACCGGTTTCCATGTCCTGAGTTTTACTGAGATCAGCAAACGTCGGCCCACAGATAAAGAACAACAAAATAAGCAGACGAAGATCAGGCATGCTCATGCACAACATATATCATCAACACCGCTGCTCGCTTGCAGATGTTCAGCCAGTCCCTTGCGCCAGTCCTGAACAAATTCTTCCAGGGACTCGACAAAATCTGCATCCTGCTGCCTGCGATTAATCGTGCAATGTATAGTCACTTCGTCAGCACTGTCATCCAGGTTGACAGTCACTGTCCAGGCTACGCCATTCAGACAGTTTGGCAGCGTAAAGCGCACCCCACCACGAATACATTCACGATGAATATCAAACAGTCCCCAAACCATATTGACCTCAGCCTGCTCCCTTGCATGCCCCACAAGCTCATAAATAGAAGCACAAAACCGGGGCAGCGTTTCAAGCCGTAACTGTTGTTGCAGATCCTGCTGTGTCGCCGGTGAATTCAGTGTCGCAAAAAATTCCATCTGTTACCTGCCGTTATTATTACTATTAGTTTCCATCCATAAACATGGATAATTAACGCATATGCTCAGATATTGATTAAAAAGATCATCAGGCCCTGACCGAGGCCCAGGCAGTACTCCACAATTCATCAAAATACTCAGACAACGACTTTTCAAGAATGCCGTCGAGATGAAACTGGATAAATTTCAGCGCCCCACCAAACACACAAACTGCCGCGAGCATAGCATCCATCTGCCGAATTTCACCATTGCGCATACCGCTTACGACCACTTCGCGCATACGCAGGAAAGGACGGGAAGAACAAATGGGAGCCGCATCGGGCATGAATTCCTGATGCCGGGCGTGCAGCATATAGGCCATAACCATCGGTTCTTTCTCTGTCAACGCAAACAGGGCAAGGATGATTTCCCGACAGCGCGCTTCGGCCTGCTGATGGTATTGTTCGATATCGCTGATCAAGCGTTCCATCTGCGCCACATGCCTTTCATACATCGCACGGGCAATCTCCAGCTTGTCAGAAAAATGGTGATAGATGGAACCGGTGCTGACTCCCGAGTGGCGAACGATGTCCGGGATCGAGGTATTGAAATAGCCTTTCTGTGCAAACAGATAAAGCGCAGAATCCAGTACGATTTCACGTACCTGAAGACGACGTACAGACATAACAGAAGATGCGGTCATGGCGCATCCTAAATTAGAATACATATTCTAGTCAAGCGCTGGTTTGCCATACTTCTCAAACATCGCGCAGTGCCCAACCGGCAGGTAATCCGGAATCTAATAATAGAGTGGAACTGGCTCGGTGACTTTCCAGCGATAGTTTTTCCCAGCCAGAAAATAAACTCCGTATTGGCAGTAAACAATTTGTGGGTATTCAGCACATCAAAATAGCCCGGATGCGAATTAACCAAGAGTACGATTTCTCGTTTTCCATGTGAACTATATCTCGCCCCGGAAAAATAACTTCAAACAAAAGTCCGTCCCTTCCAGTATGTGACTCATCACTCAACATAAAAAATATCAATGTACTAAATAACACTCCAGATTAAGTACATTCACGGTGTCCACAAGATGAGCAATATAATTTATTTCTGTAAAACTTTATTTTCCGTAATCCTTCTAAGCCTGTTTTTATCCGCCTGTGGCGGTGGAAGCGATACTGCTAACAAATTATCCGACATAAACACAACAGGGGTTACTGAATCGGACACCCCTGTAAATAATGACACATCTATTACCCTGTCAGGCAGCGTAGGTGATGGGCCGGTTGCCGGTGCGACGGTTGTTATAAAAAATTCATCAGGCGAAACATTAAAATCCGCATTAAGTGACGAGTACGCTAAATATAGCGTTAGCCTCGAGGTAAATGCTAATGATTACCCCCTGATGATTGAGGCCTCAGGCGGCATTGACCTTGTAACATCTGCCGCGCCCGATTTTATTCTTTACTCTGTTGTTACAGATCCTTCGATAAAAACAGCAAATCTCAACCCCTTCACAACAATGATCATCAAAACAGCTGAATTCATGCCTGGCGGATTAAGCGCTGAAAATATAGAAATCGCAAAAAGCCATACCCTGTCACAGTTAAACTTCGGGCTGGACACCACGCTGGTTTCTGACCCCATCACAAGCAACATTACATCATCAAATATAGCCGTAATTGTAAAATCCAGCGAAACATTCGGTGAAATGATTCGCCGCACGAGAGACACTCTGAACAACGGTATGTCGGCAGACGAAGTGATACTTGATCTTGCTGAAGACCTCATAGATGGAAGCCTGGACGGTTCAGGCGCAAGCGGAACTATCACCCGCACATCAACCATATCCAGGCTTACATCAGCACAGGTCCTGCTAGAAGCGCTAAGCAATGATCTTCGGGTCGGCGGCGCCAATGCGACAAGACGTATGGACAACTCCATTACCGAAACAATGCCCGGCATAACGGCATCTATCAGCACTGAAAATGTGTTAATTACCAGTGAAATGTTATCACAAACAATTGCTGCTATTGATAACGCAATATCAATAGACAATAGTACAACGTTAACGTTTGTTGCACATCAAGTAGCCCACATCAACGCGGGTACTGCCTCTTCAGATATTGCTCCTTTTGAATCTTCCAGGCTGGACTCCATTATATTAACTGCCGGCTCCAATGGTTCACAAATCACACCTGTAACGCCTGTAACACCTGTAACACCTGTTAATAACAGACCGGTTATAAGCGGAACACCTCCCACCTCGGTTGTTGAAGGAAGCTCTTATCGATTTTCCCCGGCTTATAGTGATATGGACGGCGACCAGCTTACCTTTAGCATTTCCAACAAGCCACGTTGGGCCAGTTTCAACTCTCAAACAGGGGTCCTCGCAGGAACACCCGGCATGCAGGATGCGGGGAATTATTCATCTATCAGTATTAGTGTGAATGATGGTACAGATTACACATATCTTCCATCATTTAGCATTACGGTAAACAACCTTAACCGAGCACCATCTATTACGGGTTCACCGGCAGCAACGACAACTGCAAATAACCGCTACAGTTTCACTCCGACTGCAGCGGATGCAGATAGCGACAGATTAACATTTTCGATAACAAACAAACCGAACTGGGCAACGTTTAACACCAGCACTGGCGCTTTAACAGGGACACCATCCACTGCAGATATTGGAAGTATTGCAAGAAACATTAATATCAACGTCAATGATGGTCAGGTAACCCGTTCGCTTGCATCATTTGATATCGAAGTTCTTGGCAGTGGTAACGGTTCGGTAACCCTTAGCTGGACACCCCCAACAGAGAATGCTGATAATTCCGCCCTGACTGATCTAGCTGGATACAAGATTTATTATGGCACATCTTCTGGAGTCTATCCGAACTCCATTGACATCAGTAATCCCAGCATATCTACCTATATCATTGAAAATCTATCGTCAAACACTTATTATTTTGTTATTACAGCCTATACTGCCAGCGGAGCATCAAGCAGTTATTCCAATGAAGCAAGTAAAGTTATAAACTAACAACATTTGGTACTTTACTCACTTTGAATAATAAATGCCCCGGAAGCTCTGACTTATTCAGGGCTTCCCTGATACATGAACCTTG
>VAPL010771492.1_pt1 | contig 10958 bp, 8 predicted proteins | sample 3395061 | NCBI WGS metagenome assembly VAPL01 (sample SAMN08290444, study PRJNA428436) | hydrothermal vent metagenome | isolation source: Deep-sea hydrothermal vent chimney 2 | place: Pacific Ocean: Juan De Fuca Ridge | depth 2182 m m
ATAATAAAACACCTTACTCTATATACTCCAGTATACTGGAGTATATAGAGTAATATATTAGATGAGTGTAAGGTTTTTTATTTTCTTTTATTCCTAATTTTTACTTCCTAATTCTTTATAAAACCTTTCCACAAACGTCTCTGTTGTCATACTTCCAACTTTCCCATCATCACGACTCTCAAGAGTGACTTCTTTATTTTTCATTTCTTCATCACCAATCACAAGAAAGTAGGGGACTTTACTTGTTTTTACATTTCGTATTTTTTTACCGAGAGTCTCGTTGCTCTCATCGAGTTCAACTCGTATGTCTTTAGATTTAAGAAAATCAGTAACTTCTTTTGCGTAGTCTATGTGAGCCTCACTGATAGGAAGTATTGAGACTTGAACAGGTGAGAGCCAAAGCGGGAAGGCTCCTGCAAAGTGCTCTATAATAACTGACATAAATCTTTCTAATGATCCTGCGATAGCTCGGTGTATCATCACTGGGGTCTTCTTTTCATTGTTTGAGTCTGTGTATTCAAGCTTAAACCGCAGAGGCATAGTAAAATCAAGCTGTATTGTTGCTAATTGCCATTCGCGTCCTAGAGCATCTTTAAACATAAAGTCTAGCTTAGGTCCGTAAAAAGCAGCTTCTCCTTCTACTCGCTTATAATTGAGTCCTTCTTTTTTAGCTATGTCCTCTAGGATCTTTTCAGACTTATCCCAAACCTTACTATCTCCGAGATACTTATCTGGAGTGTTTGGATCGCGTACAGAGAGTGACACCCAATATGTATCATCTTTAAACATGTCGAGTGATGTATAGAATTCTTTTACAACGTTGGCGATAATTCTTACCTCCTGTTCTATTTGGTCTTCTGTACAAAATACATGACCGTCGTCCTGCGTAATACTTCTTACGCGAGACAGTCCAAGCAACTCCCCAGCTTGTTCATCCCTATAATTTGTTGTAGCTTCTGTATAGCGGATAGGTAAGTTGCGATAACTTTTTGGAGAACTTGCATATATTTGCGTGTGGTGAGGGCAATTCATAGGCTTCATTACAAACTCTGTGTCTGACTGGCCTTTAACGTGGAAGAGTTCGTCCCCAAACTTATCCCAATGTCCTGAAGTCTTGTATAAATCAGATTTAGTGATGTGTGGTATCCACACGGGCAGGTAGTCGTATTTTTTTTGAATGCTTTGTATCTTCTCAACGATAAGATTTCGCATCAAGGCACCTTTGGGTGTAAAGAGGGGAAGGCCTGCTCCAACAAGATCAGAGAATGTAAATAAGTCTAATTCCTTACCTAGCTTTCTATGGTCGCGTTTCTTAGCCTCTTCCCGCATCTCAAGATATTCGTCGAGCTCTTCTTTGCTATCAAATGCTACACCGTAGATTCGTGTAAGCATTGTATTGTTCTCATCTCCGCGCCAGTATGCTCCAGCGACATGAGTAAGTGCAAATGAGTCAGATTTGATTTCTCTTAATTTTTCCACATGCGGACCTTCGCAAAGGTCTGTAAAGTCACCGATAGTATAAGTTGTAATTTTTCCGCCTGCCTCTTTGATTTTAGCTTCAATTCCTTCTATAAGTTCTAGCTTGTACGGTTGGTCTTTAAATAACTCACGAGCATCGCTTGCGGAGATTTCTTTGTACTCAGGCTCAAACCCTCGCTTAAGAGTATTGCGCATCTCTTTTGCTATCTTATTTAAGTCTGCTTCCCCTGGAGTATCGTCTTTAGAAGCGAATTCAAAATCATAGTAAAAACCAGTATCAGTTGTAGGTCCAATGGACATCTTTACATCTAGATTACGCTTTAAAACAGCCATCGCAAGAACATGTGCGAGCGTGTGCCGTTTCTTGTCTAAATTATTATCTGAGTTACTGTCTGACATTAGGCTCAATAATAGCAGATTTATCACTGATGCCAAATCAAGTCCTTTATTATACGGATATGTCGTACGATAAGACGTTTTGTTTATTTGTTATAAGGACTTAACAGCTTCTGCAATAATGCTTGTCTCACCGTTGCGTTTTGATATTCTTCCCTTAATACCTATACAGTTTTCAGGTTCTAAGATGTTTTTATTTTTTGCATAAATTTTAGGGAATATTACAGTTTCAACATTCCCACTAAAGTCAGCAATCCTAAGAAATGCCATATGGTCGCCTTTTTTTGTCATGATTGGTTTAACTTCTTCAACAATTCCATACACTACAACCTCCATACCTTCACGCATTTCTTCTAGTGTCTTTTTAATATCCCGTTTTTTTAAAAGTGTATCTTCAAACTTATCAAGAGGATGTCCAGAAACATAAAGCCCAAGCAATTCTTTCTCCCATGCAAGTTTTTGGGATGCTTCAATTGGTTCCGCATCTGGTAATGTTAATATGCTTTGATTTGTATCTGACCCGCCAAAGAGTGAATCTTGGTCGTTATGTCTACCCGCAACTTCTTTACTATATTGAAGGAGTGCTTCTATATTTTCTAGCATTGACGCCCTACTTTGCTTTCCATCTTCAATTCGGTCAAGGGCTCCTGATTTTATAAGGGACTCGAGAGATTTCTTGTTAAGATTTTTACCTTGAGTTCTTTCTAGGAAATTAGCAAGAGTTGTATATGGCCCGTTAGCTTTTCGTTCGTTAATAATACTTTTACCAACCCCTTCGCCAAAGTTTTTAATAGAATACAATCCAAAACGAATTTTTGACTTTGACTTGTCTTCTGCTGGTACCACTGAAAAGTATCCAAAGCTTTCATTAATATCAGGTGGAAGCACTTCGATACCCATACGTTTACACTCAATAATCGATTCAGATACTTTCTCAACATCTCCTGAGTCAGCAGAGAGCACAGCAGATAAATATTCGACAGGGTAATTTGCCTTCATATATGCTGTCTGGTATGCAACGCGTCCATAGCTTGAAGCATGGGCTTTGTTGAATCCATACGCAGCAAAAGGTTCAATTAGCTTCCATAACTGCTTTGCTTTTTCTTCTGTCATCCCGTGTTTAACTAGCCCAGTAAGGAGTTTTTCTTTCTCAGCTTCCATTACAGCCGGAATCTTTTTACCCATAGCTTTTCTAAGTTTGTCTGCCTCTAGCCACGAGTACCCAGCTAGATTTATGGATGTTAAAAGCACGTCATCTTGGTACGTTATAACTCCATATGATTGAGACAAGATGTCTTTTAGTCTTGGATCAAGATAGGTAACTAGTTTTGGATTATGTTTACGTTCAATATAAGAAGGGATAGATTCCATTGGTCCAGGGCGATACAGGGCAACCATAGCGTTGATGTCATATATTGAAGAAGGTCTGAGTTCTTTAAGGAAATGTGTCATCCCAGAACCATTTAACTGGAAGAGCCCCATAGTCTCACCACGCGCAAGCATCTCAAATGTCTTCTTGTCATCAATAGGGATGTTTTCTATATCTATATCTGTATCATAAATTGCTTTAACTCTTTTCACTACATCAGCAAGGATTGCAAGGTTTTTAAGTCCAAGGAAATCAAACTTTAAAAGCCCAGCATCTTCAACTGCATGCATGTCGTATTGGGTTATTTTCTTGCCTCCTTTTGGGTCAAGTTGTAGTGGTGTGTAATCAGTTAAAGCGCTTGGGGATATGACGACTCCCGCAGCATGCACGCCCATATGTCTGGCGCGCCCTTCTATTTTCTTTGCAAGGTCAATAACCTCTTTAACATCTTTGTCTTTTTTATAAAGTTTTTTTAACTCTGGTTCAACCTCAAAAGCAGTATCAATAGTCATGGGGAACCCTTGTGAACCGAAAGGGATCATTTTAGCGATTGTGTCACCTAGTGAGTATGGATGTCCAAGTACCCTAGAAACGTCGCGCACAACACCACGAGCCATCATGGTACCGAATGTTCCTATCTGCGCAACATTATCTTCACCATATTTATCTTTAGCATATTGAATTACTTCATCGCGTCTGCTGTCAGCAAAGTCCATGTCAATATCTGGTGCAGACGGCCTCTCTGGGTTTAGGAATCGCTCAAATGGAAGCTTATATTCTAAAGGATTTATATTAGTAATACCAGAAAGGTAAGTCACGAGAGAGCCCGCAACTGAGCCACGGATAGTGGTAAGTATGTCTTTACTGTGAGCAAAGTTAAGAAGGTCTGCCACCACAAGAAAGTAAGGAGAGTATCCTTTTGTTTTAATAATATCTAGTTCGTACTCGAGTCGCTTTGTTAACACTTGGGTCTTTTCTAATCCTCTGCGCTCTATTCCACCCTCGGCTAGTGCTCGAAGTGCATCGTCATATGTATCATAATCTCCCTTTTCAATATTAGGGAAAACCCATGTGCCAAGCTCGAGCTCTAAATTACATTCGTCAGCTATCTTCACTGTATTTTTGAGAGCTTCTGGAAAATCTTTAAAATATTCCTGCGCTTGTTCCTGGGATATAAATGAAAAGTCTTCTTTTTTATTTTTATCTTGCTCAGAAATAATAGACCCTGTTTGAATCTTTATCATCGCTTCTCTAGCAAACCCATCACTTTTATCCATATAGTACACATCGTGTGCCGCTACAAGTGGAACGCTAGACTCTTTCGAAAGGGTTACTATTTGTTTCATTAAATCTTGATGACCTTCAATCTCTGGATGGTGAGTTATCTCTAGATACAAGTCTTTATCAAATACTTTTTTGTACCACTCAAGTTTTTCTTTTGCTTTTTCTTCATCATTACCCTTAAATGCTGTTGAGGTTTCTCCTGAAAACGAAGGAATAATCGCTATTAAATCTTGTTTATGTTTTTTTATTAGTTCATGATCTATTCTCGGTTTGTAATAAAATCCCTCAAGGTGTGAAGTAGTAACGAGTTTAATCAGGTTTTTGTACCCATTTTCATTTTTAGCTAATAGCACAAGCCGAGACCATCTGTTATCAATCTGCGCTTCTTTGTCAGCTAATGTACGAATTGCAACAAACGCGTCTATACCTATGATGGGTTTAATTCCTTCATCTTTACACTTCTTATAAAATGCAATCGTGCCATATAGGTTACTATTGTCAGTGAGGGCAAGAGCAGACATGTTAAGCTCTTTAGCTTTTGACACAAGTTCGGGAATTGTAGGAATAGCTTGTAGTAAAGAGAAATGGCTGTGTGTATGAAGGTGGATAAATGAGTCTTTCATTAGTTGTAGTATATCACTCTTAGTAAGTGCGCTAAGTATGTCTAATCTGGGTATAATATGGGTATGAAAAACAGTAGAGAAATTCAGGGAAATGTACCAAAATACATAATAGGTATAGATGAAGTGGGGCGTGGTCCCATTGCAGGACCTGTAACAGTCGGAGCGACTTTAATGCCAAGTAGTTTGTCATGGAAGGATTTCGAAGGATTAAAGGACTCCAAAAAATTAACAGAAAAGAAGAGGGAAGAATGGTTTTCAAAAATATGCGGAATAGATGAAGTTTCATATGCAGTCTCTTCTGTGAGTCAAAAAGCAATTGATAGTGTTGGAATAGTTCTAGCAATACAGTCAGCACTTGATAAGTCACTTAACGAGTTACTCTATAAATTAAAAATAAAGTCGAAGGATTGCCTAGTGCTTCTTGACGGGGGACTACATGCGGGAGATGAATTTATGTATCAAGAAACTATAATAAAAGGAGATGAAAAAGAATGTTCAATTGCTATTGCTTCAGTAATGGCAAAAGTGACACGTGACAGAGAAATGATTAGGCTTTCAGAGAAGTTCCCAGAATATGGTTTCGATACACATAAAGGTTACGGCACCAAAAAACATTTTGAAGCAATTAAAGAAATTGGTTTATGTGATTTACACCGCAGGAGTTTTTTAAAGTCCTACTAAATAATGTTAGATACATTGACTGCATTAGGAAACTGTATTATTATTACACTCGGTAAATAAAGTACAAAAATAACCTAACTAATCTCAATAATTAAAGGTGGGGTGTTAAAAATGTTACGTCAACACACAATAGGAGTTAATGTTGGTACACGGTAATTACTACAAACAAGCAAATTTAAAGTCAGGGTTTTTCTTCAGAGGTTCACAAGTTAAAGTAAAATCTTTTTGTAGTTGTTTGAAATGTTGTTTAAACCAGCAAGGCTCAGAAGCTAGCTTTTCAAACGCTGTGTTGTGTGAACACAAGAATAGCGGAGGGTATACCAGCGACACTATCCCATGTATAGCATTCTCAAGAAGAGAAGATTAAATATTGAAGATTTATTAATTGTATAACTAGGAAAAAGGGAGACAAGGGCGTCAAATTAGACGCCTTTTTGTTTTTTTATCTAGGCACTCATACTTGCTATTGTGAAAATTATAAGTATAATCTCTTTACATGTCAGTAAGAATGCGCATAAACAGGGGAGCTACCGGCCGTCGTCGGAGTGGTCACGGGCTAGAAGAGCCACGTACTTCAGCGTGTTCAAATTGTGGCACTGCTCACCTTAGGCACCGCATGTGTTCACAGTGTGGACATTATCGAGGGCGTTTGGTTACAGACGTTACAGCGGAAATGGAAAAGAAGATTGAGAAAAAGAATGCAAGACTAAAAGAGATGGGCGAAGAAAGGACTGAAGAAATAAAAGATGATAAAAAGCCTGAGGTTAAAGATATTCCAGCAGAAGCTGTAAAAAACAAAACAGAATCAAAATAGATAAGCGCTCTCGTTTATCTTTTTTATTTTTTTATAGTTCTTGCAATAGTTTTCCTTTGATTTTTCTTTAACTTGTATTGTATAATTTAATAGTTCTTTAAATATCTTATAATTTTTATATGGCAAATAGACACCTTTCCAGAAGTATAGTTCTCCAAACCTTGTTTGAGGTTGATTTTGATAATAAAAAAGGTGAAGAAAAAACAAAAAAGACAAAAGAAAGTCTAGAAGATGTATTAGTACGAAACACTCAAGAGTTCGCTCCAGGCATGAGTGATTTTTCTTTTATGAAGCGTCTACTGGATACTATTACTGCAAAGCGGTCAGAATTAGATGATATTATTGTGAAAGCTGCTCCAGACTGGCCTATTGATAAGATATCCGTAGTAGACCGCAATGTACTAAGACTAGGTCTGTCAGAGTTATTATTTGCAGACCGTAGCGAGGTACCAGCAAAGGTGGCTATAAATGAAGCTATTGAGTTAGCCAAAACGTTCGGAGGAGAGAATAGTGGTAGATTTGTAAATGGAGTACTTGGGGCTGTGTACAAAGAGCTTGGAGAGCCTGGCAAAGACGAGGTTTCAAAAAAGAAAAAAATAAAAGACGTACCTTATGATGAGATGCCGATAGAGCGTCTAGGAGGTGCTGTTGTTTATGCTAAAGAAGATGGTGAGGTATATCTTGCGCTCGTACATGATGTATTTGGTCACTGGACTCTTTCAAAAGGTAGAGTTGAAGAAAATGAGGAGATAAAAGAAGCAACAGTCAGAGAAATGAAAGAGGAACTCGGTCTCGATGTAAAGATAATCAAAAAGCTAGGTGAAAATGAATATATTGCAAAAGACCCAGAGATAGGGAAGAAGCGTAAGCAAGTAATGTACTTTCTAGCAGAGGCGTCGTTCGATGATATTACACTCGGAACATCTGGGGGGCTTGATGATGCAAAGTGGTTTAGGCTTTCAGATATTCTAGAACTTAACTTTTATGATGACATTCTCCCGATTATAACGAAGGCTATAAATATACTTGTTAAAAAGGACGGAAAAGAAGAATAGTACATATAGAGTAAAAACCATGACAAAGGATATAAAAGAATTTGAAACGAAACTAGGCGTTTCGTTTAATGACATAAACGTACTACGATGTGCGTTTACTCATCGTTCTTATATTAATGAACATAAAGAAAAAGGTTTAGAACACAATGAACGTCTCGAGTTTTTAGGAGACGCAGTACTTGAACTTGTAGTGACAGATTTTTTGTTTGATAAATATCCAAAAAAAACAGAGGGAGAGCTGACTGCATATCGTGCAGCGCTCGTGAATACTAACTCACTTTCAGAAGCGTCATCGCGACTAAATATAAATGAATATCTACTGCTCTCTAAAGGAGAGTCACAAGACATGGGGCGAGCACGCTCGTATATCCTTGCAAATACATTCGAGTCTGTGGTTGGAGCGTTATATATTGACCAAGGGTACGATGCAGCTCAGAAGTTTATTGCAGATAATTTATTTAACCTTATTGACGAGATTGTGTCTAAGCGACTTTGGCAAGATTCAAAAAGTCTTTTTCAAGAAAAGGCACAAGAACATGCATCTATTACGCCACGATATGATCTTGTAAGTGAGAAAGGGCCAGACCACGACAGGGAGTTTATTGTGGGCGTATTTTTAAATAAAGAAAAAGTAGCAACAGGAAGCGGTAGAGCAAAACAAGAAGCAGAACAAGAGGCAGCAAAAAACGCACTCGAGGTTAAAAATTGGTAAAAAGAAATCGTCGCGATAAATACGCGACGATTGGCAGAATACATTACCGTTATGGCTTGGTATATCTGCCTAGGTTGAGAATTGGTGCAAGAGCGCACAAGACAGCTTGGGATAACAATTCTTGGCGAGGTACTCCATCCCCAGATAAATATTTCATCGGATCCTTTTCACCTCCACCAGCGAGTTTTTGAATTACATGACCGAGCTCGGTATCTTCAACTTCAACTTTATCAACCATCCACGATGGAATTGGGAAGTATGCTCCAAACGCGACGGATGAACGTCCGCTCGCAGTTAAGACGACAACACATGTCGGATCAAACCATTGACGATTTATCTTCACTATGCCGTTCTCGATACCAATTGAGATATCGACATCTGGATGTATTTCAAACGCGCCTTGAGCTCGATTTCGTGCCCCAACCTCCATCTCTTCGGTACCAAATGGCTGGTCAGGGATTCCTGATGAAGTGTCTGACAGCAAAACATCGACGTTTGGTAACCTAAGTTTAATGAATGCTCCAACCACAGCACCACGTTTTAGGTCGCTCGTTGTACCAACTGCAACAGTTTCTATATTCACTATCTTGATCCTTTCAATATGTTTAAAAAAAGAACTTACGTAAACAGGAGTATAGAGGAAACCTAAGCAGGTGTCTATACTGTGGTAGATATTGGTAAAGGACGACACACAAAAATGAAAAAACAGGTTGCCGTTAAGCAACCCTGTTTTTATAAGATTAAACTTGAGGACGAACATAAATAAATGAACATTCGTCACTTGGTCCTACCACTATGTTTTCGACACAGTTAGGTTCGTTCCAAGTTCCATTGAGTGACGTATACACGTCGCCAGAATTAAGTTCGTCTCCTGGTTCCAAAAGTCTTCCGACAATGGTTTTCCCTCCGTGCGGGTGATTGATACTTTCATCCATGTGAGTCTCTCCCTTACCCATAAATACATAACTAATACCTTTAACTTTATATTACCAACTCATTAATGTATCAAGTGCTACGTTTTTGTTATAATTATTCCCAATGTATTTAAAAAGCATAGAGATTTCAGGTTTCAAATCATTTGCAAAGAAAGGCGAGTTAGAATTTATCTCGCCGATTGTTGCTATTGTAGGGCCAAACGGTTCTGGTAAATCAAATGTAGCAGAAGCATTTCGTTTTGTACTTGGAGAGCAGTCATTTAAATCCATGCGTACTAAGCGTGGGGAAGATTTAATATGGGGAGGCTCTCATACTGTACTTCGCTCAAACCGCGCTTCTGTAAAAGCGGTTTTCGACAACACGTCGCGTCTTTTCGATATTGATTTTGATGAAGTTTCAATTGAAAGAACTGTACATAGAGATGGTGCCAACCAGTATTTTATTAACGGGTCAGTTGTGCGTCTTAAAGATGTGGCAGAGCTTTTAGCTAGCGCCAATATAGGCTCAACAGGACACCATATTATTTCTCAAGGAGAGGCAGATAGGTTACTTTCTGCTAATATAAAAGAGCGTCGAGAGATGATAGAAGATGCCCTTGGACTTAAAATATTTCAATATAAAAAGAAAGAAAGCGAACGAAAACTTTCACAAACAGAAAAAAATATAGAACAGGTAACGTCTCTACGCAAGGAGATAGCACCACATATTCGTTTTCTCAAGCGACAAGTAGATAAGATAGAGAAATCAAAGCAAATGCGAGAAGACCTTAAAGGTTTATTAAAGGAATATCTTAAGCGTGAGGAACTATACATAACACAAACAAAGAGTGAAATTGAATCAAGACGCAGGGAACCAAAAGTACAATTAGAAAAGTTAGAGAAAGATTTACTTAATGCACGTACGGTTCTGGAGAGGGTGTCAGGGGAAGACAATAAAGGGAGAGAAGTTCTTGAAGCAGAACAGTCTCTCAGAGAAGTTAGAAAAAAAAGAGATGAGCTTTCTAGAGAGCTTGGACGTCTTGAGGGGCAGATTTCATTTGCACAAAAACACGTCACTGTTGTTTCTGGCAACTCAGTTCCTATGTCAGACGTACGTTCTCTAACAGACGATATAGAAAATACACTCACAGAGACTCCGCTTATTGCAGACGCTTTAAATAAAGTTAAGGCACTTTCCAGTTCTTTTTTTGAAAAGTATGAAAAGTATGAAGAGGACACAACAGATTTAAATGGACTTGAAGAGAATAAAAGAAAGTTAGATGCCAAGTTTAAAGAAGTAGAGAATAAAGAAAAAGAATACTCTGAAACATATAAAGAACTTCAAAAGGAAATAGAAGGAGCTAAAGACGAGGGACGTGATGCAGAGAGAGACGTGTTTAAGATTACAGCAGAAAAGAACAAGATAGACGGTATCTTGCGTGATTTAGTGCGCGATGAAGAAGTTCTTACACAACTAGAGGCGGAGTTTAAACGTGATATGGAAGAAGGTGCTGTACTTGCAGGACGTGAGGTTCTTCAGTATGCGTCATATGAAATCAGTGAGCACGATGCTGTTAGTGAAGACAGAGAGAAACAAGAATCACGAAAGCGTGATATAGAAAAGATAAAGA
>VAPL010125454.1_pt1 | contig 10952 bp, 7 predicted proteins | sample 3395061 | NCBI WGS metagenome assembly VAPL01 (sample SAMN08290444, study PRJNA428436) | hydrothermal vent metagenome | isolation source: Deep-sea hydrothermal vent chimney 2 | place: Pacific Ocean: Juan De Fuca Ridge | depth 2182 m m
GTTCAACTTTAACCCACAGCAGACTCATGACTTCACTCTTTTCCAACCCGCCCCCATCCGTTCTCATTGTTGACGATGACGAGGTCCTCCGTCTGCTTCTCCGGCAGTTTTTAGAAGGTGAACAGTATCAGGTCACCGAGGCGCAGAACGGGAACCAGGCCTTGCAGCTCTTGACCAAGGACGTCTTCGATCTGATTATCATGGACATTGCAATGCCCGGGATTGACGGCCCCGCAGTCTGCGAGCATATCAGGTCGCTGTTGCCCGACCCGCCCCCAGTGCTGATGATTACGGCCCTGGATGATGAGGAGTCGGTTGATCAGTCTTTTCGCGCCGGTGCTGTTGATTGTGTCCGCAAGCCCATTCACTGGCCGGTTTTGAGGAACCGGATCAAGTACATCCTGGCCGCGCATCGTGCCCGGCTGGAACTCGAGCGGATGTCACGCAATTACGAGATGATCCTGGAGGCCGCCGCCAACGGCATCTGCGGCGTTGATAAGGATATGCGCATAAGCTTTATCAACCCCGCCGCCCTGAAAATGCTCGGCTTTACCCAGGAGGAGGTTATCGGCAAAGAATTTCATGAGGTTTTCAAGGTTTCCCTGGCCGGTACCGATGATTTCACTCTCGATTGCTGTCCTTTTTTAAAAAATTCCACCCAGACGTCTTCATTCCATTATGACGAACTGCGGCTGCTGCGGAAAGATGGAACCAGCTTTCCCGTCGATTGTCGCGCAACCCCCATTTTCGAAGGCAGCAAGGTTACCGGCGGTGTTCTCGTTTTTCAGGACGTAACCGAACGTCAACAGGCTGCCGAGCTGATTCGCTACATGGCCGATCATGATTCCCTGACCGACCTGCCAAATCGCAATTATTTTAATGATCGACTCCCGCAGGCCATATCTCTGGCCAAGCGTCAGGGAAGGATGATCTGCCTGCTCTTTATCGATCTTGACCGTTTTAAACCGATCAATGACAAGTACGGCCACTCGGTCGGTGACCTGGTGTTGCTGCAGGTTGCCGAGCGGCTTAAAAAAACGTTGCGGGCCTCGGACAGCGTTTGCCGCCTGGGTGGCGATGAGTTCGTCATTCTGCTGGAAAGCACGAAGTCCCTAGAAGGCGCCAAGAATGTAGCGCAAAAGACAATTGAACTGCTCAATGAGCCCATAGAGGTAGAAGGGCATCTGTGCTCCATCGGCGCGAGCATCGGCATCAGTATCTACCCGCAGGATTGTCACGATGCGAAAACCATGCTGCGGAATGCGGATATTGCCATGTACGAAGCCAAGAAAAAAGGGAGAAACCGTTTTGAACTGTATTCGTCCGTTGTTGAACAACAGGCAGGGGAGGAGGAGAAACACAATGATGCGCAGAACACCTGAATCCGTGACGGCTTGAGGTCTGCCCGGTAACGGCGCATCTGTTGCGCCGTCTCTTCCCCCAAGCCCGCCTATTGTCCCACTATTGTCCCAGCTGTTTTAAAAATCGTAGCTGTCCAGCTGTATCCCCACCCGGAGTCTAACCGACTCGTTTGTCTCGTTGTCCTCACAAAATAATCCGCGTATTTGTCTTTCGCATAGGCACAGAATCACAGAGATACTTTTTGTCCGGTCTTTGTTGTCGTCCCGCCGGCCGCTCCGTGAGTTCCGGGCGCGCTATTCATTACCCTTCTTGCCGGGGCGCATCTGTTTGGACTGTATAATTAAGAGCAGTAATGTGTCTAATCTGCAAAACAGGTTACCGCGACTTTGCATAATCCCGGCTCGTTAAGCTGTATAAGGTGTATAATTGTAACGAGGCAATAAAATGATCTGGACTGTATAATTTTTCTTGACATCACTTGGTAAATGCTGTTTCCTGGAAACAAGGGTCGGGAGAGAGACCGGCGGGCAAGGCCCTGGTTGTCTCTTTCAACTGTTTAAATGAAGCCTTCCGGTCCAAAACCTTTCACCGTCTTCGCCTTTTTGGGAAGGGTGGAGGCGTCTGGGCAGGCAGGTCGGCGAATCTATACATCCTGGGTTCGTGACGGCTTGAGGTGATGCTCCATGCAATATGTGGAATCTGTTGCGTTGGTTGCTGAATGAAATCATTTTTTGGTCTTCATCGCGCCGCCCTGCGGGGCGCCCGAAGATGGAGCGCAGCTGAATAGTTACCGTTTTCTCGCCATTATTAAGAGGAAGAAAGAAAGTTATGAGCGACCTGATAACAAGCAAGGAAATTATTGAAAAGACGGGGATTTCCAGGGCGACCCTCAATAATTACATTAAGCTTGGTATCCTCCCTAAACCCATTGTCGGCCGTCCTCGCTCCGGCCAGCAGGGTGTCAAGCAGATTGGCTATTTCCCCCCTGAAAGCCTGGAATGCATCTTCAAGGTCAAGTTGTTGAAAACCCAGGGCCACTCGATTGCCGATATTGCCGCCATGTTCCGAAAGGATGAAGAGGAAAGCGCTCCGGCCGGCTCCCAGGCGCCGCGGCAGGACGAGAGAGGGGGGCGGGACAGCCGCCAATCCCGGGTCAAGGTGTCCAGGGCCTGTTCCACCGGCAACCTGAGTGTGACTATTTGCGATATCGATTCACCGGCTTATCTGGTTAATCATAATTTCGAGATCGAGTGGATCAATAAGCCGGCCGAGGACCTGATATTCAGGCAAAGGGTTCGGTCTCTTGTTGATATCGAGTCCCGGAATGTTTTTCGCCTGCTGCTGAACCGGGGGCTGGGCTCCACGGGGCAGAATTGGCAGGAGATCATTACCCTGAATTTTACGATTCTCCAGAAGACCATTGATAAAGACCGGCTGAGCAACCTTTTCAAGGGCATGACCAGGAGCGAGTCGGAGCTGATGCAGGAACTTTTCGAGGGCAGAAAACCGGCGGTCCGGGACGCCTTCTATCACCTGCCGGTTTCCGTTGTTGCCGATGACCATTCCCGGAAGACGTACTGGGTCCATACCATGACCTTCAGGGAAGGAGTTTTTTTTGTGTTTCTGCCCGACGAGGGCATTAACAGTGAATTTCTCGACATGCTTACTCACCGGGAAAAGGTAATCAATGCCCTGCTCAGGAACAGGATGCCGTCCCTTGTTTCACTGGGCGTGCTGGTTGCCGACCTCCAGGATTCGGTCAAGATCAGCGCCGAGTTACTGCCCGGACAGTATTTCGAATTAATCAACGGTCTCTGGGAGGTCGTCGGCCCGACCTTTGAGCGCTATGGCGGTATTTACGGCAAGCACGCGGGTGATGGCATGCTCTATTACTTCATCCATAAGAACGACGGCAATTATCTCATGAACGCTCTTGACTGCGCCTTGGAAATTCGTGAGGTGGTGAGTGAATTCAGCAGCAAGTGGAGAGCCAAAAAGAGTTGGAGCAATGAACTCTTTCTCAATACCGGCATTAACGAGGGACAGGAATTTTTCGGCACCATCCATTCGGCCAGAAATGTTGAATTTACCGCTCTCGGCGATACCATCAATATTGCCGGCCGGCTGTCCGAATTCGCGAGAAACGGTGAAATATGGACCACGAAAAACCTGATCAGCAAATTATCGCAGGAAGAACGAGAAACGATTTGTTTCGGTATTTACCAGCAAAATCGCAGCGGCCGCATGTTTATCCGGGATTCCTTTTCCCGGATAAGCGATCTCGTTGCGGATGACCCGCAGCATTACCGTCATTTTGAGTCATTTCCCGGATTACCCATAACGTTAATTGAAAAAAAGGTGAATCACCTGACCGACCACCAGGAATCGGTTTCAATCTTATCGGCTTGAGGAAAAGTGCATACATACCACGCAGATAGGCCACACAGGAAGACCACGCAGACAGTTGAAATAATCGGGAGACGTTCAGTGAGAAAGCCATCTTACGAAGAGTTGTACCGCCAGGTGAAAGAGTTTGAGAACGAGAGGGAACGCCTCAAGCTCAAATCCGCAGCAAGACTTCGAAAATGTAGAGCCAAGTATGACGCCATGCTTGATACGGTGGACGCTTATATGTGTCTGGTGGACAGGAACCTGAGAATTATCTGGGCCAATGACAAGGCCAAGAAAATATTCGGCGGCGATCTTATTAACCGGCACTGCTGCGTAACCTGTCACGGCCGTAAAAAACCCTGCCTGGAATCATCGTACTGTATCGTGCGCCAATCCTTTCGGGGAGAGACGGTCAGGCATCCCGGCACCATAGCCGTCAGGAAAGACGGCAGGAAAATCTATTTCAACGTTATGGCCAAGGTCGTTTCAAGGGACGCGGACGGCAAGCCTTGCAACGTGGTCAAGGTGTACAACGATATTACCCAGTACAAGCAGGTTGAAGAGGAATTGAAGGCAAGCATGCTGCTGTTGCGTGATAACCTGTCGGGTACCATCAAGGCCATGGCCATGACCGTCGAGACCCGGGACCCCTATACGGCGGGGCACCAGCGACGTACAGCCGATATCGCCAGGGGGATCGCCCAGGAGATGGGACTGCCCAGGGAACAGGTGGACGGCATCCGCATGGCCGGGGTCATTCACGATCTCGGCAAGATATCGGTGCCGGCGGAAATTCTGAGCAAGCCGGGCCGGATCGGCGCCATGGAATTCTCGCTGATTCAACAGCACCCCAATACCGGTTATGATATCTTAAAGGGGATTGATTTCAAGTGGCCGGTGGCCGAAATAGTCCGCCAGCACCATGAGCGCATGGACGGGTCCGGTTATCCGTTCGGATATTCCGGGAACCAGATTCTCCTTGAGGCCAGGGTCATCGCCGTAGCCGACGTCATTGAGGCCATGTCTTCCCATCGGCCATACCGCCCGGCCCTGGGGCTGGACAAGGCCTTTGCCGAAATCAAACAGCACCGCGGCACGCTCTATGATGAGGATGTGGTGGACGCCGTCGTCGACCTGTTTGATAAAAAGGAGTATATTTTTCACTGATACCTGCTCCGTGAGCGTTCGAGAACGGTGCGGCTGACAAGGCGGCAATGATGTCGATTGTCCCGATATCCTTGCCGGAACCGGGAAGGGCGGGGGCGACTGGCTACGATCAGACGCCTCGGTCCCGGTCGGGCCAGAGCAGTCTGTGCAGTTGCAGCTGGAGCCTGACCGGCAGCCGGTGCCGCAGGATAAGGCCGGCCAGGGTTGTCGCCGCCAGTGACTCCAGGACCGGTGAAAACAGCAAGGGGACCAGCCGGTCCAGTTCGTAGCGGCCGATCACCGCCCGGGCCCATTCAAAGTCGCGGACCGAGCTGAGAACGAACTTGATTTCATCCCGAACGCCCTCCCTGTTCCTGTCTGCCAACAAGGCGATGTTTTGCCAGTCCATCCGCTCATGCATGCCGCTGTCCGGGCATTTGATGTCCAGGATGACGGATACCCCGGCCGGAACCCGTTCAATACTCAGGCTGCCGTTGGTTTCCAGCAGGACGGTCCGTCCCCGGTCAAGGAGGGCGTCAAGCAGCGGGTAGATTCCCTCCTGCAACAACGGTTCGCCGCCGGTCAGCTCCACCATGACTCCGGGATACCGGTCCAGCCAGTTGCATATCTCGGCGGGGGTCCGTGGTTCCCCCGGGTTTTCCCAGGTGTATTTCGAATCACAGTATCGGCAGCGGAGATTGCAGCCGGCCAGGCGGATAAACGCGCAGGGCAGGCCGGCCCGGGTGGATTCGCCCTGGAGGGAATAAAAAAGTTCGGAGATGGACAGATGTGCTGCCGTCACATGTGTTTCAGTCACCGTAGTAGATCACGCCGCTGGAATCCGTTTCCCGCACGGTAACCGAAAAGAGTTGGTAGCGATCGGTTTTCAGCTCCTCCTGTAACTCGTAAAAGATATACATGGCAATATGCTCGGAGGAGGGGTTTTTGTCCAGAAAGGCGGGATGCTCGTTCAGGTCCCGGTGGTCAAGGTCGTCTATGACCAGTTTGACATGTTTTTTCAATATTTTGAAATCAAGCCCCAGGCCCAGCTCGTCCAGTCGTGTCGCCCTGACCTGAACCTTGACCTTCCAGTTATGGCCGTGCGGTTTCTCGCAATCGCCCGGATAGTGACGCAGGTGATGGCCGGCGGAAAAATGGGTTTTTATAAAAATATCAAGCACGGTGTTCTCCTGAATTGTTTTCAGGTAAGAGTACAACAGCACCCCCTCTGCACACGCTCGAAACGTGCGACATAGGGACTATAGACCACCCGTTCCGATCGTGCACATCTGAGGCACTGCCGCACTCTTACAGGTTTGGGGCAGAGGCTATTTTTACATCCCCCGTGAACTGTTATGTTTTCGGTTGCCTCGTAATCGGCGGACGGGCACTGGCAAGTCAAAAGCTCCTTGCATCTCATCTTCGATCAATGGTAAGTACATGGGGTTGATGACAGAGGGACAGGTTTGTTCCGCCGATTTTTTACTATAGCAGGAATATACTGGGTTGACCAGATTTCAGGAGATAATTTCATGGCTATTGTTGCCCCGTTCCGGGGAGTGCGTTTTAACCCCGATAAAATCAAGAATCTTGAGGACGTTGTGACCCCGCCCTATGATGTGATCAGCGAGGCGGCCGGCACTGCTTTTCTCGAGAAGAACCTGTACAATATGATTCAGCTTGACCTGCGGAGCAGCACCTCGCAGGGCGGCGACGGCGAGAGCGGACGGTATGCCGAAGCCCGGACCCGTTTTGACGCATGGCAGGACGACCAGGTCCTGATCCGGGACGATCAGCCCGCCATTTACCTCTATTATATTGATTATACTCATCCCTCCGGTCGTCGCCTGACCCGCAAAGGCTTGATATCCCTGGTCGGGCTGGCGGAATTCTCCGAAGGGATCGTCAAGCCGCATGAGAAAACTTTTGCTACCGTGATCGCCGAACGGCTGGAACTCATGACGGCGTGCCGGGCCCAGTTCAGCCAGGTCTTTTCCCTCTATCATGACCGGGAGAATATCGTTATCTCCACCCTTGAACAGGCCAGGGAGTCCGAGCCGGTGTGTTCGGTCACGGACCATCTCGGCAATGTTCATACCGTTTGGCGGGTCACGGACCCGCAGGCCCTGGCCGGGGTGGCCGGCTATTTTGTCGATAAACCGGTTTATATCGCCGACGGCCACCACCGGTATACCACCGCCCTGAGCTGCCGGAAACAGGCCCTGGCCGAGCAGCCTGATCTGCCGGCCGACAGTCCCTTCAACTTTACCATGATGTACCTCTGCGCTGCGGAGGACGATGGGTTGTCTGTTTTGCCCACCCATCGCCTGGTCACCTTTCCCGGCCGCCTGTCCGCCGACGAGGTGGTGCGGAAAATGGAAGCCGGGTTCCGGGTGAAGGAGTTGAAAAGCGGCAGCCGGGAGGTCCTGATCGTCGAGGTGTTGTCCCGGATGAACGAGGCGGCGATGGCCTCTTCGGCCCCGGTGTTCGGTCTGTATCATGCCCGCGAAGACCGTTGTTTCCTTTTGAGACTGGAAGAGGAAGACACTGAACGATCCGAATCGCTTGCCCGGCTGCCGAAGGTCCTGCGGCAGCTCGATGTCGTGGTCTTTTCCGAGCTGCTGATCCGGGAGTATCTGGGTCTTGACCATCAACGATGCGTACGCGAAAAGCTTATAAGCTACTTTAGCGATCCGGACGATGCCATTGATGTCTCGGTAAAAAAGAGCATCGAGGATGACAGCGTCACCCCGTTGCTTTTTCTCCTTAATCCGACCCGCGTCCAGCAGGTGACGGAGGTGGCCGACAGCGGCGAGATCATGCCCCATAAATCCACCTATTTTTATCCCAAGATCATGACCGGGCTGTTGATCAACAAACTGGTTGCCGCTGAAAAAATTCAGGTAGCCGGGTAAGGGCGTGCCCGGGGCCGCCGCAAAGCTGACCGAGGATACCCTGTATGGCGGCCGCCTGGTCTGCCGGCAGTACCGACAGGGCTATCGTTTTTCCCTCGATGCCGTGCTGGCCGCCCATTTCTGCCGTCCCGGCAAGACGGACCGGATTCTCGACCTGGGCGCGGGCAGCGGGATTATCGGTCTTATCCTGGCTTTCCGGCACCCGGCCGTAAGCGTGACCGGCCTTGAACTCCAGCCTGATCTTGTCCGCCTGGCCCGGGACAACGTGGAGCGGAACAACCTGGCCCGGCGCTTCACCATTATCGAGAGCGATTTGCGCGGCAACTCCGGCCTGTTGCCGGCCGAATCGTTTGACCTGGTGGTCGGCAATCCTCCGTACCGCCGGCCGGGCCGGGGCCGGGTGAGCCCGGACGACCAGCGGGCCCGGGCCCGGCACGAGATCGACTCAACCCTGGACGACGTGGTCCGGGCGGCGGCGCTGGCCGTGAAGAACCGGGGGCCGGTAGTTTTCGTCTATCCGGCGGCCCGGACCAGCGCCCTCTTTACCTCGCTGAAGAACCGCAGGCTCGAACCGAAAAGGCTGCAACCTGTTTACAGCTATCCCGGTGAGCGGCAGGCCCGGCTGATCCTGGTCGAGGCGCTGAAAAACGGCGGCGAGGGGTTAGAGATCATGGCGCCGTTTTTCATTTATACTGAAAAAAACGGTCATTATTCCGCAGAAATGCACAAATTGTACGAGTAAAAACAAAAAATGCTTGCCAAGGTTTTGAGCGGTGCGGTTATCGGCGTTGACGGCCTGGTTATCCAGGTCGAGGTGGACCTGGCCCTGGGCCTGCCCGCCTTTGCCACGGTGGGCCTGGCGGAAGGGGCGGTGCGGGAGAGCAAGGACCGGGTCCGGGCGGCAATCAAAAACAGCGGCTACGATTTTCCTTCCCGCCGCATTACCGTCAACCTGGCACCGGCGGCCGTTAAAAAAGAGGGCTCCGGCTACGACCTGCCCATTGCCCTGGGGATCCTGGCCGCCGCCGAACTGCTGAACTGTCCGGACCTGGCGCGCTACGGCTTTGTCGGCGAGCTGTCCCTGGACGGCATGGTCCGCCCGGTCCGCGGCGTCCTGCCCATGGTGCTGGCGGCCAGGAACAGCAATATCAAACGTTTTTTCGTCCCGGCTGATAATGCCGAGGAGGCCGCGGTTGTCGACGGGATCGAGATCATCGCCGTTGGCAGGTTGCACGAGGCGGTGGAGTTCTTGAGCGGCCTGTCGGAACCCCGGCCGGTGCGCACGGATATCGAGGCGGTTTTTCGCGAGCGGGGCGAGTATGAGGTTGACTTTGTCGAGGTCAAGGGCCAGGAGTATGCAAAACGGGCCCTGGAAGTCGCCGCGGCCGGCGGCCATAATATCCTGTTGAGCGGGGTCCCCGGAACCGGTAAAACCATGATGGCCCGGCGTTTACCGACGATTCTGCCGGACCTGACCCTGGACGAGGCGGTGGAGACGACCAAGATCTATTCGACCACCGGCCTGCTGCCCGGGAATATGCCGCTCATGGTGACCCGCCCGTTTCGCTCTCCGCACCACACCATTTCCGACGCCGGCCTGATCGGCGGCGGCCAGGTTCCCCGGCCGGGCGAGGTATCGCTGGCCCATAACGGGGTTCTTTTTCTCGATGAACTGCCCGAATTCCGCAAAAACGTCCTTGAGGTCCTGCGTCAACCCCTGGAGGACGGCGTGGTCACCATTGCCAGGGCGGCCACGAGCCTGCAATTCCCGGCCCGCTTTATGCTGGTTGCGGCCATGAATCCCTGCCCCTGCGGCTTTCTCGGCGATCCCCGGCGGGAATGCACCTGTACGCCGCCCCAGGTCCAGCGCTACCAGAGCCGGCTTTCCGGCCCCCTCCTTGATCGCATTGACATGCATATCGAGGTACCGCCGGTCATGGTCAAGGAGATCAATGCCGCGACGCCGGGTCCTTCTTCAAGGTCCATGCGTAAACATGTCAATGATGCCCGGCAAGTCCAGAGAGATCGACTTAGACAGTATAAATCGGTGTATAGCAATGCCCGGATGAATCCCCGTTTAACCAAGAAGTATTGCTGTTTGGACAGTAACTCGACCGACCTGCTGAACCAGAGCATAGAACGGCTGGGGCTCTCAGCCCGGGCCTATCACCGCATTCTCAAAATCTCCCGCACCATCGCCGACCTGGACAGGTCCGAGGAGATCCGTACACGGCACGTGGCCGAGGCTATTCAATACCGCCGTCTCCCCGCCGCCAACCGGCAGGCCGCAGCACGCTGAAAAACCGGCGGGGAGGCTGAAATGGCATTTTGATCCTGGTCCCCTGGGGCAGATAGAGTTGCCTCTACCTGGAATACAAGAATGCCTTAATTTGCGGCTATTCTTAGGTGTACTTTAAAATGGCCTTGACTATTTGTTAGTTGAGTTTAAAATAGCCATATGCGTTATATCGAACCATTTGTTCGGGAAGACCTGGCAAGAAAGATGGTCTTGGTCGGCGGTCCCCGTCAGGTAGGCAAGACCACCCTTGCAAAACATATTCTCGAATTGAAAACAGGACGTTACTTTAACTGGGACTACGATACTGATCGGCAGGCTATTCTCGGTATGCAGTGGGCGGATGATGTCCCCCTGTTGGTTTTTGACGAACTGCATAAATTCCCGCGTTGGAAAAACTGGCTGAAAGGTGTCTATGATGTCCAGGGAAGCCGCCATTCTTTTCTGGTCACCGGGTCTGCCCGGCTGGATCTGTACCGGCGGGGAGGCGATTCCATGCTCGGTCGCTACCATTACTGGCGGCTTCATCCTTACACGCTTGACGAACTGCCGGAAGGGATCACGGGTTCGGAAGGACTGGAACGTCTCATGCAGCTCGGCGGTTTCCCTGAACCATTCCTGGAAAATGATCCCCGCAATGCCAGACGTTGGCAGCGCGAACGGTTGAACCTTGTCCTGAGAGAGGATATTCGCGATCTGGAACCTGTGCGCGACATCGGCAACCTGATTTTGTTGCTTGATCTGTTGCGCAGCAGAGTCGGCGGGATGCTGGTTATTGCCAACCTGGCAGGGGACCTCCATGTTGCCCCGCAAAGTGTGAAAGCATGGCTGGCTGTTTTTGA
>VAPL010045962.1_pt1 | contig 10950 bp, 9 predicted proteins | sample 3395061 | NCBI WGS metagenome assembly VAPL01 (sample SAMN08290444, study PRJNA428436) | hydrothermal vent metagenome | isolation source: Deep-sea hydrothermal vent chimney 2 | place: Pacific Ocean: Juan De Fuca Ridge | depth 2182 m m
AGACTCGCTTGTCCCCCCTGAAGGGGGGACGGGAGAAAGAGCCTGGTATCACGGTGCCAAACAGCGGATTGAGGCTGAAGGGGGGACGGGAGGAGGGCGGGCTCGCGGTCCACCCTCTCGTGCTACGTGACACGTGATGGGGGACGCAGGAAGCTGGGGGATGAGGACTACGGAGCCCCATCCCCCAGCTTCCTGGGTTCGTCAGGCGTCGGAACCGATGGCGTCCTCGATGGCTTGTCTTGCCTGCTCGAGGGATGCCTTGGCCTTGCGGAGATCCACACTGGCGTTGAGCAGCCTGCGGTGGCCCTGTGCGAGTTCGCTCGCTGCGGGTTCTTTCCAGTCTGAGGCCTGGAGTCCGATCACGTTGTCGGCGACGGGCACACCGGTGTTGCGTGCCTCGGCGATGTCGTCGCGTGCCGAGATGAGCCACCGTTTCGCATCGGTCATGTCGTAGCCGGCATCCTCGGCACGTCGGATCGCCTCTGCGGTCGTGTTGGCTGCCTCATCGAGGCGCACGACTGCGTCGCCGACACGGTCCGACGCGTTGACCTGGCGCGTCTTGGGAACGACCACGAGATAGATGCGGAAGTCGGCAGCGATCCTGGGCACGAGGTCCCGGAGTTCTCCGTACGTCGTTGCCGCTTCGATCCGGTCACCGAGGACGCCGAGTCCGAAGCTCGCCGATGCGTACTCGCCGAGGAGCGTGCTCTTGTGGCGGGGGGTCATGTGCTCGCTGCCCGTCACCCGGCTCGTGAGCTCGTCGAGCGTGTCGAGCCTGGCCTCGATCGCCTTTGCTGCTCGCTCCTTGATGGAGTCCATCGACGGCCGAGTAGCTGTGGTCTCTGTTCCCTCAGCGGTCGCCGTCACCGGGGGGCGTTCGTCGGTCTGTGCGTTCGCCGCAGCGGGAAGGGTCAGCAGCATGCCTGTTGCGATCCCGACGGTGAGCAGTTTCTTGAGTCGTTTCATTGTCCAATGTCTCCTTCGTCCTGGTTCAGGCTGTCGGCCGCTTCATCGACGGCGTTGTCGAGACCGTCGAGTTGACCGTCGAGGTCGCTCAGCAGGTCGTCGAGTGTGTCGAGGAGGGCCTCGATGTCACCGTTCGACGGCGCCGTAGCGGCCGAAGCCCCTGTGGTGGTTGTCGTCGTGTCCTCGGTCGCATCGGCCGTTCCGACGATTGTCGTCGTTGAGACAGCCGGTTCGAACCCTGACACCGTGGTGGTCGTGGTCTGTCCGACGGCCACCGTCGTCGTCGGACTGGCCGACGGGTCAGGTTGTGTGTCGACGGGTTCGGTGGCCTGGCCCCCCGACGCTTCCACGGCGTTCGTCGTAGAAGTTGTGACACCCTCGATGAGGATGTCCGTCGGTGCTCCCTCGACCGTTGTGCATGCGACGGCGATCACCGCAATACCGACGGCGAGGGCCGGTCGCTTCCAATGCATGACTTCTCCTTTCGTCATGCACACAGCGTCCGCTGCCGACGCGTGGCGACGATGAGGAGAACCTGAGAGGTTCCTAAGAGCGGTGTGAAGAAACGGTTAGAGCAGACCCGCTGCGAGTCGGATCAGCGGCGTGCCGTGTCGATCAGTTTCCACGCGGCAGGCAGCAGGAGACCCGCTGCGACGATCTTGACGACGTCGCCGATCACGAACGGCACGAAGCCTGCCGCGAGGGCGACGTTGAGCGAGTCGATCGCAGGGACGGTGACCATGAGCCACGGCACACCGATGAGGTAGATGATCGTGTTGCCTGCAAGGAAAGCGGGGATCGCTGTTGCGACCTTGCGGTCCCGGCCGCGCTCGGCGAGGTACCCAACCGCCCATGCCGCGACGATGAACCCGAAGAGGTACCCGCCGGTCGCACCGATCGCGGTTTCCCAGCCGCCGGAGGCGTTGGCGTACACGGGGAGGCCGGCGGCGCCAAGCGCCCAGTAGAGCAACTGGCTCCCTGCCCCGAGGCGTGACCCGAGGGCCGCCCCTGCAAGGAGGACGGCGAAGGTCTGAGCGGTAATCGGCACGGGGGTGCCGGGGATCGGGATCCGTATCTGGGCTGCGAACGCGGTGAGGAGAGCGAAGCCCACCATGAGGGCTGCCGTCGTGATGGCGCTGCGAGGTATCACGACGTTGGCGATGGTCCTGGCGGGATGAACGGTCTGCATCGGGTGGGTGCTCCTCACGGGTTGTGGACGACACTCTAGATTCCCCAACAGGAACATGACGTACCGGCCGAAGGTTCATATATGAGACATCGCCGCGAGTTCATACGTTTCATGGTGACTGCCGGTATCGGTGCAGGTGTGCTCGGTGCGATACCGGCCCCAGTACGGGCGCTGGTCTCCCCTAAGAACGTCGTCCCCAACGCGGCGAGACAGCCGTCGTTTCACCGCTCACAGTCCTCGGGGGTCCCTCTCGGATCTCTCGTGATCCCATCGATCGGTGTCGACGAGATCGTTCGCAGCGGTGTGGCGATGTCGGTGATCGACCTCGGCCCCGCCCACTGGGCAGGCACGGCGATCCCCGGGCAGGCAGGCAACGTGGTCCTTGCAGGGCATCGCACGACCAAGACGCGTCCGTTCTACGATCTCGACCGTCTCGACCCCGACGACCTCGTCTACATGAGCGACGGCGACGGCTTCGAGGTGATGTACTCGGTCTCTGGGACGATGATCGTCGAACCGAACGACCTGTGGATCACGTACGACACGCCGGACCCGACGTTGACGATGTTTGCCTGCCACCCGAAGGGGTCGGAACGGTACCGCATCGTGGTGCAGGCCGATCTGGTCGGACGCCGGCGTATCGGCTGAGTGTGTGAGTGCAACGCAACGGCACGGGTAACCTCAATCGGATGGAAGACGACGCAGCGACCGAGACGACCTCGGGTGAGTTCTCTGATGTGCCTGAGAGTCTCGAGCCATCGGACCCGTCACCGAGGTGGCCGTGGATCGTTGCTTCCATCCTCATCCTCCTCGGGATCGCCGTCGCCATTGCCTGGCCGATAGAGGTTCCGTACTACACGCTGAGCCCGGGTCCCGTGTACGACACCTCCGACTTCGTTCATGTCAAGGACGGTGTCGTCAGCGAGGACGGCGAACTGCTGTTCCTCACCGTCTCGCTCCTCGAGGCGAACGTCTTCGAGTACACCGCCGGCATGATCGACCCCAAAGTCGAGGTGCGTGCACGTGAACGTATCCGCCCCATCGGTGTCTCCCAGGAGCAGCTCAAACGTGAGGGCCTTGCTGCGATGCAGCAATCAAAGACCGACGCGATCTACGTTGCTCTGACATCGCTCGGTTACGAGGTGACCCTCATCGGCACCGGGGCACTGGTGATCGACACCGTGCCCGATTCGGGTGCCGACGGTGTGCTGCTCCCCAACGACGTGATCGTCGAGATGGACGGCAAGGTCGTCGCGTTCCGTGACGACATCATCAAGGACCTCGAGGATGCAGAAATCGGCGACCTGATCGACTTCCTCGTCAAGCGGCCCATCGAGGGTGAGGTCGACGCCTTCAACACGATGTTCGTCGAGGTCGAACTCGGGCCTCACGTCGATGACCCGACGAGGCCGATGATCGGGGTGCTTCTCGACAACAACGCGCCCATCATCGAGTTCCCCGTCGAGGTGATCATCGACTCGCAGAACATTGGAGGCCCATCGGCGGGGTTGATGTTCACGCTCCAGATCATCGATCAACTCACCGAGGGCGAACTCACCAACGGTGAGCGCATTGCAGGGACCGGCACGATCTCTCGGGACGCATCCGTGGGTGCGATCGGTGGGATCACCCAGAAGGTGTACGGTGCGATCGATGCCGGTGCACGAGCCGTGCTCGTCCCCGCAAATAACTACGACGATGCGGTGCTTGCAGCCAAGGGCGACATCGAAGTCGTACGCGTCGAGACGGTCGACGACGCCTTGACATTCCTCGCAACTCTCTGACAATCCGCACCCGCGGCGACCTTCCCCGTTACGCTGCCGCACATGGCCGAGGAAGTGACTTCAGGCGAGGTTCGAACTCGCCGGTTCGACATCGTGCGAAAGGGCTACGACCGGACCCAGGTCGATGAGTTCCTCGCATCGGTAGCACGCCGTATCGACAAGCTCGAGGAGTCGATCGGCGAAGCCGACCGCGCAGCGATCGCCCTGGGACTTGACGATGCCGAGGCCCTTGCGCGAGAGCTCAACACCATCGGTGGAGAGGTCGGAGCGATCCTCGAAGCTGCACGGGCCGCTGCCGAAGGGATGCGGACCCGGGCAGCAGCCGACGCCCAAGAGCTGGAGGCCACCTCGAAGGAGACGTCGTCGACGATGCTGTCGGAGGCAATGGAGCAGTCGCACTCGATGCGTGCTGCAGCCTGGAACGAAGGCTCCTCGATGCTCCAGTCTGCCCTTGCCGAGGCGAAAGCGTTGGCGGAGGAGGCCAGAGAGAAGGCACTCTTCATCCGTGCCGAGGCAGAGCGCGAGGCCATACGCCACGTTGGTGACGCCAAACGGGACCGTGACTCCACGATCGGTGAGGCCCGGATCGAGGCAGACCAGATCATCGAGAATGCCCGATCCGAGAGCGACGGGGTTCTCGCGGCCGCGAATCAGTCGGCCGAGCTCGCTCAGGAGCGAGCCCGTGCCCTCGAGGAGCGTCGCAGTGAGCTCCTCGCCGAACTCGAAGCAGCTCGGGCGTCTATCGGCCATCTCGAGACCGAGATCGAATCGAAGCGACAGGAACTCGAGGTCCCCGAGATCCCCGATGTCGTGCCGCCACCGCAGGACGACGGCGGCACGCATCACTCACCCGATGGTGGGTCGGTCAAGATCGTTGCGGGGAGCAAGGTCATCCCGCTCAACCCCGTCGACGCAGACTCGTTTGTTGCCGAGGTCGAAGCGTTGCACCGGCGTGAACGCGAACCGTTGCCCGACGAATCGGATATCGAGCCGGTCGAGACCGTCACGACCATCGCTCCGACACCGGTCGGCGCCGACCGGTCGGCAGACGAGCATCCCCAGCCCGAACCCGAACTCCACGTCGTGCCCGCACCGGAACCCGACCCGATACCGGAACCTGCGCCCGTGCCCGCACCGGAACCAGAGCCTGTGCCGGAACCTGTGCCTGTTCCCGCACCGGAACCAGAACCGGAACCCAAGCCGCAGCCAACGCCGGAACCCGAGCCGGAGCCTGTGCCTGAACCTACCCCAGAACCCGAACCGGTGCCTGCGCCGCAACCTGCGCCGGTTGATGACCTGGGTTCGCTGTTCGCACAGCTCAGGGCCGGAGCGGAACCGCCGCCCGACAGCGATGTTCCAGTTGCAGCCGACAGCCGAAAGCCGACAGCCGATAGCGGGGCTCCCGATGAGCCCCCAGCCGCTGCCGACAGCGAGTCCCCTGCTGCCGACGGCCGACAGCCGATGGCCGATAGCGTGGCTCCTGCCACCTCCTCCCTCATCCCGGCACAGAACGCAGCGTTGCGCACGATCAAGCGCGCTCTCGTCGATCTCCAGAACGATACGCTCGAGCAGCTTCGCTCGCAGGACGGGTGGCTCCCCGACGAGACGTTCACCGATCGTTTCTCAGAACCGTTCACCGAACTTGCCTCTGCTGTCGGCGCGTCCGACGACAAGGGGGCAGCTTCGGCGTTTGGAACCGACCTGTACGACTCGGTGACGTCGGCCATCGAGCGGGCACGAGACGCAGGATCGGGGGAGCGGGCAGTCGCAGCAGCAGCATCAAAGGTGTTCCGCACGTGGAGATCCGACGAGGCCGAGCGCCGTGTCGCGGCCGTGGCGACGGCCCTTTCACATGATTAGTCGTCAAAGTGAGCGGAACCGGCCGAGCAATCCCGGTAATGCCATAGAATCACCGCTGTGATCAACAGAGAACCCATCAACTACCGGCAGGGCTCTGGTGTCCGACGACTCGCGACGTTCGTCGTTGCGGGTGGGTTCATCCTCCTCCTCACCGCTCGCTGGCTCGCAACGCTGTGGACCGACTACCTGTGGTACGACGAGCTGGGAAGTGCAGGCGTCTGGTCGACGCTCACGTTCACGAAGGTGTGGCTGATCGGCGGAGCGACCATCGTTGCGTTCGTCGTGTTCTGGTTCAACCTGTGGATCGTCGACCGCATCTCACCACGCAGCCTGCTCGTCCTCACCGGCGCGCCCGATGAGGAACTCCTCGAGCGGTACCAGCTGTGGATCGAGCCCCGGGCGAAGCTCGTGCGGGCGTCGTTCTCGCTGGCGTTCGGTGTCCTCGTCGGTCTCGGTGCATCAGCGTGGTGGCAGGACTGGCTGTACTGGCGCAACGGTGTCCCGTTCGGCACGGTCGACCCGATCTACGGCAACGACCTGTCCCTCTACGTGTTCGGTCTGCCGCTGTACCGCGACGTCTACGGCTGGCTGTTCCAGCTGCTGCTCGTCGTCACCCTCATCGTCGTGGCTGCCCATTACCTCAACGGTGGTATCAAGGTCGCGACCGGTACGTCCGGCCAGCGAACATCGGGGGGAGTCAAGGCGCACATCTCGGTGCTCCTCGCAGCGATCGCTCTCCTCAAGTCCGTCGGGTACATCTTCGCCAAGTGGGAACTGTTGTACTCGAGCCGGGGCCAGGTCTTCGGGGCGTCGTACACCGATGTGAACGCGCAGGTCCCTGCCCTCAACCTTCTCATCTTCATCTCGGTTGCAGCAGCGATCATCCTGCTCGTCAACGTGTGGTTCCGGGGGTGGACACTTCCTGCGGTGGCGTTCGGTATATGGCTCGTGACCTCGATCGGCGTCGGGGGTATCTACCCGGCGGTCGTGCAACGGTTCTCGGTCGAACCGAACGAGCTCAACAGGGAGCTGCCCTATGTGCAGCACAACTTGGACTTCACGCGCTTTGCCTACGGTCTCGACAAGGTCGACGTGCGTTCGTTCAACGCATCCACCGACCTCACAGCGGCCCAGATCGAGGCGAACCGGCCAACGGTCGACAACATCAGGCTGTGGGATCCGGGGGTGCTCGCCCAGACGTATCCCCAGCTCCAGAACATCAAGACGTACTACGACTTTGCAGACATCGACGTCGACCGGTACATCATCGACGGCAAGATCACCCAGGTCATGACCGCTGCTCGTGGTCTCGATGAGGCCCTGATCCCCGGTGCTGGCTGGGTGAACGAAAGGCTCATCTACACGCACGGTCTCGGTGTGGTCCTCAGCCCTGCCAACGACGTGACGAGTGACGGCTTCCCCGACTTCCTCGTCAAGGACATCCCTCCGGTGAACGTGACCGGTGACCCCCTGCTCGAGATCGACCAGCCCCGCATCTACTTCGGTGACAGTGCCGAACGGGACTTCCTGATCGCAGGGTCCAAGGAGGGGGAGGTCGACATCCCTCAGGACGGGACGGACACCACGTCGACGAACTCCTACGACGGTTCCGGCGGTGTCCCCCTCGGCAACCTCTTCCAACGCACGGCCTGGGCGCTCCGCTTCGGGGATCTCAACACGCTCATCTCTGGCCAGGTCACGAGTGAGAGCCGGGTGATGATCGCCCGCAACATCAAGGACCGCATCGCCCGAATAGCTCCGTTCCTGTACGCCGACAACGACCCGTACATGGTGATCGCCGACGGCAGGCAGGTGTGGATGATCGACATGTACACGGTCACCGACAGGTTCCCGTACTCGGAGATGGCGAGTACAGCGAGGCTCAACAACACAGCGGAGCTGCCACGGCGGTTCAACTACATCCGCAACTCCGTCAAGGCGGTCATCGACGCCTACGACGGGACGATCGACATGTACGTCATCGATCCCGATGACCCCCTCATCCAGACGAACGAGCAGATCTTCCCCGGGTTGTTCAAGCCGATCGACGAGTTCCCCGCCGCGCTCGTCGACCACGTTCGCTACCCCGAGGACCTGTTCCGTATCCAGACCGATGTCTACAAGCTGTATCACATGACCGATCCGGTGGATCTGTTCCAGGTGAACGATCCGTGGCAGATCGCACGGGATCCGTCGAACAGTCCCAAGGCCGCGCTACGGGGCACGTTCGGGACGAGCCCGATGCTGCCGTACTACCTGCTGATGGAGCTCCCTGAAGAGGACCGGTTGTCGTTCCTGTTGATGCAGCCGTTCACACCGGCGGCCCGTCCGAACATGGCGTCGTTCGTCGTTGCCAAGTCGGGTCCGCTCGAGGAGTACGGGACCCTGATCGAGTACACGATGCCTGAGGACCGCCAGGTCGACGGTCCGGGCCAGGTTGGCGACTTCATCGAGCAGGATCCTCAGGTGTCCTCTGAGTTCACGCTGCTCGGCCAGGTTGGCTCCGATGTGGTCAAGGGCAACATGTTGGTCGTTCCCATCGAGGACTCCTTGTTGTACGTTCAGCCGATCTACCTCGCTGCGGACACCGGTGGCGGTCGTACCGGCATCCCGCAGTTCAAGCGTGTCGTGGCGTCGTACAACAGCCGTATCGAGATTGCAGACTCCCTCGACCAGGTCCTCATCAAGCTCTTCGGCGCAGCCGACGGCACCCCCGTCGATGGCGGCGATGGCGGCGGCGACGTTCAGCCACCGCAGGGAACGATCCAGCAGCAGGTCGAACAGCTTCTCGCTCAGGCCGAGACCGCCTTCGGTGACGCCGACGTTGCGCTCCGCCAGGGTGACCTCGCCGAGTACCAACGCAAGGTGGACGACGCCAGGGCCCTGATCGAGGAAGCGAACCGCATCATCGCCGACGCCGCCGCAGCAGCAAGCGGCGAGTCCGCCAGCTCCACCGGCTAACCCCCTCCTCCGTCCCCCCTTCAGGGGGGACAAGCGAGTCTTCGAGCGAGGGGGGCCTGCGAGCCCGGTACGCGAGGACTCGGGTACGATCAATTGGGACGAGGCCTAGCCGAACGTATTCGAGCCTCGATCCCCCTGCATCGCTCCTGCGTCGCTCTGCCGTCCCCCTTGAAAGGGGGACCGAAGCACCCCACCATTCCGTCCCCCCTTCAGGGGGGACAAGCGAGTCTTCGAGCGAGGGGGGCCTGCGAGCCTGCGAGCGCGGTACGGCATAGACCGGGAACGAGCGAATCCGTCTTCACGGAATCTTCACACGAACCCCCCTCGTGTCTTCATCTGCTTTTGGTTCGATGTCATCAGCACAGAAAGGAGCCACACCATGTGGAAGAAGATCATCGTCCTGGCAGGCGGAGCGGCCCTCGCCGTCTCCCTCCCGATCGTTGCACTCGCAGCGACCACCCAGGACATCGAGACGAGCAGCGTCTACCCGGCGCTCGCCGACGAGGCGCCGTACACGGCCACCTACCAGTACCTCGGCGATGACGTCGTCATCGGCCCGGTCACGACCCAGGACCAGGCGCTGGCACGTCAGCAGCTGAGGGTCCACTCAGAGACTGGACCGCCCGAGGGGTTCGAGCCGATCCAGCAGCGACTGCACCAGCAGGACGGGATCGGCATGGGCAACCCGGACGGACCGATGGGCGATGGCACCGGTGAGATGCACCGTGGAGGAAATCCGGATGCACCTCGGGACGGCACGGGCGAGTGCACCAACCCAGACGGCCCGATCGGCACCGGCCCGCACGGTCCGACAGACCAAGCAACCGGATAGCCCACCCAGCGGTAGGAAGGGCGTGACCACACTCTCCCGGTCACGCCCTTTCCTACACTTTCACTATGCGCACTGCAAAGATTCTCATCGTTGACGACGAGCCGAAGATCCGCCGGATCGTGTCCTCGTATATGGCCGATGAGGGGTACGACGTTGCCGAGGCTCACGACGGCGAGACGGCCCTCGACCTCCTCGACGCAGACCCGGACCTTGTCATCCTCGACGTTGGGCTGCCAGGCATCGACGGCATCGAGGTCCTCCGTCAGCTGAGAACGAGGTCCGACATCCCGGTGATCCTGCTCACGGCCCGTGCCGAGGAGACGGACCGCCTCATCGGGTTGTCTGTCGGTGCAGACGACTACGTCACGAAACCGTTCAGCGCGAGGGAGCTCGTCCTGCGTGTCAAAGCGATCCTGCGGCGTGCCGCGACGACATCGGGCGAACCGACAGAGACCATGACCTTCGATGGCCTCGTCATCGACACCGGCTCCCGCACCGTCGACGTCGAGGGAGCCGAGCCGGAACTGACACCCCTCGAGTTCGACCTCCTCGTCGCCCTTGCCGGGTCACCCGGCCGAGTCATGACCCGCCGCCAGCTCCTCGACCAGGTGTGGGGCTGGGACTTCTACGGAGACGAGCGTGTCGTGGACGTTCATGTGCGGAACCTGCGCGCCAAGATCGGCGACGATGCCACCGACCCCCGCTTCGTTGCCACCGCACGCGGTGTCGGGTACAAGTTCGTCGGGACCAAGGCGTGAGCTTCACGAGGAAGCTCTCGACCAGGCTTCTCGCTGCGAATCTGCTCGTCCTGATCGCCGGTGGCATCGCCTTCTCCGTCACCTTCCGGGTACTCGCATCCGAGATCTTTGACGACAGGATCAGGCGGGGCGGTCCCGGCGGTCCCTCAGGGGGAGGCCAGGGACTCCTCGAAGCCTTCGGTGACTCGGTCGACATCGCCCTTGTGGTCTCGATGGCGGTCGGCATCGTCATCGCTGCAGCGGTGGCGTTCTTCGTCGCTCGGGCCATGAGCAAGCCGATCAACCGGATCCGTGAGACGACTAGGGCCATCGCAGGTGGCGACTACGCCCAGCGGGTGGAACCGGCGGAGGTGATGGAACTCGACGCTCTCGGGGAGGACGTCAACCAGCTTGCACGCACGCTTGAAGAGACTGAGCAGCGCCGGGCGAGTCTCCTGTCCGACGTCACCCACGAGCTGCGGACGCCGCTTGCGTCGATCGATGGGTTCGTCGAGGGCGTCGCCGATGGCGTATTCAGCACTGATGAGATGTACACGGCGGTGACCGAGGAGACGGCTCGCTTGCTGCGCCTTATCGAGGATCTCTCGGTGCTGTCCAAGA
>VAPL010054520.1_pt1 | contig 10949 bp, 12 predicted proteins | sample 3395061 | NCBI WGS metagenome assembly VAPL01 (sample SAMN08290444, study PRJNA428436) | hydrothermal vent metagenome | isolation source: Deep-sea hydrothermal vent chimney 2 | place: Pacific Ocean: Juan De Fuca Ridge | depth 2182 m m
ATAATGCCAATGCTTTTTATGAAGTAAATTTGATTGGGACACGTAATCTTCTAGATGCACTTTCAAAGCATGCAGCAAAATTATCTAATGTTCTTATCACAAGTAGTGCCAATGTTTATGGAAATTCCACGGGTGGAGTGCTTGATGAAAGCGTAAATCCAAATCCATCTAATGACTATGCTGTCAGTAAGTTAGCAATGGAATATATGACGTGCTTGTGGAGTAAAAAGCTTTCATTCTGTATTGTGAGACCGTTTAACTATACTGGTGTAGGACAAGATGGCAGGTTTCTTATTCCCAAAATAGTAAGGCATTTTCGTAACAAGGAACCTGTTATAGAGTTAGGAAACCTTGATGTTTGGCGAGAGTTTGGTGATGTTAGAACGGTCGCTGCAGTCTATAGAGCGCTTATTGAAAACTGCCCTAAGGGCGAAACTTTAAATGTATGCACAGGGCAGACTTATTCGCTGAAAGAAGTTATTGCGCTTTGTGAAAAACTCACCGGACATAGCATTGAAATCAAAGTGAATCCTGAGTTTGTTAGAGAAAATGAAGTCCGGGAATTAAAGGGTGATAATAGAAGACTTCTTAAACTGGTTGATAATTTTGATTTATATACGTTTGAAGAAACATTGAGTTGGATGTTAGAGACCAACTAAATATTTATTCAGCGAATTATTATTTTAAAAAATTCGCTTGTAGCCAGAGCTGAAAAGTCGGATATTCTTTATATCCTCCGCTTAAAACATACTTTAAAACACTGCGTAAGCGGTAGAACCAAACTACTGATTCAATACGTATAATTTCTTTTCCGCTTTCATCGAAGAATATAATGGTTGGGCTGTAATTAATATCCAGTTGCTCGGCCCATTTTTTTGCTGATGTTTTTTCACCATCGGGTGTGATTATAGGTTGCTCACTATTAACATCGATCTGTATGGCTTCTAATTTTAACAGTTGAGTTTCTATCTCTGGTCTAGTGAAAGGGCCACCATGTAAAATATCACAAGCATGACAACGTTTACGTTCAAACACGACCATCAGGGGCTGTTCAGCTTTTATCCGACTACGATCGAGCAAGAAGGGTGGTGAGTTAAATAGTTTGCTGCTATTAAGTTCTGCTTTGCCAAAACCAAGCGCTAATTCTGCTCTTGCCATATAATCACGAAACTTTTCTTTTGTGTAATGTTTGTCGGCTACATATTCCAGGGCTGCGCGAAATTGATAAGGAGGGCGATAGCCTCTTAAGCGTAAAATTTCCTGACCTTTTGTATTGTAAAAAAGTATTGATGGCGTGAAGTTTGTTTTTTTAAGTGCGGAGAATGCTTTTTCGGTATAGGTTTTACCATCAATATTTACCACTGGTCGTTGGCCTTTGACGTTAATGGCAATAACATCAAAATTTTTCTGAGTATATTTGATTATATCTTTTTGCCCCCAGTTATTTTTTAAATGAGCTTTACAATAAGGGCAGTATTTTTGCCCGAAATAAATAATTAAGCCTTTTTTCTTTTTTTCTTTTGCTTCTTTGATGTCATCTTCAATTTCAAGAAAGCTAAGTTTGAACCAGTCGGGAAGAATCAGTGGAGAGTCTAAAGGTTTGTCTATAAACGTAAAGTCATCATTGCTTGATGCATGACTGATGCCTGCAATGCTACAAATCAATAAGAAAGATATAATTTGTTTTCTTAATTTACGGTAATTAAAGGGAGTAAACATGTCTGTTCGTTTAATCCGGGTAAGTTTATTTTGTTGAATTATGGCAAGGACGTTGGAAATAACAGGTTAGTACGCAAGTGCTGGCCGTTAAAAACCAAAATAAGAAAAACCCAATGGTATAACCGCCGAGGCTGCTTACTGGTTCGTAGCCACCTAAGGCCATGAGTAGCTGAGGATTAAATGCGGTGAAGAACAAAATAGTCGCAACACCGGCAGTAAGAAAAGAAGGCCAGAGTATCGCAATGACTTTTTGTACAGTAGGGATATTTTGCTGTGATGAGGTCATAAATATATCTCCTTGTTAGTATTTATTCTTATTTTGAATCCAGCTGCCATTGAGTTTGTTTTGGTAATGTCACACGACTATTTATACGCCAGTTTTTATCTTCTGGCTCTAAAATAATTACCCAGCTTCCACTTTTAATGGCTTTTATCCTGCCAGTATAACTTTTTTTATCGGGAGCGATAAATAGTGTAGCCGTTTGATCATGGTTGGCGATGGTCGTATGTACCAGTTGCATGGTTAAGCGGGGTGGTGGTTCTGATATTTTACCTGTTAATTTGAGTGTAATTGTTTGGGTTAATTTATCCCAGTTAACACTGGCATTTAAATTTAATTCAAGTGCTTTTTGTTTGCGTTCAAGTGTCTGGTTTATGGCCAGGCCGGCTTTATAATAGTCATCTTTTACTAGTCCATCATCCGTTTTTACTGCAATAATAATTGTTGCTATTCCTGCAACAACTGCGACTGCAGGAAAGAATATCAGAAACCATGGCCAAAATTGTTTGTACCATGGGGGCGGAGAGAATGAAGTTGGTTCTGTAGACATTGTCATTTGTTAAACCTTGCTGTGTTAATTTATTTACTAAGAGGCCCAATGAAGCGTGCTTGCTCAGTTACTGCTAAATCGGGTTGATCTGTTGAGTTCAAATAAAAATGTACGATGCTACTGGTCTTTGATAAATTAACAGGATCAATTTGAATACGAACAGCAAGATTAATTACTTCTCCTGATTTTATTTTTATTTTAGCTTTTGGTTGAATGAAAATCATTTCTTTTAGTCCGTCAACACGTAGCTGGTATTGGTGATCTTTAGTATCCATATTAATTAATTTTAAGCTATAAATATTCTCAACTAAACCATCTACGGTTTCTCTATACAGAGCATTACGATCACGAATAATATCCAGCTCCAGAGGAATACGTGTAGCAACGCTATAAACAAGCGTCAGTGAAACAAGAACAAGAAGTGCTGCATATACAATAATACGTGGTCTGAATAAATGTGTGGTTTTTCCATCTATACGATTTTGTGTAGTGTATTTAACCAGGCCTTTTTTATAGTCCATTTTTTCCATAACTTCATCACAAACATCAATACAAGCTGCACAGCCAATGCACTCATATTGTAAACCGTCTCTAATATCAATACCTGTCGGGCAGGCCTGGACACATAAGGTACAGTCGATACAATCACCTAATCCTTTTTCTTTTGGATCATCGATTTTCTTACGTGAGCCGCGTGATTCACCGCGTTTATCATCATAGGAAATGATCAGTGTATCTTTATCAAACATGGCGCTTTGGAAGCGCGCATACGGGCACATATAAATACAAACTTGTTCACGCATCCAGCCCGCATTACCGTAGGTAGCGAAGCCATAAAAAATGATCCAGAAGGTTTCCCAGGGACCCAGGGAGAACTGAAATAAAGCGTGACCAAGGTCGATAATGGGTGTGAAATAACCGACAAAGGTGAACCCCGTCCAGGCAGACAAGGTAAGCCATAAAAAATGTTTAAGTGCTTTGGTAGAAAACTTGTGAGAGTCCATTTCACTGTTATCAAGTTTTATTTGTTGATTACGACTACCTTCAACTTTACGCTCAATCCATAAGAACATTTCTGTCCATACCGTTTGCGGGCAGGCATAACCACACCATAAGCGCCCGGCCAGGGCGGTAAAAAAGAAGAGAGCAAGTGCCGCGATAATCAGTAATGCAGCAAGGTAAAAGAAATCTTGAGGCCAAAAAGTTAAGCCAAATATATAAAATTTACGTGCAGGCAGATCAAATAAAACCGCTTGATGGTTATCCCAGCGTAACCACGGCACAAAATAATAACCACCCAATAAAACAAACACACCTAAAGTACGTAAACGTGCAAAAATTCCGCTAACTTTACGTGGGTATACTTTTTTGTGTTTTGCGTAGAATTCTTCGGAGTCGTCTTGTTCCGTTTTCAGGTCAGTCCGGGGTTTATTGCTCATGTGGTATTTTCTCGTTGATTGTTAAAGGAAAAAAATACTTCCACCGAAAAAAAGGGGGGAGAGAAGTTAATAGAGCTTAAAATAATGAAGATGCTACTCTTCTTTTTCTTTTGATTTTTTTATAAAAAGACGTATAAAAAAAACAAACATGCCAATCATAAATACTATAGTGAACAGGCTCAGAAGTCCTGTCCAGGTGCCAAATAATAAATCCAGTAAAACCATATTTATTACTCCTTAAGGGTAAAAAGAAGACAGCAGGCAATAAATGCCTGCTGTCATGGTTGCAGTTATTATTTACTTAGCAGATAGACTGTAGATATAAGCAGATAACAAATGTACTTTATCTTCACCAAGGAAGTCGCGATGAGCAGGCATAACGCCTGTACGACCTTTAGCGATAGATTGAGCAATAACGCCTGCAGAGCCACCGTATAACCAAACATTATCTGTCAGGTCTGGTGCGCCTAATGCTTTGTTACCTTTACCATCAGCTCCATGACAGGCAATACACATCACATCAAACTGTTTTTTGCCTGCTTTAGCCATAGCAGCATCATGTTTGCGACCGCCTAAACTGATGACATATTGAGTGACATCTTTAACACCTTGTTTACCGATAACGGCTTCCCAGGGTGGCATGACACCTATACGACCATCAAGGATAGACGTTTTAATGTTATTAGCACTACCACCCCATAACCAGTCGTTATCCGTCAGGTTAGGAAATCCTCTGGCACCACCAGCATCCGATGCATGACATGTTGCACAGTAGTTTAAGAATAAACGCTGACCTATTTTAGTCGCATTGGTATCTTTTGCTAAGGTAGCGATGTCTTGTTTGGCAAATGCGGCAAAAATTGGACCATAGGTTTTATTGGCATGTTGAATTTCTTCATCATATTGCCCAGTTTGTGACCAACCTAACGTGCCCTTGTAATTACCCAGCCCTGGATAAAGAACAAGATAAACCAAAGCAAAAATAATGGTGATATAAAACAACCATAACCACCAGCGTGGTAGTGGATTGTTATATTCTTCTAAGTCATCGTCCCATATATGACCGGTAACATCACCTTCTTTCGATTCATTTGCGTTTGTTTTGCTTGCCCATTTTATTAACCAATAACATGCCAGGATATTTGCAATTGTAATAAGAGAAATATACCAGCTCCAGAAATCACTCATGGTGGTCTCCTTTTTTATTATCATCGAGCGGATGCTCTACTTCGTTAAAAGGAAGTTGTGAGGCATCATGAAAACGGCGTTTAGTTTTACCGCTATATGCCCACCAAACAATCCCAATAAATACCGCAAACAAAACCACGGTATACCAACTTCTAATATCATTTAGATCCATGGTTTACCTCCTTGCCTTGATTGCAGTACCGAGGCCTTGTAAATAAGCGATGAGTGCATCGAGTTCCGTTTTATCTTTAACGTCATTTTTAGCACTGGCTATTTCGCTTTCACTGTAGGTTTCGCATTTATTGCAGGTCGCTGAAATAAGCGTGTTCATCACACTTAATTTTTTAGCGGTTAAAGTGCCATCAAGCTTGTTTTCAGCTAACCAGGGGTAACTTGGCATATTTGATTCAGGCACAACATCACGTGGATTAGTGAGATGCACTCGATGCCAGTCATCTGAATAACGACCACCTACACGCGCCAAATCAGGACCAGTACGTTTTGAGCCCCAAAGGAAGGGATGATCGTAAACAGACTCACCTGCAACTGAGTAATGACCATAACGTTCTGTTTCTGCGCGGAAAGGACGAATCATTTGTGAATGGCAGTTAGAACAGCCTTCACGAATAAAGATATCACGACCTTCCAAACGCAACGCGCTATAGGGTTTAACACCCGCAACAGGTTCGGTTGTGTCCTTAATAAAAAATAAAGGAACAATTTCAACCAGACCACCAAAGCTGATAACGATAATTATGAGCATCATCATCAAGCCAATATTTTTTTCTACGACTTCATGACTCATGATGATGCACTCCCTGTAGCTATGGTTGAATTAGATATAGCTTCGTTAGATTTAGCACCACTAATCGTTTTCCAAACGTTATAGCCCATGATGAGCATGCCAATGAGGAATAATAAACCGCCTAAGAGTCGTACCATATAATAAGGATACGTTGCTTCGAGTGAATCAATGAAGCTATAGGTTAAGGTGCCATCAGCATTAACTGCGCGCCACATTAAACCTTGCATAACACCGGCAATCCACATTGAAGTGATATATAAAACGATACCAATGGTTGCTATCCAGAAATGCGTATCGATCAGTTTGATGGAGTACATTTCTTCGCGGTCAAAGAGTTTTGGTATTAAAAAGTAAATTGCACCGATAGTGACGAGTGCTACCCAGCCTAAAGCACCGGAATGTACATGACCAATCGTCCAGTCAGTGTAATGTGATAAGGCATTCACGGTTTTAATCGCCATCATCGGACCTTCAAAGGTCGACATACCATAGAATGATAAAGAGACGACAAGGAACTTTAAGATAGGATCCGTACGTAACTTATGCCATGCACCAGATAAGGTCATCATACCGTTGATCATACCGCCCCATGAAGGTGCGAGTAAGATTAACGAGAATACCATACCGACAGATTGAACCCAGTCAGGCAAAGCGGTGTAGTGTAAATGATGCGAACCAGCCCACATGTAGGTAGAGATTAAGGCCCAGAAATGCACAACCGATAAACGATAAGAATAAATCGGGCGACCCACTTGCTTGGGAATAAAGTAATACATAATGCCTAAGAAGCCCGCCGTTAAGAAGAAGCCTACCGCATTATGTCCGTACCACCATTGCACCATGGCATCGATAGCACCAGGGTAGAATGAATAAGATTTGGTTAAACTCACGGGTATGACAGCACTGTTAACGATATGTAGTACTGCAACCGTCAGAATAAACGCACCAAAGAACCAGTTAGCAACATAAATATGCTGAACCTTGCGTTTCATAATGGTACCGAAGAAGACCACCGCATAAGAGACCCAGACTACTGCGAGCAGAATATCAATCGGCCATTCAAGTTCGGCATATTCTTTAGAGCTGGTCATGCCTAATGGTAGGGTAATCACCGCAAGCACAATAACCAGCATCCAGCCCCAAAAGGTAAAGGCCGCCAGCTTGTCTGAAAATAAGCGAACCTGGCAGGTACGCTGTACCACATAGTAGGAGGTGGCAAAGAGTGCCGAACCACCAAAAGCAAAAACGACTGCATTGGTGTGTAATGGCCGTAAACGACCGTAAGATAACCAGGCGGTATCAAAATTGAGCGCAGGCCAAATCAGTTGCGCTGCAATCAATACCCCGACCGTCATACCTATGATACCCCAGACCACCGTCATCACGGCAAACTGGCGTACAACGGTATAGTTGTATGTGTTTTCTGTATCCATAGTCTTCCCTTATTGTTAGACGTTATTAATTCTTAGTATAATAGACTAATAAAGGCAGATGTTGCCTTTGGTTGGATAAAGAATCGTTGATTTAGATCAATTAGGCAAGAGTTATGAGAAGGGTAATTAACAGTATTTAACTTGCTTGAGAAGTGCTGGAATTATTTGAAGCGCAATGCGTGGCGAGTTTACGTAACTTATCTAAATTTAAAATGGTTATATGTTTACGTTCAACATTGAGTAAGCCATTTTCCTGGAAGTGGCTAAGTAGGCGGCTTATTGTCTCAACTGCCATACCTAACAGGTTTGCAATATCACCGCGTGACATACTGAGATTAAATTCATTAGCGGCATAACCGCGTTTATTTAAGCGCTCTGACATACCGAGTAAGAAGCTGGCCAAACGTGTTTCAGCGGGCATTTGGGCGAGTAACAGCATTAGATTCTGGTCTTGTTGAATTTCTTTGCTCATTAACCTGAATAATTGGTGCTGCAGGTTTGGAATATCTCGGGCAAGTGACTCCAGTCGTTCAAAGGGAATTTCACAGACATTTGAGGTTTCAAGCGCCTTGGCAGTGCAGGTATGCTTTTCATCACTTATGGCATCCATGCCGAGTAATTCACCCGGTAAAGAAAACCCCACAATTTGTTCAGTACCATCTGGATTGGTTAAATATGTCTTGAATGAACCACTGCGTATGGCATAAACCGCTTTTAAAGAGTCACCCATACGGAACAGAAAATTATTTTTATTGACGGATTGACGACGTTTAATGACTTTATCAAGACGATCCAGATCCCCCGTTCCCAGTCCCATAGGGAGGCAAAGGCCATATAAGCTACAGTTTTGACAGTGACTTTTAAGCTCTGAAAGTTTTATAACCTGGTTAGCCGTCATTTATGTTGCCTTGATAATTATTATTAACTTTATTGTATTGCCTTGATGTCTGTGAGGCAAAAGGTTTTTATAATATCCGAGCTAATTATGTGGAAATGTTATGATGGTAAAATAAACTTTTATGGCCTTTTTCTGGATAGTTGCAACTTAATAGGCTAGTGGAAAACTAAAGTTTTAGCAAAGTGAAACGATATAAGAAGTATGAAGTTAAAAGCACTTATTGTTGAAAGTAAGATGTACTGCCGTGATTTATTAGGCGCTATTTTGTCTGATATTGGTATTGATTGTGATATTTTTTCCAGTGGTAAGGCAGCCATTGAAACGGATTGTAATACTGAATATGCCTTTATTTTTGTATCACGATATCTTGATGATACAAGTGGTGAATTATTTCTGCATCACTACAGGGAAAAATATAGCTTAGGTGGTGCATTACCTATTTTGATTACTCCTGAGGTTGTTTTTGAAGTGATGCTGGATGCAAATAAGGCTGGATTTAAATTGGTTTTTAATGAACAAGAACTTGATTCTATTCAGGTTTTTTTGACCAGTGTTATAAATAATCGAGCCTTGGATTTAAAGGGAAATATTCTTCTTATAGAAGAACAACAAAGTGTTGCGGCAGCGATTATTTCCTTGTTTGGAAATTATCAGTCCAGCATAGATCATGTAACTCATTTATCCGCAGCAAAAGAAAAGTTTACTGAAAACAATTATGAGCTTGTTATTACAGATTTTTATTTAAAAAATAAAGAAATAGGTGATGACGTTATTAATTTTGTACGTGGTTCTAATGAGGGCAATAAAGCTCGTATTCCCATCCTGGTTATTTCTTCAGATACTGAACAGATAAAGCGAACTGCACTTTTAAGAAATGGTGTGAATGATTATCTGGCTAAACCTTTTGATAACGATGAGCTTATTGCTCGCTCATCAAACCTAATTAAAAACAGCCGGGTTTACGAACAAGCGAAGAAACAAGAAGAAGAGTTAATCAAATTAGCCATGACGGATCAGCTTACTGGATTATATAACCGCCATAGTTTATTTAATCTTGCTCCAAAATATCTGAGTGAAGCTAAACGGCATCAATTTCCACTTTCATTATTAGTTATTGATCTTGATTATTTTAAAAATGTGAATGATACATATGGGCATGTTGTGGGTGATATTGTTTTAAAGTCTGTTGGCAAGGTATTAAAGGATTCCTGTCGCAAAGAAGATTTTGTTGCACGATTTGGTGGTGAGGAATTTGTCATGTTGCTTTCCCATTGTGATCTTGATTTTGCTGCAACTAAAGCAGAAACTTTAAAAGTGGCCATTGAAAGTGATAAACCAAATGGTTTAACAATTACAGCGAGCATTGGTGTTGCTGGATATAGTAAAAATGATGATTTTGATAGTCTTTTTGAGAAAGCTGACAGAGCCGTTTATGATGCCAAAAATGCAGGACGAAATAAGGTTATTGCTTATCCGGATAAATTCGATAATGTAGTATAGGTTTTAACTCTACTATTTGGGTATTTCCGGTTTTTCTTTTTGTAGCGCTGATTTGCCTCTTCTCTTTTAGATGCATCCCGTTAGTCTATACCTTATAATAAGGGCAAATTTTAGTGCTAATGGGAGCATTTCATGGCAGATCGTACCGCAACAGTTACTCGTGACACATTAGAGACCCAAATTGAGGTGACAATTAACCTTGATGGGACAGGAAAAGGCGAATTTAATACCGGTGTGCCCTTTTTGGAGCACATGCTGGATCAGGTTGCGCGTCATGGTTTGGTCGATCTCACTATTAGTGCAAAAGGTGATACCCACATTGATGATCATCACACTGTTGAAGATATTGGCATTACGCTAGGTCAGGCTTTTGCAAAAGCATTAGCGGATAAAAAAGGTATTCGTCGTTATGGTCACGCTTATGTGCCATTGGATGAGGCTTTGTCACGCGTGGTAATTGATTTTTCAGGTCGTCCAGGTTTGGAATATGACACTGAATATCCACGTTCAATGATTGGTGGATTTGATGTAGATCTTTTGGGTGAGTTTTTCCAGGGATTCGTTAATCATGCTCAAGTGACCTTACACATTGATAATCTTAAAGGCAAAAATGCCCACCATGTTGCCGAAACAATATTTAAGGCATTTGGTCGTGCTGTCCGTATGGCGATTGAGCCGGATCCACGTATGGCCGGTGTGATGCCTTCAACTAAAGGTAGTTTATAAAAAGCTGTCATTGCGAGAGAACAACGTGACCGAAGCAATCTCAAGCAGGTTGCCTCGTTACTAAGAAAAACGGATGTTTTTCTTAGGTTCCTCGCAATGACGGTTTTCGTTATATTTTATTCTGATGAAAAAAGTTAAATTATTATGAGTACGGTTGCTGTTATTGATTATGGAATGGGTAACTTACATTCCGTTGCTAAAGCATTGGAGAAAGTGGGTGAGGGTGTCACAATTCATGTGACTTCAGATGCCCAGACTATCCTTGCCGCAGATCGTGTTGTTTTACCGGGTGTTGGTGCGATGCGTGATTGCATGGGTGAAATAAATCGACTTGGTTTGGATAAAGTCATCCACGAATTTGTTGAAAGTGGCAAACCCTTATTTGGTGTTTGTGTCGGTATGCAGGCCTTA
>VAPL010274216.1_pt1 | contig 10947 bp, 14 predicted proteins | sample 3395061 | NCBI WGS metagenome assembly VAPL01 (sample SAMN08290444, study PRJNA428436) | hydrothermal vent metagenome | isolation source: Deep-sea hydrothermal vent chimney 2 | place: Pacific Ocean: Juan De Fuca Ridge | depth 2182 m m
ACAGTATCCTTAAAGATGTCTAAATTTTCTTTATTTAAAGCAGAAATAAACAGACAATTATCACCTAATGCTGCCATCCAGGTTTTTTTCCAGTCTTCTAAGGTATAATGCGCTTTGGTTTTTTCTGTAACTAAATCATCTTCATCAATCGTCTCATAGGTATAATTATCAATTTTATTAAAGACCATTAAAGTAGGTTTGTCAGCACTTTTTATTTCGTCTAAAATTTTATTTACAGAATCAATGTGTTCTTCAAAATTAGGATGTGAAATATCAACGACATGTAATAATAAATCGGCTTCCCTTACCTCGTCCAGCGTTGATTTAAATGATTCAACCAATTGTGTGGGTAATTTTCTAATAAAACCAACGGTATCAGATAATAAGAACGGGATATTTTTGATAACTACTTTTCTAACAGTGGTATCTAAGGTTGCAAAAAGCTTGTTCTCAGCAAAAACCTTACTTTTACTAACTACATTCATCAGTGTAGATTTACCAACATTGGTATATCCTATAATAGCAACTCTGACCATTTTACCTCTATTACCTCGTTGCACTGCCATTTGCTTATCAATTACCAGAATTTTCTTCTTTAGTAAGGCAATTTTATCACGTACAATACGTCTATCAGTTTCAATCTCAGTTTCACCGGGACCACGCATACCTATACCACCACGCTGTCTTTCGAGGTGAGTCCACAATCCGGTTAGTCGAGGTAATAAATATTGATATTGTGCCAATTCTACTTGAGTTCTAGCATAACTTGTCTGAGCACGTTGAGCAAAAATATCAAGAATTAAGGTTGTTCTATCTAAAATCTTACATTCTAGAATCTTTTCAATATTTTTTTGTTGACCTGGAGTTAGTTCATCATCAAAAATTACCGAACCAATATCATTTGCTTCTATAAACTCATGAATCTCTTCTATTTTACCGGTACCAATAAATGTTTTCGGATTCGGTTTGTCAATTTTTTGAGTAAATCGTTTTAGAACTTCACCGCCAGCGGTATAAGTTAAAAATTCTAACTCATCTAAATATTCATTAGACTTCTCTTCATTTTGTCCTTGAGTGATAACACCAATTAAAACAGTTTTTTCAAAATCTAACTTCTTTTTTTCAATCATAAGGCAAAGGTAACAATTACATTATTGCTTATTTCTACTATTATTAAGACTTTCTATACTTTTATTGAAAAATAAAGCTATACATACCACATAGTATTTTATTAAACTTTAAGAAGAATGTATATTTAATTAAAAATCAATATATTACGTTTGCTATGCTCTTTTTTAATACCATATAGTATGTTTTTATACATTATTTTACTTCTCTATTTTTTATAAAATATAGCGTCTATATTCACTTTATGATGAATTTTGTATTTTCGATGTCTCAAAATAATTTATATTGAACGAAACATCTAATCTAACTAATAGTTATACCGTAGCATTTTATAATCTGGAGAATTTATTTGATATCTATGATGACCCAGATACTATGGACGATGATTTTACGCCAGAAGGTAAAAAGAAATGGAATGCAAAACGTTATAACAGAAAATTAAAAAAATTAAGTGCTGTCATTTCTCAAATAGGAACGGATACTAGTTTTACCGCACCTATAATTGTAGGATTGGCTGAAGTTGAAAACTTACAAGTAATAACGGACTTAGTAAATACAGAAGATTTAAAAGAATTTAATTATGGAATTGCACATTTTGATTCGCCAGATGAGCGTGGAATTGATGTTGCTTTAATCTATCAAAAAGAACATTTTGAGTATATCAACTCAGAAACGGTAACATTATATCTATATCAGGAAGATGGAGAAAGAGATTATACCAGAGATGTACTTTTAGTTAAAGGAAAACTAAAAGGAGAACTCATTCATTTTATGGTCAATCATTGGCCTTCAAGACGTAAAGGAATGGAAGAAACGGAACCCAGACGTATACAAGCTGCTATTTTAAATCAGGAGATTGTTGCTAAAATAAACAAGGAAACTCAAAACCCTAAAATTATAATTATGGGTGATTTTAATGATGGACCCAAAAGTAAAAGTATAAAACAGCATTTAGTTACCCATGAATTTTATAATCCTTTTGAATCTATTATTGATAAAGGTGAAGGATCATTAAAATATAATGATGATTGGTTTTTGTTTGATCAGATTATTTTTAGTCGAAATTTTTTTGACGAACAAGCGAATACCCACATTTTTAAACAAGCTGAAATTTTTAATGAACATTTTTTAAAAGAATGGAAAGGGAAACGAAAAGGAAAACCTTTTAGAACTTATATTGGTAAATGGCATCAAGGAGGGTTTAGCGATCACTTTCCGGTGTATATTACTTTAGATTATCATATTAGATGATTAGATGTTGTTTGTATATGTTAATAGTAGAGTAATTAAATCATTAATAGGTGTTTCGATGTTGTATTGTTTTGCTAATTTAGAAATGATTCCATTTTTTGCACTGAGCTCAATGGGTTTACCGTTTAGTCTATCAGTTAGCATTGAACTTCCTTTTGTGTCAGAATAATTGTCTAATTTACTCAGCATATCATTGATAAACGTATTTTCAATTTTTGCTCCATCTGCTTTTGCAACTTCTATACCTTCTTTAAGAATATTTGAATATAATGTACGTAGTTTTTCATCTTTAAAAATCCAACACGTTTCACCACTTAAACAAAGAATTGCACCTAGAGCAGCACTTTCGCAAAGTTTCCTCCAATTTTCTGTTTTAAAATCTGAAGTTATTTTTATTTCACATTGATTAGTATTCAATAACTTTTGAAAAGAAGTTGCTAAAATATTATTTGGAAGTGTAATAATAGGTTTTTTTAATTGCTGGTAAAAGCCATTTTCAATGGGCTGAACAGGACAATCAATTATACATTCTAATATATTTTGTTCAGAAGTAAATTTTAGTAAAGGTTCTTTGAGTTTAACACCATTTCTTATGACTACAACCTTAGTTTTTGAATTTATAAGTTTTTGAAACCAAATTGTAGCATCAATATATTGATGTTCTTTTAGACAGATAATGAGCCAGTCTAAGTCAGGGGAACCTACAATGCTTGTTTCTACATGAATTGGTATTGTAAACGTATTGTTTTCTGATTTTATTTTTATGCTATTTTTTGAGGATCTATTGTAATAAAAAAATTTATTTGAAGCAGTTTTATGTAATAAAGAAGCAATGACTGAGCCAATAGCGCCAATTCCTAAAATGCCTATGTAGGTTTTTCGCATCACTCTTTAACTTTGTGTTTTTTATTAAAATAACGCCTCAGCAAATAATTTCTTAAGATACTTAAACTCGTAAAATATATTGATAGAATGCTATTTTTTTCTGCATTACTTTCTATTCCTAAAATTGGAAAGATGATAAACAAAGAGACGAAAAAAATTAGTGACCCTATCAATACATTCATCAAAGCTTCAATTAGTGATTGTTTTTTGTTTTGCATACTGCTTTATGTTTTTAGAAATCGAACTTTTGAAGTGATGTTGTTATTTTCTATTTCAATGATTCTATAACCGAAACACTCAGTATTCAACGTTATTTTATCTTGTAATTTTTCTATTTGAAAAGAAACAGCAGGAGTAATGTTTTGCCTAATGTTTTTATATAGTATTTCACTTTCCATATGATAATGTCCGCAAAATAAAACGATATCTTTTTTATGGTTTTCTAAAACACTAAGGAGTTTGTGTTGATTTTTCAATCCTCCTATTTCATCTACTTTTAGATTGAGCCCAATAACAGGATGATGCATAAAAATAAGTATATATTTTGATGATATCAATTCTTTTTGAAGCCAATACAATTGATCTTTATCAATGATTCCTGCTGAAGAATCTAAATAAATATATTTAAAATTATCTTTTTCAATACGGTTATATAATTTTTGAGAAACTGTACGAATTCCTGTAGTATAATGTTTTGAAATTTGAGAAAAGATATCGTGATTTCCTAAAGTAATAGATAGTGAAAAAGAGTTTAATTGTTCAAAAAAATATGCAATACCCTTTCCTTCCCCAATATCTCCTGTGCAAATGACTTCTGTGATATTCTCTTTTTTTATATCGTTTAATACGGCGTTAAGATGTTTTCTTGTTTGTACATCGTTTTTGGCTGGCAATTCTTCATCTAAATGAGAATCGGTTATATGTGCAATTCTTGTGAGCATAAACTATTTATTTTCCTAATTCATACAAAAGTAGATGCCTGTTTTTCAAAGCCTTTTTAAAATCTTGCTTATTTTATTCCGGCAAGTGAGTTTACACGCCAGAAGTTTGTTTTGAAGTGTAAAAGACTAATCTCTTTTAATTCTCGGTGAGCTTATCTAAGGTAGCTTGTTCTATAATGAGAAGGAGAACAACCAAAATGCTTTTTGAATACTGTAGAAAAATAGGACGTATTTTCAAAACCACATTCAATAGCGATTTCGAAGATGGAATCCTTTGAATATTGCAATTTATTTTTAGCTTTTTCTAATCGAGTGTAAGTGAGATATTCTAAAGGTGTACAACCAGTAATTTCGCTAAAAACCCTGTGTAAATAGTATTTACTGACACCAATGTTGTTGCTGATTAGATCAAGCGAAATGGCATTACTACTATTATCATTAATGAACTCTTTGGCCAGAGAAATAAATTTATATAACTCTCTTTTAGTATTGTATTTGATAATATTGAGATTTATAAATTTACCATTAACAGCTATTTGTTCTTTAATAATTGCTTCTGATAATTTTAAAAATAAATCATCAATATTTTGATTAAAAACAAAGGGGTCTTGTGCCAATTGATTTGTTATTTTGTCTAACCATAAACCGACGCTATTATCTGATTTTAGTTGCGCACATTCATAGAACTCTAAAGGAAATTCTTGAGAAGCATCTCTAGTATGATAACTGTAAATTTCATTGGCTAATTCAGGTGATAGAAAGAAAGACAAGCCTTTTGTCCCTTTTTCTGCTTCCGTCTGAATTGTTTTATTCTCATTCAACAATAAGTATTGATTTTTAGAGACTCTTACATTCTGATTGTTAAACTGGTAATGTTTAGTGCCTTCAATAACATATTTTAACGTATAAGTGGATTTATAAGCAATGGAAACATCTTCACTATGACTGGTATATAGTATTTTATTTTCCAGCTGACTGGAAAATTGAGGATAAACATTGGTAATGTTTTCAAGTTTAATCATAGGTTTCTCTTAAAGAAATCAATTGCCAATTCTAATGTTTTTTTATGAATTTCTTTTCGGTTTACTTCTGGATGGTCAATAGTCAATGCAGGCAATATTTCTTTTCCAAATTTCTATTACTAAAGGGCGGTTTCGAGATTCATCAGTAAGAAAAAATGAAAAGTAATACAATGGTAATTATTAAATATTTTTTCATTAATAATATTTTGTTTGGTAATAGACGGATTGAAAAGGCATTCGTTACACTTTTTCTGATGCACTAGTAATGGTGGTATTAGTCCCATACTTGCGGTCTATCAATTCCTATTGTCCTTAGATAGTTTAGAAGTTGCCCAGTATGAACAGATTCATGATAAGCAATTCTATTTAGATAATCACCTAATTTTTTACTTTGATTTACTTCTGTTCTTTCAATTCGTATACTTTCTAAATCAGATTCGTGTAGCTTACTAATCATAGACATGAATTTTTCTCTATATATTTCTGCAATGTGTAATTCATTCTTTAAATCAGTAAATTCTAAATTATTCCAAGGCGATTGGTAATCGCCTAAATTTCCTCTATTTTCAATTATTCTGTGAAATAAATGCTCACATTCCAAGATATGACGTATCATTTCTATAATTGAAAAAGCCCCTTTATCAGGTTTCCAATTCAAATATTCATTCGGGATTCCGTTCCATAGCTTTATACTTCGTCTTCTTATTTCAGAGAAGTTTACTAAAATTATGTCAATAGTATTCATTTGTTATGTTTTAAATTGTGAGTTATTTATTTAAATTTTTTAGCCTGTAATTTTTTTTATAAGAATCTTTATAAAACTATCATTAGACCATTATAATTAGAAGTGGAGTTTCTGCACTTTTTATTGTATAATAGTTTATTTGCATTGTTGGCAGTTTGTTGTTTACACCTTTTAGATCCCTTCAATCAAACATTCCGGATTATGAGATACTTTAAAATTTACAGAGTTCGCAATGAAGCATAATTCATTCGCTTTTTTATGTAATTCAATTGCTTTTTCTATCATTGAATTTTCTGTAACTCTAACAATTGGATTTAGACTTGCCTCTGAAAAAAACCCACTACCACCTGGTTTCTCAATCATAATTCCAGTTACATTGTCTAAATAGTTAGTTACAACGATATTAGATTCGGAGCACAAATGTAGATACCAAAGCATATGACAAGATGATAATGATGCAAGTAAAAGCTCTTCTGGATTATATTTAGTTTTATCACCACGAAAAGCAGGGTCAGAAGAGCATAAAATATCTGGCTTTTTATCAATAGATATAGAATGACTTCTTTCAAATTCTCTGTAATTCGAGGTGCCTTTTCCTTTGTTTCCAGTCCATTTTACTGTTGCTGTATAGTTGTGCTGTCCTTTCATATATTTTAGATTTTAATTAATTCCACCATTCTTTCATCCATTTATTGGATATTATTTTTGCCCCCTCGTAATCATCAACTACTACAATCAATTGATTTGAATGGTCACTATACTGTGTTAAAATGTTGATATTAGCATCTACCAATTCTTTGCAAAACATTCCTAATTGACCTGGTACATCTTGTCTAAGCTTCTGAATTATTACATCATTAATTTTTGTAACTTTAATTCCAACTTTTTCTAGTTCTATTTTTGCTTTATCTGCTTCTTCAACCAAAAAGTGAGCTATTGAAAAGTCGCCATTTTGAAAAACACCACCGCCTTCAAGACTGATTTTGTTTTTTCCTAGTGTTTCACCCATAAGAGCTAATTGTCCAAGTTTATTTTCAAATATAATTTCTATGTCTTTCATTTTTATAATTTTTTAATGTTCAGCAAAGTAAATGGAATTATTACCTTTACATTTCATTTGAAAATGAATAATGGAAGAAAATAATTTTATTTCAGTAGCTTCGTTGCTATGTGAGCCATCGAGAGCAAAAATTGTATGGAACTTATTAGATGGTAGAGCTTATACGGCAAGTGAATTAGCTCTAGTCTCTGATTTATCTCCTAGTTCACTGAGTAATCATTTATCAAAACTTTTGAGAGGTAATATTCTAAGAGTTGATGTTCAAGGAAGACATCGATATTATTCTTTTGCTAATACTGAAGTAGCCTATACTGTTGAATCTTTAGCAAATTTAGCTAATGAAAAGTTACCTACTAAATCAAACAGACAATTAGTTAAAACTGGAGTAAAATACTGTAGAACTTGTTATGATCATTTGGCTGGTTATGTTGGTGTTTCAGTTACTGAAGCAATGCTTAAACAAGGTTATTTAACAAATTCTAAAAATAGTTATCTAGTCACCCAAAAAGGATGGAAATGGTTTTCCAAATTTGATATTTTTGAAAGCCATTTTGCAAAAAGCCGCCGACCTTTGACTCGTCAATGTCTAGATTGGTCTGAACGCCGTCCACATTTAGCTGGTCATCTTGGAGCTGTTTTTTTGGAAAAAATATTAGAAAATAACTGGTTTAAAAAAGTAAAATTTTCAAGAGAGCTTGTTATTACTTCAAAAGGCAGTCAATCAATATATGATTTTTTGGGTATTGTTCTGCAATGACCACCAATTCTTATATAAGCTTAACACCTCTCATATCTTACTTGGTAAAATATGAGAGGTATTCCTTTTAATGTCTTGAGTAATTATGTGACTGACGGGCTTACCGAAATTAGAGATGAATATTTAAGTTATTTTTTTGATTTATAATTACTATGGTAATTTGAAAATAACATTTTCTCTAACTAATTTAAGATCATTTCATTTAGATATAAATTCTTAGATATAATATGTGCGCCATGTTCTGCACCTTCTGTAATTTCAATTTTTCTATCGCCAGTTGATGTGTCATATAAATCTTGAGCCCATTTTTTCGGATTCCATTTCGATCTTTATCAGATGAAATTAAGAAAATATTGCATTTTATTGAAAAATTAATATTTATTAATGATTAAAATAGTAATCATTTTTTTTAAAATTGCAAGACTGCGTTTAAACTTTCCTTTGGGTTCTCTTCCATTGGAACGTGACCTGAATTTTTTAAAATAACCAATGTGTTATTAGGTAAGTCGTTATGAAAACGATAGGTATTATGTATTGGAATTAAGCGATCTTGTTCTCCCCAAAGAATTAATGTTGGTTGCTGAATTTCTTTAATATTTGATGTTGTAGGCGTGTCTGTTTTCATTTTCATTCTATTTATTAATGCTTCGCGATTTCCAGCTCTTAAACTAAGTTCAAAACACCTATCAACAAGAGGCTCTGTGACTTTCGTTTTTTGACTATAGATTTTTCTTTTTAGACTTTTCTTACATCATGCGTGCTTATCCCACAATTAGAAAAAGCTATAAAAACATGTTAGAACAACGGGAGCAACAGTTTCCTTTATTGTTTAAATACTTAATACAAAGTGATGTTTTGGTTGAAGAAATGTATTCAGATCTATATGTTCTTTTATATAAACGCTTACAAATTATATCAGATTTCTGGATTCCTTATTCTGAAATTAATAATAAAAAGAGAAGAGAGGAAGTGGTAAATGGATATTTAAAAATAGTTTTATCCGAAATATATCCATATTTCTCTGATAAATTTAAACCTCAAATTCTGGTATTATTAACTAATAATAAAAATGATTTATAAATACCTAACCAACGTTTCAATAACACCCTTTATGAATAAATAAAGTCATTTGTTAACCGTCTAAACGAATAATAAGGAGTGTTAGATTTTCCTATTCTAACAGCCATTTGAATCTTTTCGGGAGCATTTATTTTCATCAGACTTTCAAATTCCCCTCTTAATGATTTCATTTCATCAAATTCTTGTAAAACCTGACTTAAAGGATGTAAATAAAATCCTTTTTGTGTACATGCCAACGTGAAACGAAAATAGTCATGTCCGGTTTGTATCCAGTCAAGAAAACTATTGGTACTTGTTTTGAAAATTACAATTCCATTTGACGATAGTACTTTATTTTTATGTTTTTTTAGGAATAGTTTGTTGGCTTTTGTATCATGCCATATTTTTGGGTCAAGAGTTTTCAATTGCCGTTCGGCAAACCATTTGGAAATACCTGTAGTACCTCCTCCTGCAAAATTGATTCCATCCCTCATTTGTTCAATACGTTCGTCGTTTTGTCTAAACCATTTTCGAGATTCTTCATGCGTATTATGTGTAAAAGTTTCGACCTCCATGCCTTGATAAAGAATAGGGAGTATTTGTTCTAATTCAGACGATTCATTGATTAAACGAATTTCTAAAAATTCAGGAATTGTTTTTTCTAAAAGAGGTTTAAATTCTGAATCAGAAATAGTAGATTCTTTGTATTTTAAACGAGATGTTTTTCTTCGAAAGATATAATCACTAAGAAATGAAGGTTTTTCAGAATCATTTTTCGCAAAACTGATTTTCGCAATGGGTTTTTTACCAATATCCTTCTGTTGATATGCGCCCTCTGGGAAATAATGTATGATGGTTCTGTATCCTGCTCTTTGCATTCCTAGTTTCATACACTCTAGAAAACAACCACAACCAATATGTATCTGCCTTGTTGTGGGATCGGTTGCCACTAATAACCTTGTATTGTCTACAAAAAACAACATTTTATTTTCAGAGAGTAATTGAAACTTCCATGCCTGTGTATTGTGAGGATTGGGAGCATTAACACCATATGCAATTCCTTTTATAGTAGGGGTATTAAATTTTTCAGGATTTGGTCGTTTTTCAGATGTTATTTTTTCACCTGATTTAAAAAAACAGATTGGTAATGATGAAACGGTTACCACGGCACCAGCACTATAGATAAAACCTCGCCTATTCATAGTTGTTTAATATTTGAAACAAAATTGAGGTTTCAATAGATACTTTGAAAGGACAAATGTCTATTTATGAGTTGGAAGCCAATTTATTTCTAATACGACTAAGATGCCTTGGTTCAATACCAAGCATGGAAGCTAGGTATTTTTGTGGAATTTCACGAATAAATTGTGGATACAATTCAAGAAGGTTTAAATAACGTTTCTCAGCATCGTTACTTATCAACTGAAATACACGATGCTCATAACCTATCATTTCTTTTTCAAGGGAAAGCGTCCATAATTGGGAAATTTCAGAAAAAAGTTCTTTTAATATATAAAATTCTTCTTTTGAAGCAACATAAAGTTCACACGGCTCTATACACTCTAAATTGTCGAAACTAGGATATTGATTTATAAAACTAGCAAAAGAGGTAACAAAATTACTTTCAAAAGAAACCCAACGTGTGTGTTCTTTACCATCAATATTATAATAATGTCTAATTTTTCCCTTACTAATAAATGCAATCTTTTTGCATACAAAACCCTCTTTATGAAAATAACTCCCCTTATCAAGTTTAACAGGTTTGAAAATTGTTAAACTTTCAGCAAGGTCTTCACTAATGATTATGCCTAAGTTCTCAAGGTATTTTTTTAGTATGTGCATATTTATTTTAGCGATTTACTAGAGACATCGATTTATTTTCTATAGAAATTAAAGATAAAACTAAAAAAAACCCATCATTTGATGGGCTTTTCATTAAAAAATTTAACTAAGTATATATTAAATTACTTTTACATTTACTGCGTTTAATCCTTTTTCACCTTCCTGTAAATCAAATTCAACTTCATCGCCTTCGCGAATTTCGTCAATTAATCCAGAAATGTGTACAAAATGTTCTTTGTTTGAACCTTCTTCGGTAA
>VAPL010008945.1_pt1 | contig 10944 bp, 8 predicted proteins | sample 3395061 | NCBI WGS metagenome assembly VAPL01 (sample SAMN08290444, study PRJNA428436) | hydrothermal vent metagenome | isolation source: Deep-sea hydrothermal vent chimney 2 | place: Pacific Ocean: Juan De Fuca Ridge | depth 2182 m m
CAGGATGCTGGACGCGCTTAGCAAGCAGAGGCCCCAGGCTATGAGATTAAACCGGCGGTATAAAATCTTCGGGCTATGCCAGTTGCGGTCCAGCAGAGGCAAGAACAGCATTAGGCCCGTAAGCAGAAAGCTACGGTCCGCAAAAATAAAAACGGCGCAGCCCGCGAGAACTGCACCGAATAGCCAGGGTTGGGTATCCCTTACCATTTACATAATATAAATAATGGCTGATTAGGCTACGTGTGCTTTGCGACGTATAGCACGTAACCAACCCAATGCCGCAAAGAAACCAGCTACCAGCCACCAATCGGCGCGTTGGCTTGGGTCAACCGGCACGGTAGACAGGCTGCAACCGCTGGGCACATTGGCCGCCATGATTTCTTCACTGCTCGTAGAAATACCACCGGGATCAGCCAGGACACCGTTGGCAAAACCATCGGCATCATTGGCACCACCATCGTTCATAGTCAGTTGCAGGCAGAAGTTTCCGGGGGTCAGCCCCTTTGTATAACTGCTGCTGCCGGCGGCAGGGCAGGTGATAGGACCGGTACTCAATGCGGCGGCTGAAGAAAGGTAGTTATCATTATCATACAAAAAATTCCTCCAACTTGTATTTGCAGTTGAGAATTTGCGATAAACGGGGTAATCCGGCAGAGCGGCAGTCAGAGGAATAACCACCTGAGTGCTGGCGCCTTTTGTCAACCCGCTTACTTCAAAGTCAAAACAGCCTCCGGTACAGTTTGATGATACTGCGGTGTCAGTCGTGCCAATATCACTGATGGTTACAGCCGTACCCGAAACGGTACCACTAGCCTGCATGCTGGTAATACTTTTGTTTTTTGCTGTCGCACCCAGGCGCAGGGTACCCGTGCTGACACTCATGCTACCCTTGCTGGCATCGTTGGAATCAACTGCGACAAGTGCCGCACTATCGTTGGTGGGGTCCAGATAATTCGGGATGCCATCACCATCGTTATCAGCGAAGCCCTCAGAGGCATCGTTGTCGTTCAGGCCATCCCCGTCGGTATCCGTTGCCGTCAGGCTGGGCGCAATAACGGTGACCGGCATGGTTTGTATTACCGCACCTAGACCGGTAATCGTCGTTGTCAGGGAGACGGTATAAGTAGTGCCACTGGTCAAACCAGATGGATCAAAGACAAGGGTGCTGTTTATTGTACCACCAACGGCTGCAGTAGCCAGCGCACCAGGTGAACTGCCCCAGCTATAGGTGGTGGTGCCGCTGGCACCGGAAATTTCAGGGGTGAGAGTAACATTACCGCCAGTCGTTGTCGCCAGCACCAGATTTTTTCCACCCTGAGTGCCTGATAGAACGACATCAAAATTTGCCTTGACAACCCCACTGAAAGTCGCATGCTGGCCTGCAAACGGACCGTTGGCCATGTAGGTGCCTGGGACATTAGTATGGGGAGGAGTGTCTCCAGCATCACTATTCACGCCTGTGCAGGTAATGCCATTGGAACAATTAAAGATTTGCAACACAGCGATGTCAACAGCTGCACCCCAGTTGAACAGCAGTCCAACCGCGACTTCTCCCGCACCCAGGGTATAGCTATAATTGTAGGCACCAGAAGCCGAAGTACCACTCCAGGTGGCGGCACCAGCTGTTTCATTCCACATGGCCTGAGTAGCCGTCCAGGGAGTACCAAAGAAAGGGGTGGGGCCAGAATTAGCGGCGCCATTACCGGTGCTATTGAAAATAACACTGGTGTTGACCGAGGTGTTCAGGCCACCGCCAAAGAAACCTGGACTACCATTGGCTTGATAGAATTCCATTTTTTTTATAACAATATCAACCGCCTGTGCGCTGTTGACGGCGAGTAATAAACCCAGGCTTGCGCTAAGCGCCGTGAATTTTATGATAGGTTTTGTAAGCTTGTTAGACATAATCTTGTCTCCTGAAGTGCTTATATTTTAACGGTAATGTGTTTTTAAGTTTATATTTACACAGAAGCGTTTTTAAAATTTATAGCCATAACTGAAGCCGACTGAAGTTTGCTTCATGGACAATGCTACGTTGCCAGTTTGCATATCTTCATAATTGCTTATGCCTTTTGGGTAAAATGCAGACTTGCCGCGTAAGGTTTTCTTGAAGGCATGCATGAAGTTGAAGCTCAGTTCAGTGGCTTTGTCCCAGTCATAGGTGGCACCGAAAGTGACGTGTTCTTCCACCACGGCTGGGGCGAGCATGTTGAACAGCGCCTGATCTTTCGGAATAGGCGTCTTGCCGTAGTTGAAGCCAAAACGCCAGGTCATTTTTTTGCTAGCGGCATAGTCAAAACCGAGTTTGTACACAGTCTGATCTTTCCAGCCGAAGCCCAAACCCTTGGCTCCACCAGTTTTACATTCAATTGGATCTGCTCCCGGACATAAAGGATTAAAGTCACTGGGATTCTTTGCATTGGGACCGGGGTTCGAAATCGAAGGCACAGCAGTGTACTGGATGTACTGGATGTCAAAAGCCACATTGATTTTCTTAGTCGCCTTGACACTGATACCGACGCCAAAGTGGGGAGGCACGTCGAATTTACCGCCTTCGGCAAACAAACCCTTGTATTTCTTGAACTTGGTCATGAAAACTTTAGAGGCGTAATAAGCACCCAGCTTGATCTTGTCGTGATTGAATTTGCCCTGCCAACCGATGCGAATACCTGCACCATAGTTATAGTCATAACCATTATTGGTAAGTTTGGTTAAGTCCTGAGAGAAACCCAGTTTACCAAATGACTGTAGCCCGGTGGCGCGAAAACGATTGATGGCAAAGTCGAGATTAACGCCGATGCTGTGAGTATCATTAATTTTATAGGCCATGCCGGGCAACATATGAACCTGCATCATATCTACCCCGACTTCTTTAGTTGCCCCGCAGTCGAAGCTAAAAAAATAGTTAGAACCTGGGCAGGTAGCTAGCTTGCCCGTATTAGGATACGTCTTTTCAGTCTGATCATAGTTGGTACCCAGGCCCGCACCCATCATGACGAAGTTATAGACGATGTTTTCATTCTTTTGCCAGGAAATACCGAAGCTGGGGATCAGAAACAGGTTTTTTCTGCTTTGTTCATCGGCAGGAAGCATGCTTGAATTATGTTTAACGGCGCGAATCGGACGGAATAGTTCGCCACCGATATCAAAGCGGCTGCCGACGTCAATGGCAGTAGCCGGATTGGAGGCAGCAGCAAGGCTGTCCTGCCCATAAGCGATACCCGCACCGCCCATGCCACGGGTTTTGGCGCCGGCACCTATCATAAAATAACCATTAGTAGCGTAGGATGCACTAGGGACAAGCAATGCAAGAGCAACAGCTGCAGATAGCAGCTTGATCGATTTATCCATTTTTTCCTCTCCTCAAGAGTGTACTTGTAGTTTTAAATTCCGGTATTTTTTTGCCGGATTTTTTTGTTTTGTGCTGGCATCAGCCGGTTCAGAATGGGGTTAACGGTAAATGTGAGTTTTGTTTGAGACCCACTTGCCGAGAATATCTAAACCTTTGTTCTATACAATCGATTCTTTGTAATTAATATAGAAGGCATTAGAACATTCTAATATTCTTTTTTATCATCCATCACAGGCTGCTTATTTATACACAAATTCCAACCCTTACGGTAGCCTTTTTTATTAAAAAATGTTTATAACTATTTTACATAATGTAATACGTGTTTTCGATTTCTTTTATTTTGGTTAGAAATAAATATGTGCGAGTCCCTTAACGATTACTTAACTGTTGTCGTTGGTATTATTTTGAGCAAAAGATTTGGTGAGCCAATTATAGACAATAAATAATGTGCGTAAATTAAAAGGGGGCAGATTCCTAGTTTTAGGATTGAGTGATTTTAGCAGTGGTGCCATAATAAAATCCCTTAAAGATGTATGTAAATAAAATAGCATGTCTGCAAAAAATAAACGCTGTTCCTGCGGTAGCGGCAAGAAGTATAAAAATTGTTGTGCTGAAAAAGACAGGAAGCCTGCGCATAGCATCATAATTACTGACAAACTCGAAAATGCCAATGCCTTTTATAATGCAGGCCAGATGGATGAGGCGCAGTCGCTTTACGAGGATATTATTAAACTTAATCCCAATAACAAGAAAGTCATCTACCAGTTAAGTCTAATCTTTATAATAAAACGCGAGTATACAAGGGCTGAAGTTTTATTAAGGAAGCTTATTAAGCTTGAACCCGGCATCGCTGTTTATTACAGCAATCTGGGCGCTGTTTTGCAGGAAGACAACAGGCCCGAAGAAGCGGTAATTATCCTGAATAAAGCGATTTCAATGAAACCTGATTTGGCTGATGCATATATCAATCGAGCCTGCGCACTTACGATCATGGGACAAATAGATGATGCTATTGCTGACTACAAGTCGGCTTTGAATATAAACCCGAAGGCAAAGCAGGCAAGGGCCAATATGGCCTACACAATGAATTTTTCTCCATCACTAGATGAGAAAGAACTGTTTGATGTGCATAAAGCTCATGCTCTTGCTATTGAGCCAAAGAATAGAAAAACAATTTATGCCAATACGCCTGTAAGCAGCAGAAAATTAAGAATTGCTTATTTGTCATCAGATTTCAGGCACCACTCGGTATCTTATTTTATAGCCCCGATTCTGGAACATCATGATAAAAGTAATTTTGAGATCTATGCTTATTACAATCATGATATTACTGATTCTACAACTGAATATTTTATTGATGTATGCGATCAATGGCGTAACATAGCAGGATTTTCCGATCAGGCCGTTGTTCGGCAAATTAAAAAAGATGAAATAGATATTTTAATTGATCTTAATGGTTATACTGGCAATAACCGACTCGGAGTATTGGCGTCAAAGCCTGCGCCGATCCAATGTGAATGGTTGGGATATCCCAATACTACCGGCCTGAATTCAATGGATTACTGGATTTGTGATGAAACGGTCAACCCACCCGGATTGACGGATAAATTCTATTCTGAATCACTACTACGATTGCCCGATTGCTTTATTTGTTTTAAAAAGCCCGACTATGCGCCGCAACCGGTTGCTGCCCCGTCAGTTAAAAATAGCTATATTACTTTCGGATCTTTCAATAATTATGCAAAGGTATCGAAGAAAATGTTGCAGTTATGGGCAAATATACTTGATGCCGTACCCGATTCACGGCTGATGTTAAAAAGTGCCGGTCTGGGAAACCAGACCCAGAAGCAGTTGTTGGTTGATTTTTTTAAATCCAGAGGTATTCATGAAAAAAGACTTCGCCTTGAAGGTTATGAATCGTCACGAGTTAAACATATTGAACTGTATTCGAAAATGGATATAGCACTTGATACATTTCCTTATAATGGTACAACGACAACCTGCGAAGCAATGTGGATGGGCGTTCCTACTATTACTCTAACAGGTAATAGTCACCGTTCCCGGGTTGGCAAGTCACTACTGGAATGCGTGGGCCTTGGTGAATTTGTGGCCGGTTCTACCGATGAGTACATCAAGATTGCAACAGATATGGCTAAAGATGTGCAAAGATTATCTGAATACCGTTCCTGCTTGCGAGAAATGATTAAACAGTCTGCATTGACCGATGGTGCCAAGTTCACCACTTCATTGGAATCAGCCTATCGGTCGATCTGGGAAAAGTGGTGCCGTAAGTAGCCTCCTAAATAATGACAAATTGTCACTTATCTTAAATCCTCCGCCAAAATGTTGGTTTTTCATACACTTGTTAAATATCAAACTCTCCTTTTAAAATCATGAGGTTACATAAATTTCCGGTTGTTTCTGGTTATTAATTAACATCAAAGTTGTCGGAGTTTTTTACATTTGTGATTTTTTTGACTGCATAATTATTTTTAATTCATGTATCTCATTGATAATAATCTTAATGTTTAGGCAGGCTTGATTCTTGCTTGCAGATAACCTTTAAAATAAGGGGAGGGAAAAATATGACTAATATCAAATTGGCCTTGTTAACTATGGCTCTGACAATAATGACCGGTAATGTTTATGCATACGAAGCTTCGGCTGTAGAGACGTGGGTTAATGGTAAGTTGGTGACAACATTCGACGGCAACAGCACCAAGGGCGCTATAGGCACGATCACTTTTGATCCTTGGGGTTTTATTGGACCGGGCGGACGCACAGCTCAGGAGTTTGAGCCCATTAATGGTTTTGGTAATGGCACTTATAACCCAGATACCGCAGCAGCCTGTATCGCTGACCCGGCTTCGTGTGCGATTGGCCAGGTTCAACATGTAATAACAAGAGCGGGAGATGGCTACACGCAGGATCCCCCACACGATATTAATTTTGATTTTTTCAGCAAATTTGGCCCATATCCACAAGCAAATGTAGATTCTTTGGCAACGTTTTATAAATGGGGCTATACCTCACCGGCAGGGTCAAAATTTAACAATATGCTGATAGATTTTGACGGTGATTATCAGGTTGCCAGGGAAGATATGACATTTGAATGGTATAACGTTATTGACTATACGCAGGTAGTTCCTGCTGGTGGAACTCGGGTTGGCGGTTATAACCTCTATGGTGTTTATGTAATAACACCGGATGGTTCATATCCAAATGATCTGGCATTTCAACCTTATCCTCTATCTGATGCAAAAGGCTGGTGTGGTTCGGTTCTGGCCCAACATGTAAATGCACATGAGGCAATGGCCGGACAGGTGCAATTTGATTTTGCCTTTGATGTCTATTTGAGAAATGCCACTACAGGCGCCTATTCGTACATGAGTACGGAAATTGTCAACAATTTCAAGATGCGCAGTTTTGGTAATATCACGGTAGATATTACTACTAACTGGGGTACCGGTGATCGTCAGCTGCAGTACGCGACGGCGGTAGTCAACAATACAGATCCCAGAGACGCTATTTCTTCAGTCAATATAAATACACCTACAGGTGGGCCTGCTTGGCACAATAGAGTTTCTTTTATGGGCGCAGATGTTTTGACTAGTGGAAGTGATGCAAGTGGCAATACAGGTGATTGCGGCATTTTAAATCCGGCATGGGATGTAACTACTAATTCAGGTCCTGGCACTACTAAATATTTGGGGTTAATTAAAGGTGTTGCCGATCAGGCTACGTGTGAGGCTCAAGGAGGAACCTGGCAGACACATGCTTTTGCCACTTATGCTTTCATTCTGAGAGCGGATGCTGATCGAATTATTGATTACTTCGATGAAAGTGTCTACGGACCAGATCCAATGCTTGCAGATACGGATGGTGATGGTTTTAAAGACGTTTTCTATGATAATTGCACCCTGGTCCCAAATGTTTCTCAGTTGGATACCGATGGTGATGGTTACGGAAATATATGCGATGCTGATTTCAATGGCGACAACATCGTTAATTCTCTGGATCTTGGCTTGTTTAAGCAGGCATTCTTCACCACCGGAAATATTGCAGAAGATCTTAATGGTGATGGAATAGTTAACTCATTAGATTTGGGTATATTTAAAACCCTTTACAACAAGCCGCCTGGACCTTCAGGGGTCGTAAAATACGCGCGATAGGTACAGGGCTTGATAGACAATAATAACTCTTGAGGAGGTTTTTCGTGATTAACAATATAATAAAATTGGTTTTTGTAACGTTAATATTAATCAGCAATCAAGTATCGGCGGCTACTGTTATCTGGGGATCTGCGACTACAAATGTTAGCGTCAATGATGTTTTTAGTCTTGACGTAATTGGACTTGGATTTAACGATATTGTAGATGGTGGTGGTGTTAGTTTTTCATATGATGCCAGTGTGCTGAATGTCCTGTCTGTTTCTATTGATGAAAGTGTCTGGGATTTTGGTTTTGTCAGCACGGGAACTATCGACAATGTAGCTGGTGTTGTTGACGGTATTATGGTTAATGCATGGTCGCCTGTAACAGGTGATTTTTCTGTTGCCTCTGTTACCTTTCAGGCTGTAGGTAACGGAGTAAGTGGTTTATTATTGTCTGAGGATCTTTTTAATCCCTGGGCAAGTGCTGGCAGTCTTATTAACCCCGGCTATGTTGATGCCGTAGTAACCGTGTCAGCGGTACCTGTACCGGCTGCAGTCTGGTTGTTTGCTTCTGGGATTATTGGTCTGCTAGGACTGGTTAAACGCAAAACCTCTTAAAATCAGAGCTGTAACATGAAAAAACGGAAGCCGTAAAAAATGGGCTTCCGTTTTTTTATTTAAATCACTTATTCAAAACAATAAATGTGCGTGAATTTTTTTTATGAGTACCTTAAACTTATGCAATGAGAAGTCGTAAGAAGAAGCCCGTTATTTATATTTTACACCATATGGCTCGCTCTGGAGGGACTATAATCTCCAGGTGTCTGGGTTGCATGAAAAATATAGTATTGCTTAGCGAAATACATCCGTATGGATATGAAATGCAGCTTATTAATCCATTGGCACAGGCGCATGAATGGTTTAACTTGTTGAAACACGAGGATATTTCCCGAATAAAGAATAATCATCCTTTCCCATTTGTGGATGCGATTGAGCTTATTAAATATCGATGTGATGAACGGAATTTAACGCTTGTTATTCGAGATTGGAGTCACATTGATTTTACTGGCTGGCCGCACAATAGTAAGCCTGCATATAAACTGACAACTGCAAAGACATTGGCGAGTCGCTTTACAATTGTCAAAACAGCAACCGTGAGACATCCGATTGACCAGTGGCTTAGTTTTGAGGAATCACAATCATGGACTGGAACAGAATTTTCACTTGATAGCTATCTGTCAGGCTATAGAAAATTTTCCGAAGTTGCTGCGACAATGGGATATGAACGTTATGAGGATTTTACCGATAAACCGGAGATGGTTCTAGAAAAACTTTGCCATAAACTCCGCATACCCTATGACTCAAATTTCAAAGACAGCTGGGGTAGCTATCAGTCGATTACGACTGCCACCCGAGATCGTGATGGTGGATTTGTTATTAGCAAACGACCACGTCGTGAAGTTGCCCCCGAATTAATGGAATCTTTTGTAAGAAACAAAGATTATCAGGTCGCTATTAAATTGCTGGGATATAATCATCATATCTAAAATAAGGATTCTGAAAAATACTGTTCAGTTAAGATCGTTCGTCCAGAGTGCTTGCTTAAGCTCAGGAGAGTCCCGTCGAAAGACTCTCTACATAGAGACATTTAACGGTTGTGGAGAAACAAATGGGGTTGAAATAATGCATTATCACCGAGCAGGGTAATATCATTATTCCCCCATTCTTTCAGGTGCAGTATTGAAGTTGAAACATTTGTGCCGCCATAACCAATAAACGCATCGCACATAGATGCGATATAAGTATCCATTATTATCTCTATGCCCATTTTCTTTCTGTCATCATGTTTTTGATAGTGAATGCCGACGTTATTTTCCGTTCTGGCGCAATCTCTATATAACAATTTAGGACCATATTTTTGTTTGTGTTCCTCCAATATGGCGCTGCTGTCTGTTAACAGAAATATAAACATGTCCGGCATATAGGAAGCATATTTTTCAATTTGTCTGTCGTAACCTGCATTAATCTTATTCAGTTCCGGACTCTCGGTTATTTTGTCACTGCCACGCATGTGAACGGCGAGTACCTGTCTGCCTTTTATGTGATTTGAGCAATACTGTGTTATTTTTTCTACGATGTTCGGTTTTAGCTGAATATATTTTTTGAAAAGATATCGATATATATCTTGCGCATTCATATTGGACAATGGACTGTGTGGATTTGTCCAGGGAATGAGATCGCTAACATAAGTGTGAAAGTCGCTGACAATAACATCTTCATTTCTGTTCAAAAAATATAAGCCAGCCATCCTTGAATAATTACCATCCCACTTGTTGATTTCGGGAATGCTGAGGTTGTATTGGTTCCATTTAGGTGGGAAGTGCGATAGCCCATCTGCAGTTAAGTGATCCAGTGTGCTGTCTGATACTGGTTCGAAGTAAAGCTCAAAGGCATTATCGCAAATCTCATTATGGTATAAACTGTTTTTGCCCCAATGAATGATCGGAGTTCTGTCAGTTATTTCTGCGAGTAATAATTGACCGAGCACATGATCCATATCCGCCCAGAATCCGGATCCCCAGGCTTTTATAAGCAAAAACCTGTGTTTTGATTTATTTCTGGTTTTTTGCTTCTTCGTTTCTTTGTTTGCTAGCTTCAGATTTTTTTTTGCAAGCCTGTGAGACGGGTCTATGTCCAGAGTTTTCCTGAAATAGTTAACAGCATGCCCTGGCAAGCCTATGGATAATGACACCATACCCAGAAGATTATAAGCGTGTGGGCGTTCCCTGTCATTTGAGATCAGGTGTCTGCACATGGCTTCTGCCTGTGGCATATTACCCTTATTGTAATGATCGAAGGCGGCTTCTAAAAATTGCTCTGGGTTGATCATAAACTATGATTTTATCTTGAATTTTCTAATAGCCACGTCGGAGTCCTTCATTGAGTTCATCCAGAAAGGGTTCATAGTGCCGCCAACGCTGAACCGAATGTGTGTACAGAGGTTGTCGTATCTGATCATAGCTGGCTGTATCTACCTTTCGCTCAAGTTTATGGAACCGCAAGCAATTACTATCCCATTCCAGCTCACAGAATTCGAGTAGCTGGTGAATGCTTGAGTCGGGGTCGTTGACCAGTTCTTCATAATGGAGATCAAAAATTGGGATGGAGAGTATTTGTTGCCAATGCTGCATAAGCCGCTGGTACTGCCGGTAATGGCTGCCAAGTTTGAACAGATCCTGAGCATAGGTATGCGAAGCCTGAAAATTCTGAAAATAGATGGACAGGCAGGTATCCATAGGATCACGGCAGCAATGAATGACGTGTGCCTGTGGAAATAATAACTGGATCAGACCAAGCAGGTAAAAATTATGCGGCATCTTGTCGGTGACTCTTTGCGCTTTTTTAGAGACAGCCTGTAGCTTGTCAAGGTAACGTTGGG
>VAPL010679407.1_pt1 | contig 10938 bp, 10 predicted proteins | sample 3395061 | NCBI WGS metagenome assembly VAPL01 (sample SAMN08290444, study PRJNA428436) | hydrothermal vent metagenome | isolation source: Deep-sea hydrothermal vent chimney 2 | place: Pacific Ocean: Juan De Fuca Ridge | depth 2182 m m
ATATAATAGGCCGCTACCCCGTATTCGGTATGGGGCAGCGAGACCTCTACTGCTTCGGCACCAGCCTCGGTGAGCAGTTTAATCCCGTTATTAACCGCCTCCTCAACCTCCGGCGCCAGACCGCTGGCAAAATATTCGCTGGGAATACCAATTTTCAAGCCCTGAAGGCCATCCCGCAGGGCCAGAGTATAATCGGGCACCGCCTGGCGTATTGAGGTGGAATCGCGGGGATCATAACCGGCAATGGCATTAAGCATCAGGGCGGAATCACGGACATCACGGGTTAAAGGCCCCACCTGATCGAGAGAGGAGGCAAAGGCCAGAAGGCCGAAACGGGAAACCCGGCCATAGGTAGGCTTCAGGCCCACCACCCCGCAATGAGAGGCCGGCTGCCGCACCGAACCACCGGTATCGGAACCAAGCGAAGCAACGGCCTCACCCGCCGCCACAGCCGCGGCGGAACCACCGCTGGAACCACCGCAGATATGGGCGGTATTCCAGGGATTGCGGGGCACACAATAAGAACAGGTCTCATTGGAAGAGCCCATGGCAAACTCATCCATACTGACCTTACCCAGTAAAACCGCGCCCTCCGCCTTTATCCGGCTGATTACTGTGGCGTCGTAGGGCGGCACAAAAGGCTCCAGAATTTTAGAGCCGCAGGTCGTCCGTACCCCCTTGGTACAAAGAACATCCTTAATGGCCAGAGGAATACCGGTAAGGGCCGAAGCATTACCGGCGGCCAGCATCCTGTCGGCCCGCACCGCCTGCGCCAGGGCCTTATCTCTGGTCTCGGTTATATAGGCCGTAATTTGGCCCTCCACCGCATCCATCCGGGCCAGGACATCCCTGGTTAATTCAACCGCTGAAATCTCGCCTCGGTCGAGAAGCTCACGCAGTTGGTGAATTGTCTGTTCAAATAATTCCATTTTATATTTCCTGTAACTATTCAGTGTGATGCGTAGAAGTAACAATAACCACAGAATCGTAACTATTTCCTTTGTAATCAGCCGACGACCTTAGGCACCACAAAGGCCTCACCGTTCTGAACAGGAGCATTGGCCAGGGCCTCATCCTGAGCCAGTGAAGGCTGCACCTCATCCTCCCGCAGGGCGTTATGAATATCAATGGCATGATTGGCGGGCTTGACTCCGGTGGTATCCAATTCATTTAATTTAGCAATATAGCCTAAAATCCGGTCTAACTGACCGGCCATATCACTCACATCATCATCACTCATGGCCAGACGGGCCAAAGCGGCAGTCTTTCTTATTTCATCATGGCTTATCCGCATTTTCTACTATTCTCCATACCAGGGAGCACCCCCATGGCCGACTCGGCAATAGGGTCTTGCTCCTTCAAAATCTTGACAAAAACATCGACTATCGCAGGATCAAACTGTGAAGCGGCACAGGCGTACAGCTCAACAACGGCCTCCTCCATGCTCTTATTTTTTTTATAGCTGCGCATTGAGGTCATAGCGTCATAGCTGTCCGCCACAATAAGAATCTTGGTTAAGGGATCCAGCTCATCACCCCGCAGACCATCAGGATAGCCCTTACCGTCTAAGCGTTCATGATGATGCCGGACGATTAAACCCTCTCGCTTCAGAAAGGTCAAGGGCTTTAGAATGGTCTGACCAATGGTGGGATGTTTGGTGACCAGTTCCCATTCCGCCGTAGTCAAGGGGCCGGGTTTCTGAATACAGCTCACATCAATAACCAGTTTCCCGATATCATGAACCTGGCTGGCCCAGGTCAGGGTATGGAGATCAGAGCCGCTGAGATCCAAGGCCTGACCGATGAGCCGGCCATATTGGGTAACCCGCCGGGTGTGTCCCGCGGTGTAACGATCCTTCTCCTCTAAGGCCACCTGCAGAGTGGATATGGTATTTAAGGTGTTTTCTTCCAGCTGGCGGTTGTAATTATCCAGCAGAATATTTTTTTCCTTCAGTTCCCTCGTCTTGCTCTTGACCTCAAATTTCAGGCTTTCATTATAGGCCTTACTCTTGAGGACAAACATCCTCTTTTCCACCGCCCTTTTGATCTTAACGGCAAAGAGATCAAGATCGCTGATAGGCTTGGTCAAAAAATCATAGGCCCCCAGATTAACCGCCTTAATGGCGTAATCCATGGAACTGGCTCCAGTGAAAAAAAGTACCGGAATATCCAACCGAGTTTGATTCAGGGCCTCCAGGGTGGCAAAACCATCCATTATCGGCATATTGATGTCCAGAATAATGGTCGAAAAGGTTTCATCAACCACCGCCATTACCTCTTGGCCGTTAACGACAGTCACCACCTGATATCCGAATATTTCCAGAATCTTCTGAACCGCGTCCCGTACTAAGGGGTCATCGTCCGCTATGAGAATTTTAGATTTAGCCATAAAAGCAGTTTATAAATTCCAAATTCTTTTTGCAACACTTCTTACCTTTTCAACGGCCATTAAAGGCATAGAGACAGTGCTGAGTTCCATTATCGTTTTATCGGCCATGATGGATTGGCCCCGCATCTCAGCCAGGGTAGCCATAACCCCGTTCTTCAAGCCCCTTAGATCGTAACCGCCCTCAAGACAGGCAATTACAGGGCAGCCGCATTCCGCCGCCGCATCCAACAGCACCTTGGTCATATAGGCAAAGCCGGTCTCGGTGACCAGCATACCGCCCAGCGGATCATCCCGATGGATATCATAACCAGCTGAAATAATAATCAACTCCGGCCGATACTGCAGGGCGATGGGGCCTGCCAACTCATTATAGATGGTGGCAAAGGCCTCATCATTAAGACCAGCGGGCAGGGGGACATTCACCGTACAGCCCTTGCCAAGTTTAATACCGCTCTCCCCAAAATCACCGGTTCCGGGATAACAGGGGAATTGATGGGTGGAGAAATAAAGGACGTGATCGGTTTCATAGAAGCTATGCTGGGTGCCGTTACCATGATGAAGATCCCAGTCAACAATCATCACCCGCTTTAGTCCCATCTTTTGCAAAGCAAAGCGAGCGGCGATGGCGACATTATTAAGCAGGCAGAAACCCATGGCCTTGCCGGACTCGGCATGATGACCGGGAGGCCGCACTAAGCAGAAGGCATTATCCGCCCCGCCTTTTAAGACCAGTTCCACGGCCCCGACAGCGGCCCCGGCGGCGAGACAGGCAGCCTCATAGGAACGGGCCGTGGTTTGAGTATCGGCGTCGAGAAAGGCACAGGGCTCACCGGCGGTGGCTGCCAGCCGTTTTATATAGGCGGCATCATGGTTAAGCCTTAAAATATCCTCTGGCGCGGCCTGGAAGTCTGGATTCATGAAGGCCCCTTTATACTCAGGACGATCAATCTCCTCGTATATTACCCGCAGACGTTCAGCCGACTCCGGATGATCGACATTCTTCATATGCTCCAGAAAAAGATCAGAACGAAATATGGCGGTTTTTTTCATCGTCTTATCCCCGGTCTTTGGCGCTTTTTATATATTTAGTCAAAGAGGCATTATATCCGCCCCCGCAATTACAATCGGCTGACAATCAGCCCGTTATATATCAGTACGCGGTGGTGTCCGCTTAGAATTTCACATTAAGCCTGCCTGACAGCTTCAGAATCGGAGACAGATTTAAGCGGACATTGCCGCGTTTCAGACTCCGACAACAAATAGTGGAGCCGCATATCATGCGCCATGAGGGGTACCTCATCAACGATTTGAAGTTCAAAGGCCAGGCCGATGCGCAGGGCATCAGGGGCCTCTCGAGCCAGAAAACGGTCATAATAACCGCCGCCGTAACCCAACCGGCCGCCGGATCTATCAAAGACAGAACCCGGCAGAAGCACAATATCAATTTCCTGGGGGGCAATAAGTTTAGCCTTGGAGATATCCGGCTCTGGAATACGGCAATATCCCGGCCGCAATTCACCTTCAGGATTCGTGAGCAGGCAGGCGGCAAGCCGCCTTTCAGCCGTTATAGTCACGGGAACGCAGAGCCGTTTACCAAGTTCCAGGCATTTATCGGCCAGGGCCATGGTCTCGACCTCGCTGCGAAAATTAATATATATAAAGATAGTTCCGGCCCGTTTAAATTCGGGCATAGCGAGGAGGCGCCCGGCGATCAAGGCACTCTTCGTCCGGCGCTCTTCGGCGGACATTTGTCCGCGGCGGGCCAGAATCCGGCGGCGCAATTTATTTCGTCTCTGCTCCACAGCCCCGGCTCAAACCTTACCAAAAGAGGCGGCAAAAAGGGACTTAACGGCCTCCCGGCCGACATCAGAGAGATTCCGGCTCCCGGAACAGGCGATGGTATCAAATTCCAGCCGCGGCTCGTCCTCCTGCCAGGCCCCATGCAGCCAGACAAACCAAGCGGCCCGCTCTTGGTCAAAGACGGCCAGCGGCCGGTTAAAGAGTTTGGCTAGTTCCACGGCCCAGCCGGTGCCTCCCTTTACAGTGTCGTCGGCCATGATTGTCCCCACCACCACTATCTGGTGGCCGCGGTTAACAACATGAAAGATGCATTGCAGCACCTTGCGAATCTTTTCGGCCTCATAATAACTGCGGTTCATCATTTTAGAAACAATTTCCATACTGATATTACCGCGTCCCAGCTCCTCATCACTGAGTTCCACCACCCTGGCCTTGCCGTCCCGGACCGTGGAGTGCCCAGCAAAGGTAAAAACCGTTTCCTGGATACCGTAACGCTCCGCTTCCTCGCCAAAGGCGGCCTCGGCGCCGCGCAGGCCGCTACTGAAAACTTGACAATCTTCCTTTTTAAGCATAGCTCTCTCCTTTCTAACCTTAACACCCCTTACACGTTAACCCTGAACTGCCAGTTCTTATATTGCAGAACTACCCCGGACGGAGTAATCCACACCAACTTTAAATCACCATCAATTATGTTGCCCTCCCGAAATATCTTACCATCAATACTTACCATGCGCCGGGAAGCGTCAAAAAAATAGGCATGATATGAAATATGAATTTCCGGGATTCTGGCCCTTATATCGGCCGGTAACTGCCGGAGAAAGGGAATTTTAGCGAGAGCCGCGGCCTTCTTCCGGCGCTGACGCTCAATTAGATGATCATCTTGCCCAAGCGCGGGAAGAGGAGTACCGCCAATACGCTCCACGGCCGCGGGATGAACTGCCGGGCTTTTAACCGCCAAAAATGGCACCGTCGGTTGTGGAGCGGCCGTTCTTGCCTTAGCGGCCCTTAGTTTTCGGGGGGCCGGGGCAGAATGATTCAACGGCCCAGCACCTGTAGTTCTAACGGGTTCTCTCCCCCCGGCCGGAGTCACGGTCTTCGGCACCGGCGGCTTTGCCGACCGCCGAAGCACTGTTCTAACGGCTGCCCCTTGAGTAACGGGGGCTTCCATAGGTGACGGCGGGACGGCCTTAAGCCCTGGCCTGTTAACAGGGAGGGGCACGGCAGCAACAGATTTCCGTTTAGTCATTTTCTGCGCCAAAGGCGGCGGCAGAATGCCGGCTCCGACAGCCGGTTTCTTGAGCGGCACGGCAGCAGTCACCGTTTTCTCGATTACCGAGGCCTCCCAGGGATGCAGCCACCAGGTAATAAGAGCAACATTAACAAATAGGCCAGCAGCCACGATATATGGCCAAAGCATTTTCCTCGCCGCCGCGGGCGGCATTTCGTGGATGGTATGCACATCCGGCACACTGCCCAGTTTGCGTTTTTGATCCGCCTTTTTTATAGCCTCAAGGATATATGACATGAGCTTATGATTTCCCCATGAGCTTTAAGCCCGCGGATTCAGGGCGCCGCAATTCAGGCCCCCCGGCCCCGGTCAATGTATTAAGCAAAATAATAGTTTCCTTGCCGACAATACCATCCGGGATTAGATTATATCTAAACTGCAGCCGCCTGACCCGCCGCACAAGACCGGAATCATAAACTGCCTCCCCCGCCTGTTTATTGTACTCCTCTCCATCTATGAGGGCAAGACGTTCAGCGAGCCATTTTACCATGGGGCCGTGATAACCGGGGCGGATAGAGTCTCCATACCCCTCTGGAGGCCGCCAGACAAGAATATAAGCCCCCTGCCAGTGTTGAGCCAGATCGGCGGGGGAAACCCGCCACTGCCGGCCGGCAAGACGCAGGTCAAGCCAACGGCCATGATCCGCGGCCAGCACCACAAAGGATTTCCCGCCTTGATTCCCCCGCAGACGCAGCACAACAGGACGATTAAGCCGCCTTAAAGCCGCCATGCCACTGGCAGCGCTCAGACAACGCAGGCCATTCTTCTCGGCATATTGGCAGCCCCATTCCTCAGCCGGTGAGAAACCTCTCACCCCCCACAAACGTAGCAAATCGCCCATGGCCTCCCGCTTATCACGGCCGGAGGCCTCTATATCCTTCCATTCAACGGCTGACAAAAATGGCTCAGCCGCTTGGTATTTAAGATTAAAAGACAGATGGGCATTAGCTTTATCATCCTTATTGCCCTTCCCGCCTTTGGACAGCTCAAAGGCGGAAGAAGCGGCGGGTTTAGCAAGAGAAGCGCTTTGCCAAAACCTGGAGTGCCGGAGCAAAAGCGTCAAAGCAGTGAGACAGACCACAAGCATAATCACCGCCACCAGCCAGGGAGAGAAAGTTCGCCCCCCCCCCCGGCCCTTCTTCCGCCGGCCTAAAACCTCGCCCGCGGCCGCGGTTAGAAGCCGGGTATCAACCCGGTGAATACCCTTGGTGTAGGCGGCCAGCAAGGCCCGGTCACAAACCATATTAATCAAACGGGGAATACCGGCACTAAAAGAAAATAATTTCTTCAGGCTCCCGTCCGAGAATACCTCTGGACTCAGTCCGGCCACGGTTAGGCGGTGTCGGACATAGGCCGTGGTCTCCACTCTGTTTAACGGCCCGAGATGATGGCGGGCCGATATTCGCTGCGCTAACTGCTTGAGCTGGGGATCAGTTAGCTTTTCCTGCAATTCCGGCTGCCCCAGCATAATAATCTGTAATAATTTTTGTTCATTGGTCTCCAGATTAGTCAACATCCTAATCTGCTCCAACACCTCAAAACCCAGATTCTGGGCCTCATCAATTATCAGTACTGTATGCCCTCCCCCGGCATGAACGGCGAGGAGATAGTCATTAATGGCATCAACCAGTTCCTTACCGCCAGCCCCCCGATGATACTCAATATTCAGTTCATCGCAAATGGAGGACAGAAGCTCAAGGGGCGTAAGTTTGGGATTGATGATAAAGGCAATATTGGTATCAGCCGGCACCTGTTCCAGGAGACAGCGGCAAACCGTGGTCTTACCCGCCCCCACATCCCCGGTGAGCAGGACAAAACCACCATCATTCTCCAGGCCGTAGCGTAAATGAGCCAGAGCCTCACGATGGCCGTCGCTCATATAGAGAAAGGCCGGATCAGGGGCGATGGAAAATGGCTTTTGAGAAATATTGAAAAATTGCTGGTACACCAGAAGAATATATCTATTTAATTTAACGGACAAAAAAGAAAGACAGGCAAGTCTTATTTGCCCTTGGCCTCAAGATAAGGCCCGAATAAATCATCATAATCCTGACGCCCCTTTTTAAAAATAATCTCCAGATAGGCGGCCTCCTTATCATTTACTACCAGATTGGCGTTATTCGCCAAGGCCTCAAGATCGTAAAGGGTATGAAACTCCGGCCCCATGATGATATAATAAATGGCTCGGCGCCGAGCCATGGGCATCCCGCTCAAATATTGATGGAATTCAGACTCGACCAGCGGCCCGGCAAAGCCGGTATGGAGAACCACATAGGTAAAATCCGTAAACCGCATACGGGCAATGGCATCAGAAGCTGACTCCGGAAATTCTGTCTGGCAGCCCTGCTCGAGGAAGGCCTGGCTCACCATCTCCCGGATCGCGCCCTCCGGCATCATCACCAGAGCCTTGTCAACCTCGGGGGCAGCCGCCATTTCCTCGTACATATCGTTGGCCATCCAGCTTATATCCGGATAATGAGGCGGCTTGATCCCGCCCTTGATGCCAGCCTCGGAGTCCAGCCCAGACTCCCGCGGAGTGTCGGCACAAGAGCCGTCCGCCTGTAGATGAATGGCCTTTTTACAGTGTGGACAACCCATTTTCAGGGTACCATTTTTCAGCCCTGCCAGGGCCGTCTGGATTTTAGCCTGCTGGGCCTCATTAAAGTTCAGGGCCTGCCGGCAATGCGGACATTGACGTATCATCTTCTATCTCCTTATGGACAGACACTATCTAAAATTGGCAAAGGGATCCTCTTCCTCAGCGTCCATGGCCAGCCCGGTAATACCGGTGGTGGCTTCCCCCTTAGCCGCCTTGATCTGATCCAGGCCCCGATTAACCGCGCTGCGGTGGGAACAATAGCCCAGGGCCGTCTGTTCTTCAATCAATCCCTGTTTATACAGCTCCAAAATATGCTGATCAAAGGTCTGCATCCCCAGGGCGTGACCATCACTGATAATATCATAAAAGGTCTTGCCCTCCGACTCCCCATGCAGAATGGCATCGGTAACCCGCAGGTTTTTACGCATAACCTCCAGAGCCGCCACCCGGCCGCCGCCAATCTTGGGCAGCAGACGTTGGCCCACCACCCAGCGGATGGTATCCACCAGCCGGTTCCTGATCTGCCCCTGCTCGTGGGCGTCAAACATGCCGAGGCAGCGGTTAATAGCCTGCCCGGCATCCACCGTATGCAGAGTACTCATTACCAGATGGCCGGTTTCCGCCGCCGTCAGGCCTATTTCCATGGTTTCCCGATCCCGCATCTCGCCCACCAGAATGACCCTGGGGGCCTGGCGGAGGGCGGCCCGCAGACCATTGGGAAAGGTATCAAAATCATTGCCCAGCTCGCGCTGATTAAAAGTGGCCTTAATCTGAGGATGCTCAAATTCAATGGGGTCTTCCAGGGTGACCACATGCACCTGGCGTTCCCGGTTTATCTGATGCAGGAGAGCTGCGAGAGTGGTTGATTTACCGGAGCCGGTGGCACCGGTAACCAGAATAATACCGTTTAATTCCTGGGGCATCTTATGAAAAACAGGCGGCAGATTAAGAGAGTCAATGGTGGGTATGGTCGTGGGTAAAATACGGAGAACGGTGGAGAGATGCCCCTTCTGCGAGAATATATTTACCCGGAAGCGGGCCTTGTTCCCGAGGGAATAAGAGAGATCACAGGAGCCGTTTTCCACCAGTTCCCTAAGCAGTCGTTTATTGCCGCCAATAATATTCAAGGCAAAAACCTCGGTCTGAAAGGGAGTCAATTTCTTGACTTCCGGCTCAACCCCCACAGGGATCAAGACCCCGGATGATTCCACCTGCAGCGGCTTACCCACGGTTATGTTAAGATCGGAGACGTAACCCGGACTGGTCAGCATGCTGGCAATCCAGTAATCTATTTCAGTACGTTTCATAATATATCTCCAGGTCCGAGATTCATTTGGAATTCGGGATTAACAAATACAGACAGCCGGTTTCCTTCATATGACCAGCCACAGCGGCGGCCCCTGCCCCTGTCCCCATAAAAAGATCAAGACGACCGGAACCCCTGATGGCCGCCCCGCGATCCTGCTGAAAAACAAAACGCCGTAATGGCCGCCGTCCGCGAAGACAGCCGTGCGCAAATTCCGGCACAGTGGTCTTAAGATAATAAAGCCCGCCCATGGGAAAGCAACGGGGATCAAGGGCCGCTGAGCGGCCGGCGACCAGCGCCTTACCCATACTGCCCACCGGCCCGGCCGCCGGGTCATCATCGAGACGGAAAAAAATATATCTGTCATTATAATGCAGGATTCGACGGCGCTCGTCAAGATGGGAGGTTAGATAGGCACGGATGGCCTCCATACTAACCGCCTTTAAAGGTATTTTACCCTCATCCACCAGCAGGCGGCCAATACTTTTATATTCCCGGCCATTAGAACCGGCATAACGGGCCTGCAGCAGACGACCGTCCGGCAGCCGGATGAGACCTGAGCCTTGTATCTGGAGGACAAATACATCCACAGGATTACGGAGATATAATAATTCATCACCGGCCAGCAGTTGTTTATCCTCTATAGCGGCCCGCCGCCAATAAGGCCGCAGACGATTATTGTCCAGACGGCCGATAAATGGCCGGCCGCTCCCGGCGGCCCCATAATGACGGGCCTTGATAAGATCAGGGGGCAGACCATAGATGGGGTAGATAAAGGGCGGCTGTTTTATGAGGCTGCCCTTAAAAATGGGCTGATAATAACCGGTTACCAGAATATCGTCCCCACCCCTGCTGTTCTGAGCCTGATAGACCTTAAAATTTGCCGCCACAGCATCCGGCAGGGCAATATCCGGCAAGGTATGGAGCAGTTTCTGAAACTTTAACAAAGAGGCCAGAATATCCCCGGCCGTCTCGGACTCCGTCCCGCATATTTTTAACCTGGCAGCACCATCCCGCCGCCGCCAATAGTTGATACTGTTTGCCAGAGCCGCCTCAAGAGAGGCCCTTGAACCATCATCCACCATATCCGGTACCGTCTTCAGCGCTCTCATCCGGCAGCTCCCCGTCAGCCGCGGCAGCCGTGGACGGCAGCCACTGACAAAGAGCAAAATAAAAACAGCAACGAGCAACAGAAATTTATTCTTCATGTAACTTTCAGGCTCATAAACCCTAAAAAAATGTAAAAAATAGTATTTTTACCTATTTTTTTTCTTGACCACTCTCTTTTCAAACTGTTTATATACACTAATAAATTGTTAGCTAAAAGTTTACCTTAATTTATGAGTCTGTTAATTTATGAAGATTTTCGTCCCTATTCAGGCGAAAGGAGCATAATGAAAGGGGCTTTATTAACCAAAAAACTATTCAGCGAAATACCTGACCAACTACTGAAGAGGTAATAGTTCACCAAGGGCACCAAAGTTGATGCTGCCCGATAGTGTAAGAGTTCATCAGTGCCTTAGATCCGTTTGTTTCTGCCCTCGAGTCTGTACTTCC
>VAPL011026493.1_pt1 | contig 10934 bp, 12 predicted proteins | sample 3395061 | NCBI WGS metagenome assembly VAPL01 (sample SAMN08290444, study PRJNA428436) | hydrothermal vent metagenome | isolation source: Deep-sea hydrothermal vent chimney 2 | place: Pacific Ocean: Juan De Fuca Ridge | depth 2182 m m
CTGCAGAGGGGCGTCTGCGTCTACGTCCGGCACCGGTACGTGCTCAACAATGGCCTCGAACAAGGGGATCATATCGCCTTCGCGCACCGTTTCGTCCAGACCGGCATAACCGTCCAGGCCGGAGGCGTAAATTACGGGGAAATCGAGCTGCTCGTCGCTTGCGCCCAGGCGATCGAACAATTCGAAGGTCTGATCCAGCACCCAGTGAGGACGCGCGCCGTTGCGGTCGATCTTATTGATGACCACGATCGGTCGCAGGCCCTGTGCCAGCGCTTTCTGGGTGACGAAGCGCGTCTGGGGCATGGGGCCTTCCACCGCATCCACCAGCAGCAACACCGAATCCACCATCGACAGCACGCGCTCCACCTCGCCGCCGAAATCAGCATGGCCGGGGGTATCGACGATATTGATACGATAGTCGTTCCATTTGATGGCGGTGTTCTTGGACAGAATCGTGATACCACGTTCTTTTTCCAGTTCGTTGGAGTCCATCGCGCGTTCTTCCAGTTTGACCCGATCCCCCAGGGTATTGGACTGCTCAAGAAGCTTGTCTACCAGGGTGGTTTTACCGTGGTCAACGTGTGCGATAATGGCGATATTTCTGAGATTCTGAATCACAATGCTGCTACTCGATGTTGCTACTACATAAGATAAAAAAGGGCACACCCTTGTGAGCGTACCCGGAAAAGTTGCGCAGTATAGCGCATCGTGGCGTCTTTATGATGAATTTTCAGCCCAAAAACCGGCACTATCGAGGGCTTATCGCAGAATTTTTGCCTTTCGAGCTATATTCCGGACTGAATTCATGCGCGGTAAGCGGCCTGGCAAAGCAGATCGCCTGCGATTTAGAGTGGTCGCCGCTGCGGATCAAACTGTTCCAGCCGGTAGCCCCGCTGGTAAATAGACGATAGACGCCAGCCGTTTTCTTCGGCGATTTTAAGTTTCTTGCGAATGCGGCTCATGTGCGTATCCACCGTGCGCGTATTGACATTGGCATCATAGCGCCACACGGAAGAAAGAATATGGTCGCGAGACAGCAAGTGACCGACATTTGCAAACATGAAACAGACCAGGTTGAATTCCATTTCTGTCAATTTTACCGGCTGCTTATCCCGATAGAGTGTTCTCGACCTTAAATCTATCTGATAGATACCGTAATCCAGTATTTCCAGCGGGGGCCTGAGCCTGCGCCGCGTAACGGCACCGATACGCGCCAGCAGTTCCTTCTGGTGCAGTGGTTTGATGATGTAATCATCGGCGCCCAGTTCAAGCATGTCCGCCACATCGTCTTCACGATTACGTGCCGTGACAAAAATAATCGGGGTATCCCAGCCGGGCTGCTTCTGCAATTGTTGCAAAATTTTATCACCATCGAGATCCGGTAGAATCCAGTCCAGCAAGACGAGATCGAAGCGGTACTCATGACAGGTCCGAACAAAGTCTTCGCCCTTATAGAACACGGATACAGTGTGACCGGCCTGTTCAAGCCAAAGCTGTACAAGTGCGGATATTTCTCTGTTGTCATCAACGATACCGATATACACTTTAAGCTTTTCCCCCTTATCCCTGTTTATTACTGCGGTTTTCCCTGTTTATTACCGCATTATTAAAAATACAATATAAGCTATTAAATACAATCTATGTCACTTTTTTTCAACCCTCTATTTTATTCCTTACTTATTGTATTTATTTGATTTTTAGCACGCACCAACATGGATCGCCCGGCTCGTTTATTACTTTATTTATAGAACAAAATCCCGAAATTCGCATATAAATATTTTATGCGGGTATTGGTTTGTTTGTTATTTTGCCTTAAAATATTCTAACCTTACATATACTGGAAAAGCACTAAATCATTACCATGAGCACCGCTTCGCTTAAGGAACTTTCTCCCCCGGAAGCCTGGGAACTACTGCAATCCAATCCCCGTGCCGTTCTGCTTGATATTCGATCGACAATGGAGTTTCTGTTTGTCGGCCATCCGAAAGGTGCCGTGCATCTGGCCTGGATCGATGAACCCGACTGGGAAGTGAACCCTCACTTCGTTACTGAAGCACGCAAACTCATGCTCGGCGGTAAAATCAACGACAATGAAGAAGGCAGTGCGCCAATTATCCTGATTTGCCGCAGCGGCAAACGCTCAAAGCAGGCCGCCAAGGCACTTATCGAAGCAGGCTTTAACGATGTTTACGATGTGAACGAGGGTTTTGAAGGCGATTTGGATGAAAACCACCAGCGCGGAACGCTGGGCGGCTGGCGTTACCATAAACTGCCGTGGGTGCAGTGTTGAGGCTGTTTTTTCTGTAAATAATCCCCCCTCTCCCCAACCCTCTCCCCATTGGGGAGAGGGAGTTTGTATGGGTTCCCACGCGGGAACCAGAAAACCCTCTCCCGGTGGGGAGCGGACGTTAATACGACTAATAATGCGGCGGGATCTCGTCCTCCGGCTTCGGCACGGTTTCCCCGACCGCGTCCACTGCCAGCAGGCTCAGACGTGAATCCAGCATAGCCACTGTGGTCACCAGCCGATCGAGCTGGCGCTGCTGATCGGTAATGATCTCGTTCAGCTCCACAATGCTGTTTTCCTGAAAGGCCAGGCGGGATTCCAGCTCAATAATCTGTTCATCTGTTTTCATGCCGTTTCTTTGCAAAGTTTTTGTATTTCGGGCCGATAAAGAAATGGGCAGCGCGGTTAGTGCGTGCCTGCAAATTGCATATTATCACTAATAGCGGAAAAACATGAGCCAAGCAGCCACCCTCGAACAGCTCAAGCCCTCAGATTTACCCTCTCCCCCCCAGACTGCGCTGCAAATTCTGCGCGCCTGCTCACGGGATGATGTCAGCAGCAGCGATCTATCGCTGCTGGCGGAAAACGATCCGGTGTTGACGGCTGAACTACTGCGCGTAGTCAACACACCTTTTTTCGGCCTCTCCCGTAAAGTGCAGTCGCTCAACCATGCGGTGACCATTCTCGGCCAACGCACCCTGCGCAACCTGGTGCTGTGCCTGTCAGTACGTGACGCTATCGGTAAAGACGCCATTCCCGGTCTTGATACCGCCGCTTACTGGGAAGACTCCCTGCGCCGCGCGGTCAGTGCCAAACTGCTGGCGCCGCAACTCAAACAGGATCCGGATGACTGCTTTACAGCCGGTCTGTTGCAGGACTTTGGTCTGCTGGTGCTGCTCTATCTGCGCCCGGAAATAGCCTCCAACTGGGATGAACTGCGCGCACTCAATCCCGATGAGCGTTATGGCGCCGAACAGCGCTATTTCGGTCACAATCACACCGAGATGATTACCTTGCTGGCCGATGCCTGGGGCCTGCCGGAAGAACTGGGGCTGGTACTGGGCAGTCATCATGACTGCGAAGTTATCGAATCTGCTGCCGGCGCGGCTGAAAACCACCAGCCGCTCTGCCGCATACTCTATTGCGCCGACTGGATGAACGCCATTTTCAACACCCCGGACAAATCTTTCGTGCTCACGCACACGCAACAACTGCTGCAGGAATACTGCGGCATGGACGAAGACGATATCAACACCTGCCTCAATACACTGGCTGAAGAAATGGAAACCGCAGCCCGCTCACTGGGGCTGCACATCGAAACCCAGCCGGACATCGAGCAGATCATGCGTCAGGCCAATGTCAAACTGGCCGAGGCCAATCTCAGTTACCAGGAACTGACCTGGAAACTGGAACAAACGCTGAAAGAACGCGACGCGTTGGCGGCAGAGCTGGAAAAGGAACTGCAGCTGGCGCGCGAGATCCAGGAAAGCCTGCTGCCCCGGGAACTGAGTGACGACTTTCCCATTACCGGCCTCAACGTCTCCGCGCTACAGCTTTCCGGCGATTTTTATGATTACTTCGTACTCAAGGACGGACGCATTTATTTCAACCTGGCCGATGTCTCCGGCAAGGGTGTCTATGCAGCATTGCTGATGGCCAAGACCAGCAGCCTGTTCCATTGTCTCGGCAAACATATCCACGAGCCGGACCGATTACTGGCACATATTAATAACGAGCTTTGCGAAACCGCGATTCGCGGCATGTTCGTAACCATGATTGCCGGTATTTATGATCCACGCAGCGGCAGCGTGAAAATGGTCAACGCCGGCAACCCGCCAGCCCTGTTGTTCAGCCCCGGTAATAAAGTACAGGCGATTGAAGCCACGGCGTCGCCCCTGGGCATTCTGCCTGACTCACCCTTCCCGCTGGCCGCAGAAATTCATCTGCAGGCAAAGGACTGCCTGTATCTTTTCTCCGATGGCGCCACCGAGGGCTATCTACAGGAAGGCGGAGAAATGCTGGGCCTGTCCGGCCTGCTGAAACTGATTATGTCCATGCATAAACTCGCCCCTAAAGATCAGCTGCGGGCGATTGTCGAGAAGTTCAGCGCCGCATCCGCTACCCTGCATGACGACATCACCATTATGTTGATTGAAGGAAAGACCCAGCATGCCTGAGACCCAAGCTGAATCATTAGCTCGCCGAACCTTCTCTTCCGATACTCTTGAGTTGAAGGTTATTCGTGACTGGTTGCGCGAGATCCTGCAACAGCAGGCCTGTTCCGAAGAATGCATCAATGACGCCATCCTGGCCGTCAACGAAGCCTGCATGAACATTATCCAGCATGCCTACTACGGCCAGGCGGACGGTGAAATGATCATCGAACTGTTGCGGGAAAAGGATTTTATCATTTTCCTGCTTACAGATTTTGCCTCGCCGGTCGATATAGACTTGTGCCAGCCCCGCGATCTCGATGACGTCCGTCCCGGCGGACTCGGTATACATATTATCCAGTCGGTCATGGACAGCATGCAGTTTCTGGAACCGCCCGCTGACGCCGGCAACCTGCTCGAACTAAAACTAAATATTCACAAACAAGGTGATCAGGGATAATTATGGAATGTACGACACGCCTGGAAAACGGCTTCACTATCATCGCTCTCTGCGGCGAAGTCGATTTACATTTTTCGCCTAAGGCGCGCGAAATTATTCTCAAACATCTGCAGGATAAAAATCATGTGCTGGTGGATCTCTCGGATGTGACCTATATCGACAGCTCGGGCGTGGCCAGTCTGGTTGAAGGCTTCCAGCATGCCCGCACTCACGATCTGAAATTCGCCCTCATGGGTGTCAGCAAGGCGGCCATGCAGATCCTGCAACTCTCACGCCTGGACAAGGTCTTTCCTATTATCGCCAACGCTGCTGAAGCCGCTCAGCTGTAAGCCGATTGCAAATGAGCAATGCCGCGCAAAATCCGGGCCTGCATCCTGCCATTCGCTTTGTTGAAAACATCGGCCGCAAGACGGTTGCCGCCATCGAGGAGTTGGGTTATGTCGCCAGCATGCTGGCCGAAAGTTTTTACTGGCTGATCTTCGGCCACCGGCAACAGCAACCGGTACGCCTGCGTAATGTCGTTGCCGAGGCTATGCGTATCGGTGTCCACGCCATTCCTATTATCAGCATCATCTGTCTCGCCATCGGCGTAATGATGGCCATTCAGGGCATCCAGACGTTAAAGACCTTTGGCGCAGAATCAAAAGTTATCGTTGGTCTCGCCATTGCTATCACCCGAGAGTTTGCGCCGCTGATCGTCAGTATCATGGTCGCCGGGCGTTCCGGCTCCGCCATTACCGCGCGCATCGGCACCATGCTCGAATCACAGGAAATTGACGCTCTGCGGGTCATCGGCATCAATCCGGTGCGCTATATCACCGCCCCCCTGTTGCTGGCCATGATGATCAGTATTCCCATGCTCACTATCCTGGGTGATTTTATGGGCCTGCTGGGCGGTGGCCTGTATTCCATTATTGAACTTAAAATTACCCTGCCGATCTATTTTGAACGCTGCGCGGCGGCACTCTCATGGACCGACATCAGCCAGGGGCTGATCAAAAGCCTGGTATTTGCCGCCATCATTGTACTGGTTTCGGTCAGCAATGGCTTTCAGGTGCGCGGAGGCGCCGAAGGTGTAGGCCGCGCCACCACCCGTTCCGTCGTCACGTCGCTGACCTTCATTGTCATCGCTGACATGATTTTCACCTATTTTCTCAACTTCGCCTGACGCTCATGTCTGTCGCCAGCAACAGCGAATACGCCATCGAAGTCGAGCATCTGGACGCCCATTACGGTGAGCGCCAGATCCTCCGCAATGTCAGTCTTAATGTGCGCCACGGTGAGATTATGGTCATCATGGGCGGCAGCGGCTCGGGCAAAAGCACGCTGCTGCGCCACCTGCTGGGACTAAACACACCCACCCGCGGCTCGATAAAATTGCTGGGCCAGGATCTGGCGCACAACAGCGAACGCGAGATGTTCGAGCTGCGCAGGAAAATGGGCGTGGCGTTTCAGGGCGGCGCTCTGTTTGGTTCGATGACGGTAGAAGAAAATGTGGTTCTGCCCCTGTGTGAACACACCGAGCTGGACGAGAACACCATGCGCATCATGGGCCGGATGAAGCTTGAAGTCGTCAACCTGGCCGAATTCGGCGACCTGATGCCGGCTGAACTGTCCGGCGGCATGATTAAACGCGCGGCCCTGGCGCGCGCCATTGTCATGGATCCGCGCCTGCTGTTTTTCGATGAACCCTCGGCCGGTCTGGATCCGGTCGCCGCCGTCGAGCTGGATGAACTGATCCTGCGTCTGCGCCAGGCGATGAACATCACCATCGTAGTCGTCACCCACGAGCTGGAAAGCGCTTTCAAAATCGCCGACCGCATCACGGTGCTGGATCAGGGCATGATCCTGATGACCGACAGCGTGGAGGCGGTAAGAAATTCAGATAACCCGCGCATCCAGAGTCTGCTCAACCGTCTGCCAAGAGACGACGCCATCGATGCGGATGAATACCTCGAACGCCTGACGGGAATATGAATGAAAACTACACAAAGAATGATTTTGAAACTCCATTCTCTACTCGAGCTCAGCCCTTCGACATGGCTCAGGACAGGCCCTTCGACATGGCTCAGGACAGGCCTTTCGACAGGCTCAGGGCGAACGAGTTAGATGGAGCCTTCGACGTTACTCGGAACAGGCCCTTCGATGTTACTCAGAACAGGCCCTTCGACAGGCTCAGGACAGGCTTAGAAAGATTCAAGGTAATTAGCAGACGATAAAATGAAAAAGGACCATATCAATTATTTTGCCGTTGGCAGTTTCGTGCTAATGATGCTGGCGCTGCTCATCGCGTCCCTGCTGTATATTTCCGGCCAGGGTGACGCTACGGACACTTACTATGTCAGCTATACCGATATTTCCGGTATTCATGACGGTACTACGGTGACCTATGGCGGCTATAAGATTGGCAAAATTGAAAATGTCGAACCGCTGCGTGATAAAAAAGGAACCCGATATCGCATCACGCTGGCCGTGCGCGATGGCTGGACCATTCCCTCAGACAGCACTGCGCAGATTGCTTCTCCCGGTATTCTGGCAGAAAAAACCATTGAAATTCGCGAAGGTAAAAGCGCCACCCCGCTCTCGCCCGGCGATGACATCAGGAGCCTGCCTGCGATTGACATGATGGCGATCATGAACCGTCTGTCTGGTGAATTTGAAGATCTGGCGGAGGGGGATATCCGTCCCCTGATCAGCCGGCTCAGTCATTATCTGAACAGCATCGGCGACAATCTCAACCGCCAGGTTCCACAGATTACTGAAAATACCCGCACGCTGCTGACAAGCCTGAATGAGACTGCGGTAAACCTGAATGAACTCATTAATGCAGACAGCCGCCGGCACCTGCACAGCCTGTTCAAGAACACCAATAAAATGTCGCAAAGCCTGCTTACTCTGAGCCGGCGCCTGAATGATACCGGTGATAAGCTTGATCATCTAATGAACAAGTCACAACAGCTACTGGACGATAACAGTGACGATATTCGTCAGGCTGTTATCGACATGCGCGAGAGTCTGCAGATTTTATCGCAAAACATGGACGCGATGGTTCATAATATGAATGCTTCGGCCCGCAACATAAATGAATTCAGCCGCGAGCTGCGCCGCAACCCGTCGGTTATTATCAACAGTAAACCGCCAGCTGAGAGCAGGGAATAAACGATGTTATTTTTTAAAAAACCCTATTTGCTGCTTGCTCTAATTCTGAGCCTTGGCGGCTGCATAGGCGGCACCGACGTAAATATCCCCCGCGATCACTACTACCGCCTGCCGGCGCCTGAATCGGTCAAACGCCTGCAGACGCCCCTGCTTGCCGGGACACTGGAGGTCAGCACGGTACAGACCAGCGGCATGTTGCACGAGCGCGCCATCCTCTTCGTGCGGGAACAACAGCCGCTGGAAGTCAATCCGTATCATTATTATTACTGGGTCAACGCGCCCGCCTCGCTGCTGCAACAACATCTGCTTGACTATCTGCGCCTGAAAAATTTTGCCCGCGACCAGCATCGTTATCGTTCCGACAGCACTACCGATTTCAGGCTGGATACTGAACTATTGCAGTTCGAACGTTATATCCGCAAAGACGGCGCCGAAGTTCATGTCACGCTGGAACTGCTGCTGAGAGACAATCACAGTAAACGCGTTCTGCTGCGTAAACGCTATCAGCAGAATATAAAAGCCCAAAGCCCCGACATGGTCGACAGTGTTAGCGCTTTCGGCAAGGCGCTGTCTATTATCTATAAACAGTTTGCCCGCGATGTAACTGCATTGAAAATATAAGACCTACGCCTTATTCAGATTAAGTCTTAATCCACCTTTTCTATACACGCAATTTCTAATAGCAAAGACTTAAATGCTCTTTGCGTTGCTTTTCTTTGTCTGCTTTATATATTATATGTGTAAGATAGAAGAGTGCAGAGTGGCAATCTGTATCTATGCCAGTTGTTGACCCTATTTACTATAAACAGAAGTGGCATTACAGCCACCGGATAATCTATAACAGTTATGGCTCTTGAATATAAAATATTTGATGATGGCCTGACGGTGATTGCCGTAATCAGCGGTTGTGTAACTGCAGATGAATTAAGTGACTACAGCTTCTGGCTAATCAGCCGCCACGGTACACAACTAAAATCCGGGCTGCGGCACCTGATCCTGACCCGCGGCAAGCTGGAAAGCATGCAGCTCACCGAACAGGATATTCACCGCCTGGCCCATATCAACCTGACTTACGGATCAGGGCGGGGGAAAGTGTATACCGCCATCGTCTCCCAGGACAGCGAGATCAAAAAACTGGCCTCGCTGCACAAAACACTTTCCCAAATTGCGAATATCGAGGTGGACCAGTTCGAGACACTGAATGAAGCGCTGGACTGGCTGGGGGTTGATTCAACGGAGGCGCGCGCCTACGCCGAGAAAATGACGAGCTGATTGGTGAATGCTCCACCAGCTAAAAACCGGATGGCTCCCTCTCCCAGAATCTGGGAGAGGGCTGGGGAGAGGGTTCAAAAATCTCCCTCAAACCGATCCCCCCTCATCCCAGCCTTCTCCCCCCTCGGGGGGAGAAGGAGCAAAACAAAATTGATATTTCAGCTTTAGGTTCATGCTTCGACAAGCTCACCACGAACCTAAAACTTTGTGGTGGTCAGGAATTTGGAACACTTATTTAGATTGCGCGTTTCGCTCTACCCGTCAATCTTTACTCGCCTTTTACAAGCGCCCGCCGTGCCTGCACCGCCGCCGCCAGTTCCCGCAACAGCGCTTCGCTGGCATCCCAGCCCAGACAGGCATCGGTAATACTCTGGCCATAAACCAGTTCTCGATCGCCGTTGTTATTCTGACGCCCTTCCTGCAGATGGCTTTCAACCATCGCGCCCATAATATGCGTATTGCCAGCAGCAATCTGCTGCGCAACGTCGTGTCCCACCTCAACCTGACGAGTAAAGTCCTTCTGGCTGTTGGCGTGACTAAAATCAACCATGACCATTGGTTCCAATCCCGCTTTTTCCAGCTCTTCACTCGCCCTGCGCACGCTCTCGGCATCGTAGTTGGGCTGACGGCCACCGCGTAAAATAATATGGCAGTCATCATTACCGGTAGTGGCAAAAATAGCGGAGTTTCCGGCCTTGGTCACCGACAGGAAATTATGTGGCCGACCGGCCGCGCCAATAGCATCAATCGCAACCTTGAGGGTGCCATCGGTGCTGTTCTTGAAGCCCACCGGGCAGGACAGACCGGAAGCCAGTTCGCGGTGTACCTGACTCTCCGTAGTGCGCGCGCCAATGGCGCCCCAGCTGATCAAGTCCGCCACGTATTGCGGGGTAATCAAATCCAGAAATTCGGTTGCCGCAGGCACCCCGGCATTGTTTACATCCAGCAGCAATTTGCGCGCCAGATGCAGACCCTTATTGATCTGGAAACTTTCGTCCAGGTCCGGATCGTTGATCAGACCTTTCCAGCCCACCGTGGTTCTCGGCTTTTCAAAATACACGCGCATGACAAGGAGAAGATCCCCCTCCAGCTCGGCCCGCAGAAGCTGCAATTTGCCGGCGTACTCCAGCGCAGCCTCCGGATCGTGTACCGAGCAGGGGCCGACGATAACCAGCAGGCGATCGTCCTTGCCACGCAGGATATTGTGAATCGCCGTACGAGTTTCAAAAATCAGGCGACTGGCTGTCTCCGAAATGGGACAGTCCTGGTGCAACTGAATTGGCGGGATAACCTCTTTTAGCGCCGTGATGCGCAGGTCATCTGTTTTGTATTTCATATTCATAGCGGGGTATTGTAGCCTGAATATTCCAGCGGCTAAAGTCAGATCGAGCGGCTGTTCTCGTCGCCTCGCCCGAACGATGGGTTTCGCTTCGCTCTACCCATCCTACCCTTACTCTGGCACAGATGGGTTTCACCCTTCATACTTCAGGGTTCTACCCATCCTACACTAGAGTGAAAAATGAGTAGGCTGGGTAGAGCGAAGCGCGCAGTCCAGAAGGAAACCCCATCATTTTGAAGGCAAATTGTCGGGCTTATTCTCACC
>VAPL011059783.1_pt1 | contig 10933 bp, 13 predicted proteins | sample 3395061 | NCBI WGS metagenome assembly VAPL01 (sample SAMN08290444, study PRJNA428436) | hydrothermal vent metagenome | isolation source: Deep-sea hydrothermal vent chimney 2 | place: Pacific Ocean: Juan De Fuca Ridge | depth 2182 m m
GAATCTGGAATCTGGAATCTGGAATTTAAGATTTATTAAAAAAGAAAAAATAAAATGATTGGTCGATTAACAGGTAAAGTCATAGAAAAAAATCCTCCGATGCTGGTCGTGGATGTGCAAGGTGTGGGCTATGAAGTTGAAGTGCCTATGAATACATTTTATAACGTGCCGGAAATAGACGGAACCATTAAACTGTTTACACACATGATCGTTCGTGAAGATGCACAATTTTTATGTGGTTTTATTTCTGATGAAGAACGGCGCTTGTTTCGCACTCTGATAAAAGTGAATGGTGTCGGTGCAAAACTAGCTCTATCCATACTATCAAGCATCAGTGCACAGGAATTTGCACGTTGTGTAAATGAAAATGATACTAAAGCACTGGTGCAATTGCCGGGTATTGGCAAGAAAACCGCTGAGCGGCTTATTATTGAAGTTCGGGATAAATTAAAAGACTGGTTGCCAACAAGTTTACCAGAGCAAAAAAGTGCCGCCCTTAACAATACTACGCAAGATGGCAGCGCTGAAGCAACCAGTGCTTTAATTGCACTGGGTTATAAGCCACAGGAAGCGAGCATGATGGTACAGCAGGCGCTTAGCGATATGGGTTCAACTCAAACTGCAACTGTACCAACGAGTGGTGAATTAATTCGCATGGCTTTAAAAAATAAGACAACGGTTTAAACCTGTGATGATAGAGAATAGCAATGATAGATAACGATCGCATCGTAACGGCATCCGAACAAAGTAAGGACGACTCTCTCGACCGTGCGATACGGCCTAAAACGCTGAACGATTATATCGGTCAGCCCAAAGTGCGTGAACAAATGGAAATATTTATTCATGCCGCACGTAAAAGACAGGAAGCATTAGACCATGTGTTAATTTTTGGTCCACCCGGTTTAGGTAAAACCACCTTGTCTAATATTATTGCCAACGAACTCCAGGTTAATTTAAAACACACATCCGGGCCAGTGCTTGAACGTCCCGGAGATTTAGCTGCACTGCTCACCAACCTTGAGCCACATGATGTTTTGTTTGTGGATGAGATTCATCGATTAAGCCCGATAGTAGAAGAAATACTCTACCCGGCAATGGAAGATTACCAGCTGGATATAATGATTGGTGAAGGCCCAGCAGCCCGTTCCATTAAACTTGATTTGCCGCCCTTTACCTTAGTCGGTGCAACCACCCGAGCTGGTTCGTTAACCTCGCCATTAAGGGACCGTTTTGGTATCGTGCAACGGTTAGACTTTTATACCAATGAAGACCTGATCCATATTGTTAAACGTTCCGCAAAAATTCTTGGCGTTAACCTTGATGCTCATGGTGCTATCGAAATTGCAAAACGCTCACGTGGTACGCCACGCATAACCAATCGTTTACTACGCCGCGTGCGTGATTATGCCGAAGTTAAATCGGATGGACATATTACTGGAGATATTGCTGAAAGCGCTTTAGATATGCTCGATGTTGATGTTGAAGGCTTTGATATGATGGATCGAAAATTACTGCTAGCCATTATGCAAAAATTTGACGGTGGCCCAGTCGGGGTAGAAAGCCTGGCCGCAGCAATTGGCGAAGAGCGTGGTACCATCGAAGACGTATTGGAACCTTTTCTTATTCAACAAGGTTTTTTGATGCGTACACCACGGGGCAGAACGGCAACCAAACAGGCTTACCGCCATTTTGGTCTAACACAGTTAACACATGGTGTTGAAGAGCCAAAAGATAAAGCTCAGTTGAAAAATACTGATTAACAAAATATTGAATTAAAATAGTAATAGATAATATCGTGAAGTCATTTTGAAAATATTTAACTGGCCTGTTCGAGTATATTATGAAGACACCGATTTAGGCGGTGTTGTTTATTATGCCAATTACTTAAAATTTATGGAACGTGCGCGAACCGAATGGCTGCGCAGCTTTGCAATACAGCAAGATGATATACGTGACCGGTTCGATGTTATTTTTGCCGTGCGTCAGGTACAAATAGATTATTTTTTGCCAGCGAAATTTAATGACGAACTTGTTGTCTCAGCGAGTGTCGATAAACAGGGCAAAGCCAGCATTACGTTTGAACAGAAAATAATGCGCGATACAGAGTTACTGGCAAAGGCAAAAGTAAAGATTGCCTGTCTGGATGGGACTATATTTAAACCCGTATCTTTGCCAGCAGAAATTTTAGAAAAATTATCAACAAATTAATAAAAATTTAATAGGGGAAGTGCCGTGTCTACGGATATGTCGATAGTGCGTTTAGTGATCGATGCCAGTTTAACTGTACAGGCAGTGATGTTGTTGCTGTTGTTTGCATCACTGATGTCCTGGATAGTTATCTTTATAAAATGGGCCGTTATCAAACGCGCAAAGAAAGATGCTAAACGTTTTGAAGACCGATTCTGGTCTGGGCTTGAGTTGAGTGAGTTATATAAAAGCGTTTCTGCAAGGCGTGACCGTTTAACTGGGGCCGAGTCTATTTTTGAAGCCGGTTTCAGGGAGTTTGCGCAACTCAGAAACCGTAAAGGCTTTGATACGATGGATATCGTTCATGGCGCACACCGGGCAATGCGTGTTGCAACAAACCGCGAACTTGAAAAACTGGAAAATCACTTATCATTCCTGGCCACAGTTGGTTCAACCAGCCCCTATGTTGGTTTGTTTGGAACCGTTTGGGGAATCATGAATTCTTTTCTTGCTTTAGGTAATGTGCAGTCTGCAAGTATTGCTTCGGTTGCACCGGGAATAGCCGAAGCATTAATCGCAACCGCGATGGGTTTATTTGCGGCTATTCCGGCAGTTATTGCCTATAACCGATATATTAGCGATGTAGAACGTTTAACCGGGCATTACGATACCTTTGTTGATGAGTTTGCAACCATTTTGCAACGACAAACGCATAGTCAATAGTCGGGGAATTTTGTATGCAAGCCTTAGTGCCGAGACGCCCAAAAAAACGCCCCATGTCGGCCATCAATGTGGTGCCTTATATCGATGTTATGCTGGTGTTGTTAATTATTTTTATGATTACCGCACCGTTATTATCGGAAGGCGTTAAGGTGAGCCTGCCTCAGGCGAGCGCAAAACCCATTACAAAACAGGAGCATGAACCTGTTATCATTACTGTTAATCGGAAAGGCTTATACTACTTAAATATAGGTGACAAACCGAAAAAGCCAGTTGATGCAACTACTCTGGTTTCGCGAGTGGCAGCGGTAAAGCGGCAACGCAAAGGCACGATGTCGGTACTTGTTCGTGGTGACCGTCGAGCCCGCTACGGTGCAGTTGTGAATGTCATGGCACTATTACAACAAGCCGGTGTCGATGATGTAGGCTTAATAACGAAAACACCCAAAAGAACACGACGTTGATAATCGGCATAGATTTTAGATGTTTAAGATTTTATATATTTAAGAATTAATATATGTTTAGTTTAATCAAAAATCATCCCAAAGCTGTTTTATGGGCGATTATTGTTAATATCGTTTTTTTAGGCGCAATGGGGGTAAGTTTTCATTTTATTGATGCCCCCACTGTTTCGATGCCGGAAGTCAAAGTTATTAAAGCGACTCTAAAAGATGATTCGATAGCACAACAAAAATTAAAAAGGAAGCTGGAGCTTAAACGCCGTAAAGAATTAAAAAGAAAGAAAGAAAAGCAACGCCAGGTAGAAATAAAAAGGAAAAAATTAAAGCTAGCGGAGCTTAAAAAGAAAAAACAGGCTATGCTGGCTGCGAAGAAAAAACGTGAACAGCAACAGGCTGAAAAGAAAAGAATCGTAGAAGAGAATCAAAAGCAAATTGCGGCGGAAAACAGGCGCATTAAAGAAGAACAGCAACGTAAGCAGCGCGAAGACAAACTAAAAAAAGAATTAGAGGAAGAGCAGCGACGCTTAACAGCCGAGCGTGAAGCAAGAAACGAAACCATAATCAGTAGGCAACGGGGCATTATAAAAGCACATATTGAACAGCGTTGGATAAAACCGACGAGCGCCAGAGTAGGTGTGGTTTGTGTTGTTAATATTACGCTTATACCTAGTGGCGAAGTGATTAATGTACGCTATATTAAGCGTAGCGGTAATTCAGCCTTTGATCAGTCTGTCTATAGAGCAATTAAACGTGCCTCGCCATTACCGTTGCCGCCGATTGAGTATGGTTTATCTGACAAGTTTAGAGAGATACAATTAACTTTTGGTAAACCAAAGTAAATAAACAATAAAAGAAATTAACTCTATGTATAAATTAAGCCGTTTTATTCTTTCATTTTTTTTAGTCATTGCTATTGTTCGCCCAGCCAATGCAGTCTTAACCATTGATATTACGCAAGGAATAGATGGTGCTTTGCCGATTGCTGTTGTGCCTTTTAAATGGGCGGGAATAGCGCCTTCCATTGGCGCATCAACCTCCGCTCCCGAAAATATTGCTGCGATAGTTGCCTCTGATTTACGTCGAAGTGGTCGATTTGCACCGATACCCAATAATGATTTAGCTGGCAGGCCATCGAATGGTACGGAAGTTAACTATACTGCTTGGCGTGCTTTGGGTGTCGACAATCTTATTGTTGGTTTTGTTAAACCACTGGTTGATGGAACTTATGAAGTGCAATTTCAATTACTCGATATGTATAAAGCAGAACAAATCATTGGCTATAAAATTCGTAGCCGCCGATCAAATCTACGAAGAACGGCTCATCAAATTAGTGATTTAATTTATAAAGCCTTAATGGGCGTCAAAGGAGCATTTGATACCAACATTTCCTATGTCACGGTCACTAAAAACCGCAGTGGCGATAATATTTATCGTTTAGCAATAGCCGATTCCGATGGTTTTAATGAAAAAATTATTCTTGAATCACGAGCACCCATTATTTCGCCAAGTTGGTCACCGAATGGAATGCAAATAGCTTATGTCCGTTTTAGAGATAAGGTGGGTGCCGAGGTTTATGTGCAAAGTATCCTTACCGGCCGTGCGCAGCGAGTGGCTTCCTTTAAAGGTACGGCCAGTGCGCCGGCCTGGTCGCCAGACGGTAAAACCTTAGCTTTAACCCTTTATAAGGACGGAAATGCTGAAATTTATCTTTATAATCTCGGTAAAGGTAGTAGCCGGCGGGTTACCCGAAATTCGGCAACGGATACCGAACCTGTTTGGGTGCCCAATGGCTCAGCGCTTATTTTTACCTCTGATCGTGGAAATGGACCTCAATTATACGAAGTCGCCGTTAATGCGAATGGTGCCCGTGGTCGTCCGGTGAGGTTAACTTTTGAAGGAAATTACAATGCACGTGCAAGTGTCTCGCCTGACGGCAAATTTATTGCTATGGTACACAGAATCGAAGGGGATTATCGAATTGCGGTGCTTGAACGGGCAACCGGGTACTTAAGAGTGCTAACTGAGTCGCGTTTAGATGAATCACCCAGTTTTGCTCCGAATGGGAGTATGATAATTTACGCTACTGAATATAAGAACCGTGGCGTGTTAGCAGCGGTTTCGGTTGATGGCCGGGCAAGACAAAGATTACAGTTAAATCGAGGCGATGTGCGGGAACCCGCATGGTCGTTTTTTAAACAAAAATAAGTTTTATAATTTAGATAATAACGTCCAGGAGATGGTAATGAAAAAACAATTAAGTATTGTTTTATTAGCGAGTGTGTTTGGTTTAATGGTGGGCTGTTCTTCGGCTACAAAACAGGAAGATAAAGCGGATAATGCAGCCGGTAGTGGTACTGCAATGTCTGATTCGACCAAAGGTGCTGATATGATGGGTGGTTCTGGTAATGCAATGCAAATGGGTAGCGGTCATGCCGATGCTTTAGCCAAGCGTGTTATTTATTTTGAATTTGATAGTAGCGATGTTACCGCTGATGCACGAGATATTATCTCGGCGCATGCACAAAACTTGTCTCAAAATGCAAATTTATCAGTTGTTTTGGAAGGCCATGCTGATGAACGTGGCACACGTGAATATAACGTTGCTCTGGGTGAGCGTCGTGCTAAAGCGGTTAAACAATTACTTGTTGTCCAAGGTGTACTTGGATCTCAGGTTCAGGTGATTAGTTTTGGTGAAGAACGTCCTGCGGCTGTTGGTCATGATGAGAGTGCCTGGAGTTTAAATCGACGTGTTGAGATGCTTTATTCAGGTTCTTGATAAGCGGCTATTTAATAAATTTTAACCAGCTATAGGCGAGAGAACGATTGTGCAAAAAACACTGATTAGTTTTTTAAGTTGTATTCTAATTTTGGTTTCGAGTACCAGTTTTGCTCGCGATAAGCAGCCTAGACGTTTCAATCCAGATGGCGTTGACGAATCGATAACGCAAACATCATCAGCACCCAATACCTCAAGAGGTAAAATGAGTGTTGATGAGCGTTTGTCGAGATTAGAACGTTTAATCAATAGTCAGGGTTTGGTTGATTTGTTATTAAGGCTTGAGGCCTTACAAAAAGAAATACAGCAATTAAGAGGTGATGTCGAAACGCAAACCTATATTGCAAAGGATTTAAAAAAGCGGCAACGCGATCTTTACATAGATATTGATCGTCGTTTGTTAAAAGTTGAGCGTAATGCAGGGACGAGCGGAACAACTCGCAGTATAACGCCGCAATATAATGCCCCTGCAGTGAGTGCGCCGCTGGCAACTCAGCCCGTTCCACTGAAGCAAAGTCGACCAGTTACACCTGTCGCAGCTAAACCTGTTGATCCAATTAAAGAGCAAAATGCTTATCAGAAAGCATTCGACTTATTGCGTGAGTTACGATACGAGCAAGCTATAAAAGCTTATCGTCAATTTATTACAGACTATCCCAATGGTCGTTATGCGCATATTGCGCAGTACTGGTTAAGTGAAGCCAGTTATGCTCAACGTCATTTCAAGCAGGCGATCACTGATTATCAGAATCTTGTTAATAATTATCCGAATAGCCCTAAATTAGCAGAAGCCATGTTAAAAATTGGTTACAGTTATAATGAGCTAGGGCAGAATAAAGCAGCACAGGAAACAATTGAAAAATTGTTGCGACTTTACCCGAATACAACAGCTGCAGGGCAAGGTCAGAACCTGCTTAAAAAGATTAAGTCAGCCAGACGTTAGCCAGTATTAATTTGTAAATTAGTTTACGAATTATATCACCAGTACGGCTAATAGTAAGGTTCTCGTGTCGTTGCAGTAAAATTAACCTCTTCCTCCATACCCAGGTAGAAGCCAGTATAAAAAATGCCAATTTCCGACAAGCATCCCAAGTTAAAAATAAATGAAATTTTTTACTCGCTGCAAGGTGAATCAAAAACAGTTGGCTTGCCAACCGTTTTTATTCGTTTAACTGGCTGCCCACTGCGCTGTTCGTATTGTGATACAGAATATGCATTTAAAGAGGGCGAATGGTGGTCACTGGATGATATAATTAATGAACTCAAAAAATATAATACGCATTATATAACCGTGACAGGTGGTGAGCCTTTAGCTCAAAAAACATCTGTGGAATTATTGAAAAGATTATGCGAGCTGGATTATAACGTTTCACTTGAAACCAGTGGCGCACTTGATATTCAGGCGGTTGATTCACGCGTAATGAAAGTAATGGATTTAAAGACCCCCTCATCGAATGAGCAAAATAAAAATAACTACACCAACCTCGAGTTTATTAACAAGCGAGATCAGCTTAAATTTGTAATTGGTAATCGACAGGATTATGAATGGGCAGTTGATGTATTAAAAAAATATGAACTATCGAATAAATGTGAAGTACTTTTTTCGCCGGTTAATTTATCAAGCATAAACAATATAACAAAAGAGTTAGCGGAGTGGATCCTTGAAGATCAATTAAAAGTACGTTTTCAGATTCAGTTGCATAAATTAATTTGGGGAGATATTCCAGGCGTGTAATATTTGTTGGTGCGATCGTTAACTAAAAATATATATACTCCTAAAAATATACCTATTCAAAGGGGTCTTCATATTCATCCAAATGTGTACCATTGCCTCGGCTAAAGTCTTCTGGTGATGTATGTTGTTTTCGGCTAAGTGGGTTTGTTGGTGTTTTTTTAATATTTTTTGTTTCAAGTGCTGATTTTGTCTGTAGTATTTTTTCATGATTTTTTATAATGGGTTTAGGTGCTTTCATGCTTACAGGTTTTATTTTTTTCTTTGTCTGCAATTGTAATGCTTTATTTGCGATTATCTTTTTCTTTAAATTGGCCTGTGATATTTTATTTTTTATATTGGTGATGCGTGCGGCAGTACCAGTGTGTCCATTTTTTTGTGCTTCTGAATACCATTTAATGGCTGTGTTCAGGTTTCGTTTGACCCCCCGTCCTTCTTCATACATCTCACCCAATATGAATTGAGCTTTGGAGCTACCCATTTCAGCCATTTTTGTTTGAAACTTAAAGACATCTGACCAGCCATCGTCAGCTGCTGCCTGTGACACATTTAAGCTGAGCAGACTCGTACAAAAATAAAGGTAAAGAGATAATTTTTTGAACATATTAACTTCCTATCTTACCTGCACTATCGACTGTCTATATTGAATTCTAGCTGTATTCATTTAAAAAATCGAAAATTCAATCACATAGTCTTTATTTCTCGATATAATATACTCTTATTAATCAATAATTATTGTTTGATACAAAATAAAACTATTCGGGGTTGTTTAATCATGGTCGCAAAAGCCGTCATTCTGTTATCTGGTGGATTAGATTCCGCAACGACGCTTGCTATCGCGAGACAAGCGGGTTATGAATGTTTTGCTTTAAGTTTTGACTATGGCCAACGTCATCGGGCAGAGCTTGACGCTGTTCAGCGCGTATTGGCACAATACGGTAAAATTTCGCATAAGGTTATTCACCTCGATTTGGATCAGATTGGTGGTTCAGCATTAACAGACAAATCGATTGCTGTACCGAATACGCCTTCAAGTGGTATTCCGGTGACCTATGTGCCCGCTCGCAATACAATATTTTTATCGCTGGCATTAGGTTGGGCTGAAGTGCTTAATGCAGATGCTATTTTTATTGGCGTAAATGCAGTGGATTATTCCGGATACCCTGATTGTCGACCTGAGTACATAGAAGCATTCCAGACTCTGGCTAATTTAGCCACAAAACAGGGTGTTGAGGGTAAGCCGATTAAACTAGAGACCCCATTAATTCATCTAAGCAAAGCTGACATTATTCAACTTGGTATTAAATTGGGCGTGGATTATGGTTTAACCGTTTCGTGTTATGCCGCAGATGAAGCCGGTGGGGCCTGTGGACGTTGTGATAGCTGCCGTTTAAGAGCGGCTGGCTTTGCGGAAGCAGGTGTAAAAGACCCTACGGTATTGCAGTGATTTAAATATTAAATGCAAGTTGCATAGTTTAAAACGCAGTCGCTGTTCTGGCCGTTACATGTGTGGTGCATTTCTGTATAATCGCTCTCATTTCGCACTATTAATAAATAAACCAATTCTTTGGTTTGTTTAATAAAATCAAATACTTGAGGATTTAGATATGTCATTTGCAAGCTTCATGGAAGCCCAGTCATTTTTTCTCTGGTCGACTTTTGTTATTGCTTTCGTTATGGGAGCCGTGGTGAATAAGACCAATTTTTGTACAATGGGTGCCGTTTCCGATTTAGTTAACATGAACGATGCCAGCCGAATGCGGGCATGGATTTTGGCCGGAACCGTTGCTTTGATTGGTGTTTTAATTATTGAAGCCATGGGGCGGGCAGACTTAAGCATGTCTACCTTGCCGCCATATCGTGGTAGCGAATTCCAGTGGGGACGCTACATTCTAGGTGGCATATTGTTTGGTATTGGAATGACGCTCGCCAGTGGCTGTGGTAATAAAACGCTTATTCGTATTGGTGGCGGTAATATTAAATCTGTTTTTGTATTTCTTATTATTGCGGTTATTTCCTATTATATGGTTGACCCATTTAAAGAATTACCAGCAACATGGTATCAAACCTATTTTTCTCCATGGTTGGGTAAAGCGTCTGTTTCTTTAAGTACACCACAGGATTTTGGTTCGATTATAGCGGGCTGGTTTGGTAGCCCGGCACTTACTACGCGGTTAATTGTGGGGGGTATTATCGCAGCAATTTCTCTGTATATTATTTTCCGTTCACGTGAGTTTCGGACTAATTTTGAGAGTGTTTTTGCTGGTGTTCTGGTTGGCCTAGCGGTTCTTTTTGCCTGGTATATAACTTCTAATGTACTGGTAACGACTGAAGATGGCCCAATGAAACTGACCCAGTTTTACAGTGAGTGGGACATGCTTATGGACAGTGATGCAGGTAAACCTAAAAATGGTTCAACCAACTTATTGCCGCAGTCTTTTACTTTTATTAACCCGATTGGACAAATGGTTGGTTATGCGGGCTCAAGCCTGTCTAGCGCTTTTCTAACTTTTGGCGTGATGTCAGTTTTTGGGGTTATATTTGGTTCGCTTGCATGGTCATTGGTAACACGTAGTTTCCGTGTTGAATGGTTTGTTTCTTTTAAAGACTTTTATACACATTTCATTGGTGCCATTTTAATGGGCTTTGGTGGAGTTTTAGGTTTGGGCTGTACCATCGGGCAGGGGATTACCGGCGTGTCGACCCTGGCAGCAGGATCTTTCCTGGTGCTTATCAGTATTATTTTTGGTAGTGCCTTAACAATGAAAATCCAGTTCTACAAAATGTGTTATGAAGACGAAGCAACCTTCTTAAAAGCACTGGTTACCGCCCTGGTTGATATGCGTGTGTTACCGGCTGGAATGCGTAAATTAGATGCGATTTAATTACCTAGTTATTGAGAGTATCAGGGAAAATATTGCGCGGAAATAACTTTTTAGCTTGTTATTTCCGCAATTTAATGTAAAATTCCGCCTTCGTTTATGGGCCGTTAGCTCAGTCGGTAGAGCAGTTGGCTTTTAACCAATTGGTCGAGCGTTCAAGTCGCTCACGGCCCAC
>VAPL010299707.1_pt1 | contig 10930 bp, 12 predicted proteins | sample 3395061 | NCBI WGS metagenome assembly VAPL01 (sample SAMN08290444, study PRJNA428436) | hydrothermal vent metagenome | isolation source: Deep-sea hydrothermal vent chimney 2 | place: Pacific Ocean: Juan De Fuca Ridge | depth 2182 m m
CCTTGCGGCCCCTGAAAGCGCCTTGGCATATGATCCGGCAAGGGTCGAGAGCCATTGCAATCTGGCCCTGATTCTGGATGCGCTTGGCCGTCACGACGAAGCCGCCGGATATTTCGAAAGCGCGCTGGCGCTCGACCCCGATCATACGGCGGCGCTGGCCGGTTATGGCAACATGCTGGTAAATCTGAAGCAATTCGACCGGGCCATAAGTTGCCTTCGCCGGGTTATCGAAATCGTCCCCGGCTTCGCCGGCGGTTACGTCAATCTGGGCAATGCGCTCAAGGATCAGGGGGAACCGGCGGCGGCGATAGAAATATACGGGCTGGCCGTTGATCTTGCCCCGGAATTGGTCGAGGCGCATTCGAATATGACCCTGGCGTACGGTATCCTCGGGCGGCTGGACGAAGCCCTGGCGAGTATTGCCAGGACCTTGCGGATCGGCCCGGACATGGCCCAGGCGTGGCACGATCTGACAAACCTGCTGATCGTCGGAAAATCCTTGCCGGAAGGTATCTGCGACCGGCCACAGGCGGCGGGTAACTGCGCCCTGCTCGAATTGGCGCTGGCCGCCGAACACGGGTCGCCGGCGGCCCAGGACGCCTTCGCCGGGGCGACGGCGGTGTTGCGGACCGGGTCCGGAAAACCCGCTTGCGGCATTGACGGCGAATGGCGCGATCCGGTGGCGCTGCTTCATTTCGGGCGCAGCGGAAGCGGACTGATACACAGCCTCATAGATAACCATCCGCAGGTATCTTCACCGCCCAGTATTTATTTGAAAGGCTATTTCGAATCCGGGGTCTGGGAAGAACTGTTTGCGGAAGGGCGGCAAGGACTGCCCGAAAGGTTCGTCAGGATGTTCGCGGTGCTGTTCGATGCCACCGATCCTTCGCCGGTGCCGGGCCTGATGAACGAGGATAACTCCTCGCTTGGCCTGAAAGAGGGGATGACGACCGTCGGTCGGGGGCATGACGAAAAACTGCGGGTCGACCGCGACGTCTTCTGTGCGGCGGCGCATGACATGATCGGGCGATCCGATGGCGTTGATGCCGGCGGCTTCTTTCGGATCGTGTTTCGGGCCTATGAAGCGGCGCTTGGCAATGACAAGCAAAACCCGCTGCCTTTTTATCATATCCACAATCCGGGATGGTATGGCCGGGTAAATTTTCTGCGCTGTTTCCCGAAGGCAAGATTGATGATGATGGTTCGCGAACCGGTGCAATCGTGCGAATCATGGATTCGTGAGGATTTCAAAAACAATAATTACCCCGCCATCACCGGCAAAATCGCCGCGATGCTGTTTGATGTCGATCGCCCGGAATTCGCCCGGACCGATAACCTGGGCGTCCGCCTGGAAGATCTGAAAATCAGGCCCGAACAAACCATCGCCGGGTTATGCCGATGGCTGGACATCGAGGAAACCCGGTCACTTTATGAGATGACCGCCCAGGGCAAGATGTGGTGGGGCGATCCGACCAGCGCTGATTTCGACCGGGAAAAACCCATGCCGCCGTTCGACAGGGCGTCAATTGAACGCCCGGTCGGAATGATCTTCAGCGAACGTGATCGGTTCGTGTTGAATACCCTGTATTACCCGTTCCGGGTCAGGTTCGGCTATGCCGGGGCGGACCCGGAGGGGTTCGCCCGCGACCTGCAAGCGATCCGCCCGATGCTGGATGGTTTGCTGGATATCGAACGAACGCTGGCCGAACGGGTTGGCCGGGATGAAAAAATTTTCAGGCGGCAGAGCGACTGCCGGCTGCTGCGGGCGCGAAGGAGAAACCGCTGGACCCTGCTCGACCGCCGCGGCGATTACCCGGACATGCTGACGCCACTGTCCCTGACTTAGAGTATCCGGTCAAAAAAAAGGCGGGACCCGAAAGTCCCGCCGATTCTTTCTGCAATTTGGTATCAGGCGTTCATCATCGCAACCGCAGTGTCGGACATGCGGTTAGAGAAGCCCCATTCGTTGTCGTACCAGGTCAGGATGCGCACGAAGTCGCCGCCCATGACCCTGGTTTCCGGGGCCGCGAAGAACGAACTGTACGAGCTGTGATTGTAATCGGTCGAAACCAGTGGCAATTCGGTGTAACCAAGAATGCCTTTCAGGCGGTCGGTTTCGCTGGCTTCCTTGATCGCCGCGTTGATTTCCTCGACCGAGGTCTGGCGCTTGGTGTTGAAACACAGATCGACCACCGAGACGTTCGGTGTCGGCACCCGCATGGCGACGCCATCCAGCTTGCCGTTTAATTCCGGCAATACCAGGCCGACGGCCTTGGCGGCGCCGGTCGAGGCCGGAATGATATTCAGCGAAGCGGCGCGCGCCCGGCCAAGATCGGAATGCAGGGTATCGACCGTGCGCTGGTCGCCGGTAAACGAGTGCACCGTGGTCATGAAGCCTTTTTCGATGCCCACCAGCCTGTTCAGCACGTCGGCTACCGGCGACAGGCAGTTGGTCGTGCAGGACGCGTTGGAAACCACCGTGTGGCCGGCTTCCAGCTTATGGTCGTTAACGCCGTAAACGACGGTCAGGTCGGCGCCGGCGGCGGGGGCGGAAACCAGAACCTTCTTGGCGCCGGCGCCCAGATGCACGGAAGCCTTTTCCTTGGCGGTAAAGATGCCGGTACATTCGTAGACAACATCGACGCCCAGATCGCCCCACGGCAGCGCCGACGGGTCGCGTTCGGCGGTGACTTTGATGTCGCCGCGTCCGACATTCATGGTGTCGCCGGTAACGGTAACGTCGGCCGGCAGCACGCCGTGCACCGAATCATATTTCAGCAAATGGGCGTTGGCTTCCGCCGAGCCCAGGTCGTTGATGCCGACCACGTCTATATCCGTGCGACCCGATTCGACCAGTGCCCGAAATGTCAGACGACCGATTCGGCCAAAACCGTTAATTGCTACCCGTACCGCCATAATATCCCTCCATGTGACCGTGACCGGCCCGTAAATAAAAAAGCGCCGGGACAATAATGGCAGTCTCCGGTGCAGTGCCCGATGTTCTTATCATAAAGTCCGGGACCAGGATAACACCCCGGCGGGGGGCGTACCCTCACCCTATCGGGTGGGGCCTGGGCGTGTGATCCCCGGATGACGCGGAACGCCGAATAATGCGCAACATTGATTGGATGGGGTCTGTCGTCAATGGCAATTTTGTGCCGATTGTCCCGACCGGTGGGTAGACGTTAGCCAAACAATCCCCAATGGGTTGTTGACGCGGCAAAGCCGCCAAGCATATTCTTGTTGGCGATACAGGCTGTTATGGGGCTCTTTTCAGGGGCTGCATGATATTGTCTGCGGCATTTCATCCACTGGTACGACTTGGCATTATGATGAGCACTACCGGTAAGCGGCATATATCGAAGTCTTCGCAAGTCGATCGCGCCCGGGCGCGGCTGGAGGAAGCGGTGGCGCGGCTGGACCGGGCGTTATCGAACAGGGCCGAACCGTCGCCCGACCGGTCGGGCGATGACCTGGCGGCGCTGCAGGCCGAAAACGCCAGTTTGCGGGAAACCACCCGCGCCGTTTCGGGGCGACTGGAACAAACCATCGGCAAACTCAAATCCGTCTTGGAAAGCTAGGGGGGGCATGGCCCAGGTTTCGGTCACCATAAACGAACGCAGATACCAGATCACCTGCGAGGACGGTCAGGAGGCGCACCTGACACGGCTGGGTGATTATGTCGATAAACGCCTGGGCGAACTGGTCGCCGCCGTCGGTCAGGTCGGTGATGCCCAATTACTGGTAATGGTCAGCCTGTTGGTTACCGACGAGTTGTCGGACCTGTACGCCGAGATGGAGGTTCTCAAGTCCGACGAGGGCGCCGCCGCCCGGCTGGACGCCGAAGAAGGGCTCGGCAACAGCATCGATCAACTGGCCGAACGCATTGAGAAAATCGCCGAAAGCCTCGAAGGTCACTAGACGTAGGCCCTGATCGGCCCTAGATATGGTTAAGGAACGGTGGCTGCGGGCCTCGTCAGGCCACGACATCCCTGGGGCCAATATCCATCTCCAGGGAGCTGCCTCTGTCAGGCTCGTGGGCCTGGCACGCGGCACCCACCTGCAACAGCAGGCCACGGAGGATTACTGGCCAACGACCCTGTGGCGCCGTTCCGTTTTTAAATTTTTTTCAGATAACTCCCTTCCATGAATTTAACCGACAGCAAAACGGCATTCAGACTCACGGCGCGTCAGCGTCGCCGGGCGGTCGGCCTGGAAAACGGGCGGGATGCCGCGCTCGCCGTGGTCGAACGTGGCCTGGCCGGAATCGCCGTTATCCGGGGGAAGGAACCGCCGGGCGTCGTCGCGGGCTATCTGGCCATGGGTTCGGAACTGGATGCCGGGCCGCTGATGAAGGGGCTGACCGCGCGGGGCTGGTCGCTGGCCCTGCCGGTAGTCACGGCGCCCGAAACGCCGCTGGATTTTCGCCGCTGGCGGCAAGGCGACGATATGGACAAAGGGTCGCTGGGCATAAGCCAGCCCGTCAAGGAGGCGCCCGATGTGCGGCCCGATGTGGTGCTGGCGCCCTTGCTGGCGTTTGATGACGACGGCTACCGGCTGGGTCAGGGCGGCGGTTTCTATGACCGGACGCTGGCCGGCTGGCGGGCCGAAGGCCCCAGGGTCACGGTGTTGGGCCTGGCCTTCGCCGCGCAACGGGTCGAGGCCGTGCCGCGCGATAATTTTGACCAGCGCCTGGACGGCATGATCACGGAACTCGGTTTTTGGTTCTTTGACACATGAAAATTCTCTGCTGCGGCGATGTGGTCGGTAAAAGCGGTCGCCAGGTGATCCTCGATCATATCCCGGAATTGCGCCGCCGCCTGAAACTGGATTTCGTTCTGGTCAACGGCGAAAACGCCGCCCACGGTTTTGGTATTACCGGCAAGATCTGCCAATCGTTCTATGACGCCGGCGTCGATGCCATCACCACCGGCAATCATGTCTGGGATCAGCGCGAAATCATGAACTATATCGACGGCGACCCGCGTCTGCTGCGTCCGCTCAACTATCCCAAGGGCACGCCGGGCAGGGGCAGCGCGGTTATCGGGGCGTCCGGCGGACGCAAGGTGCTGGTCGTTCATCCCATGGGACGATTGTTCATGGAACCGCTCGACGATCCGTTTTTCGGCGTTGACAAGGCGCTGGCCGGGCACCAATTGGGCGAGACGGTGGATGCCGTTATCGTCGATATGCACGCCGACATCACCAGCGAGAAAATGGCCATGGGGCATTACTGCGACGGTCGGGTATCGGCGGTCGTCGGCACCCATTCCCATGTGCCGACCGCCGACGCCCAGGTGCTGCCCGGCGGCACCGCCTATCAGACCGATATGGGAATGTGTGGCGACTACGATTCGGTGATCGGCATGGTCAAGGAAACGGCGATCGCCCGCTTTACTTCGAAAATGCCGACCGGCCGGCTGGCCCCGGCGGAAGGGGACGGAACGCTGTGCGGCGTATATATCGAAACCGACGACAAAACCGGCCTGGCCGGGCGCATCGAACCGGTGCGGCTGGGCGGGCGGCTGGCGGAAACGGTTCCGGTAATCTAGCCGCCGGTAAAATCGCCTTCCCCGGGTGCGCGAAACCCGAACCGTGATCCCGCACTGGCGGGGATGATGATATTTGTGATGGTTTCCGAAGTATTTTCAGCGGCTGCCGCCGGTCATAAATAGGCTGTATATTTCCGCCCAAATCCTGCCATATTGCGCTGCTATTGCTTGGGGTCTTGAAGATGTCGTCTTCGGATCCCTAAATTGTGCGTCTTTTCGCAAGATATGGTATAAAGGCGCGGCAACACCCACCGGATTTTCCGAAACTGAACGAACGAGATTATGGCAGGCCATTCCAAATTTAAGAACATCATGCACCGCAAGGGGGCCCAGGACGCGAAGCGCGCCAAGGTTTTCGCCAAACACATCCGCGAGTTGACCGTCGCCGCCAAGACCGGCCTGCCGGACCCGGATATGAATCCGCGTCTGCGCACCGCCATCGCGGCGGCCAAGGCGGTCAACATGCCCAAGGACAATATGGAACGGGCCATCAAGAAGGGCGCCGGAGGGGGCGACGATACCAATTTCGAGGAAGTCCGCTACGAAGGATATGGGCCGGGCGGCGTCGCCGTTATCGTCGAGACGCTGACCGATAACCGCAACCGCACGGCTTCGGACATTCGCACCGTATTCAATAAACACGGCGGCAATCTGGGCGAGACGGGCAGCGTCGGGTTCATGTTCGAACGGGTCGGCCTGATCGAATATCCCGCCGCCGTAACCGATGCCGACACGATGTTCGAGGCGGCGCTGGAGGCCGGCGCCGGCGATGTCAATTCCGGCGACGACGGCCATGAAATTATCTGCGCCGCCGATGATCTGGGGGCCGTGCGGGATGTCCTGGAGGCGAAATTCGGGGCACCGGACGCGGCCCGGCTGGACTGGAAACCGCAGACCACGACCGAGGTCGATGAAAGCGCCGCCGAAACCCTGTTCAAGTTTCTCGATGCGCTGGACGATAACGACGATGTCCAGCGGGTCGCCGCCAATTTTGAAATTTCCGATGAAATCATGGAGCGTTTAAGCGCATAAATGGCGATGAATGACCGATTGACATGAGATTGCTCGGACTGGACCCGGGGCTGCGCAAAACCGGTTGGGGCGTCATCGAATGCGACGGCTACCGTTTAAGCCACGTCGCCAATGGCGTCGTGAGCGTGCCTTCCGGTCCGTCGCTGGCCGAGCGTCTGGCCCGGCTGCATGAAGGGCTGGCCGCCGTCGTCGAGCGCTATCGACCGACCGAGGCGGCGGTCGAGGAGACCTTTGTCAACCGCAATCCGGCCTCGACCCTGAAACTGGGGCAGGCCCGCGGCGTTGTTTTGCTGGTCCCGGCCCAGGCCGGGCTCATGGTCGCCGAATATACTCCCAACATGGTCAAGAAGGCGGTGGTCGGGGCCGGCCATGCGGCCAAGGGGCAGGTCCAGATGATGGTCTCGACCCTGCTGCCCGGCGTCGAACTGGCCGGCGCCGATTCGGCGGACGCCCTGGCCGTCGCCATTTGCCACGCCCATCACCGCCAGACGGCGGCATATCTGAAGGCGGCCACGGGATGATCGCGAAATTGACCGGCATTATCGATTCGACCGGTGACGGCTGGGCGGTAATCGATGTCTCGGGCGTCGGTTATCTGGTTCATTGTTCGGCCCGCACGCTCGGTCGGCTGGGCGCGGGGGAGGCCGCCTCGCTGGTAATCGAGACGCATGTCCGCGAAGATCATATTCATTTGTACGGTTTTCTGGAGCAATCGGAGCGGACCTGGTTCGGGTTGTTAACCACGGTACAGGGTGTCGGGGCCAAGGTGGCGCTGGGTATCCTGTCGAGCCTGAGCGGTGATGAACTGGTTCAGGCGATTGCCGCCGGCGATAAGGCGATGATTACCCGGGCGCCGGGTGTGGGGCCGAAACTGGCGGTCCGGTTGCTGACGGAACTGAAAGACAAGGTCGCGGCCCAAGCCTTGGGGCCGGCGGCGACAAGCGCCGGCGGCATAACATCGGCGGATACCTCCGGGGTCCTCGGTGAAGCGGTCTCGGCCCTGGTCAATCTGGGGTACAGCGCGTCCGATGCGTTCTCGGCGGTATCCCGGGCCGCCGCCGGACGGCAGGAAGAACCGCCCTTGCCCGACCTGATCCGGGCCGGGCTTAGCGAATTAATGCCGGGCAATGTCGATTACGGGAAACACGGCTGATGAGCGACCAGCGCGTCATTACCCCGCAGGATACCGGCGAGGACCAGGCCGACCCGGGACTGCGGCCGCGCACGCTGGCCGATTTCGTCGGTCAGCGGCAGGTTCGGCAAAACCTGTCGGTGTTCATCCAGGCCTCCCGCTCGCGTGGCGAGGCGCTGGATCATGTCCTGTTTTACGGGCCGCCGGGGCTCGGCAAGACGACGCTGGCGCACATCGCCGCCAATGAACTGGGGGTCGGTTTCCGCGCCACCTCGGGGCCGGTGATCGCCAAGGCCGGCGACCTGGCGGCGATCCTGACCAATTTGCAGCCGCGCGATGTGCTGTTTATCGACGAAATCCACCGTCTCAACCCGGTGGTAGAGGAAATTCTCTACCCGGCAATGGAAGATTTTCAGCTTGATCTGATTATCGGCGAAGGCCCGGCGGCGCGCTCGGTGCGCATTGATCTGCCGAAGTTTACCCTGATCGGGGCAACCACCCGCTCGGGGCTGTTGACGACGCCGCTGCGCGAGCGCTTCGGCATTCCCCTGCGGGTGGAATTCTATGAGGCCGATGAACTGCAACGCATCGTCAGCCGGGCGGCCCGCATACTCGATCTGGAAATAACCCCCGACGGGGCCGCCGAAATCGCCAGGCGGGCGCGCGGCACGCCGCGGGTCGCCGGTCGGCTATTGCGCCGGGTCAGAGATTTCGCGCTCGTCGATGGGGCGCTTGAAGTCAGCAAGGAAATCGCCGGCCTGGCCCTGAACCGGCTGGAAGTCGATGGCGCCGGGCTCGACGCCATGGACCGCCGCTACCTGAACAGCATCGCCGAAAATTACGGCGGCGGTCCGGTCGGTGTGGAAACCATGGCCGCCGCCTTGTCCGAGCAGCGCGACACCATCGAAGAGGTCATCGAACCTTACCTGATCCAGCAGGGCCTGTTGATGCGCACCCCACGGGGCCGGGCGCTGACGCCAAGGGCCTACGATCATTTGGGCCTGGTCCAGCCGGCCCACCCGACCCAGTTGGAGCTGGTGGCGGATGGCGCCGATGAATAATACCGGGGCCGTCCATGTTTTGCCGCTGCGCGTTTATTACGAAGACACCGACGCCGCAGGCATCGTCTATTATGCCAATTATCTTAAATTCGCCGAGCGTGGGCGCAGCGAGCTTTTGCGCGATATAGGCATCGAAAGCAAGAACCTGCGCGCCGATCACGGCATCCAGCTGGTGGTCAGGAACTGCACTGTCGATTATTTCAGGCCGGCCGGCCTGGACGATCAAATCGAAGTCCACACCCGGGTCGTCAGAGTCGGCGGGGCCTCCATGCAAGGCGATCAGCGGGTCATGCGCGGGGCCGAGGAACTGGTTCGCATCAATATCCGGATCGCCTGCTACGGCGACGATGGAAAAACCGCGCGAATGCCGGACGAATTGCGCTCGAAACTAAATAAACTTTGTCTAACAGAAGAGTGAATAATGGATAATTCAGTCATTGATGCGGTCACTCTGGGGGGGTCCGTGGCCGATATGGATTTCTCCATATGGGCGCTGTTTATGCGCGCCGACCTGATCGTCAAGGCGGTCATAGTCTTGTTGTTGCTGGCGTCGATCTGGTGCTGGGCGATTATTTTCGAGAAAGTCATCGCCATGCGCAAGCTCAATGCCGGGGCCGACCAGTTCGAACAGTCCTTCTGGTCGGGGATCTCGCTGGACGACCTTTACAGCCGCACCGGCTCGCAGCCCACGGACCCCATGACGGCGGTCTTTATCGCCGCCATGCGGGAATGGAAACGCTCGCCGGACCGGGGCGGCAACGGCGATCACATCGCCCGCGCCGGTTTAAGCGAACGCATCGACAGGGTCATGCAGATAACCCTGTCGCGTGAGATGAATTATGTCGAACGCTTCATGACGTTTCTGGCGACGACTGGATCGACTGCGCCGTTTGTCGGCCTGTTCGGCACGGTGTGGGGAATTATGAACAGTTTCCAGTCCATCGCCTTATCCAAGAACACCTCGCTGGCGGTGGTCGCACCGGGTATCGCCGAGGCCCTGTTCGCCACGGCGCTGGGCCTGCTGGCGGCTATTCCGGCGGTCGTCGCCTATAACAAGCTGAGCCGCGATCTCGATCGGTACGCCGGCCGGCTCGACAGTTTCGCCGGAGAATTCTCGGCCATCCTGTCGCGCCAGCTGGACGAACCCGGCCATCAGGGGGCGGGTTAGTCATGGCGCCTTTGGGGCAACGCGCATCGGGCCGCTTGCTGATGGCCGGTCGTGAACGGCGCCGACCGATGAGCGAGATCAATGTCACGCCGATGGTCGATGTAATGCTGGTGCTGCTGATTATATTCATGGTGACGGCGCCCCTGTTGACCGTCGGGGTTACCGTCGATCTGCCGAAAACCAAGGCTGCCGCCATTCCCGGCGAAGACGAGCCGTTGGCCGTTTCCATCGATGGGGAAGGCCGCATTTTCCTGCAGGACACGGAAATGGAATTAGCCGGCCTGGCGCCCCGGCTGTTGGCGATTACCGGCAATAATCCCGATGTGCGAATTTTTGTGCGCGGCGATAAAAACATAGATTACGGTCGGGTCATGCAGGTCATGGGCACGGTCAATGCGGCCGGTTTCCGCAAGGTTGCGCTGGTCACCGAGCGGCTGCCGCAGCTAAACAAAAAGAAAAAGGGTAACTAGCGCCATGCGAAGCGGCCTTGGTGTTTCCGTCCTGCTGCATGCCCTGGTGGTCGTTATCGGGTATTTCGGTCTGCCGTCGCTGAAACGCGATATTCAGATGGAAACACCGATAATGGTCGAAGTGGTGATGGTTTCGGACGTCACCAACGCGCCGGCCCCGGAAACAAGGAAAAAGAGCAAACCGGCGCCGGAAAAAAAGGCCGAAAAGGCCAAGCCGGAACCGGAAACCAAAAAAGCGCTGCCCAAGCATGAGGCCAAGGCAAAACCGCCACCGCCGCCGCCGGCGGCGCCGAAACCCGAGGTAGCCGTCCTGGCCCCGGCCCCGGAAGCAAGGCCCAAGGCCAAAGTCAAGGTCAAGCTGAAACCGGAACCCAAGCCTGAACCCAAGCCCAGGGCGCCGAAAAACCCCAGGGGCTCGAAAGTGCTGAACCAGGCCCGGCCCAGGAAAAAACCGAAGCCGCCGAAACCGGTGGACGCCTTCGCATCGGTCCTGAAAACCGTCGAGCTGTTGAAAA
>VAPL010481932.1_pt1 | contig 10929 bp, 6 predicted proteins | sample 3395061 | NCBI WGS metagenome assembly VAPL01 (sample SAMN08290444, study PRJNA428436) | hydrothermal vent metagenome | isolation source: Deep-sea hydrothermal vent chimney 2 | place: Pacific Ocean: Juan De Fuca Ridge | depth 2182 m m
ATGTCACACGACGAATCTGTAACTATGGCTGTTTTGAAACGGGCATTGGAAGCAACCTCGTTCTGCATCACCATATCATCCACTTTTTGAGCAATAATAGTTCCTAAATCGCTGATTTTCTGAATCAACAGCCACGGCGTATCGGTATGCACATGAATGCGTATTTTGTTTATTGACCCCGCAATCACCGTAGAATCACCAAAGCCATCCAAAATTGCTTTAAGTTTCTCCTTACTCAGGTTTTCTCCCTGAATTAAGGCCTCCATACAGTAGCGAAAGGTGATAGTGTCGTGATTTATATGAACGTTACTTATTTCAATTACCACGGACTTTAATACTTCAGGATTAGGAACGCGACCAGTTTTAATGTATTCAATCACACCCTCAAGAAAATCCACAAAACCCTTGGCGCCAGCATCCACAACTTTTGCACGTGCCAGTTTGTCTAACTTTTTGGTAGTCTCTTTCAGAGATTTGTGTGCCTGCTTCAAGCCGGAAGTCAGTAAGCTGTAAAAATCATCATATTTTTCCTTTATATCGAAAAGATGGTCAGCCCACTCCTTGATAACCGAAACCATAGTTCCTTCAACAGGATTAGCAATGGCTTCATAAACATAAGGAACCGCCTTTTTTGCCGCAAGTACAAAATCAATCGTGTCAATCTTTTCCTTTTCCGCCACTTCAAAGCTAAAGCCATAGAGAAACTGGGCAAAAATAATCCCGGAGTTGCCACATGCTCCGGCCAGTGCTGCATCGGCAATATCAACAGCGGTAGCTTTAAAGTTATTACGCACAACTGTAGCCTCCACAATGGAGCGCATGGTGGAGGCCAGGTTGGTACCCGTGTCAGCATCCGCCACAGGGAACACATTTATCTTGTTGATGTAATTCTGGTCATCAAATATTTTACCGGCTCCTGTTAAAAAGCAATTGAAAAATTGCCGGCTGTCTAATTCTGTTATTTTTTTCGTTTGCAAAGCACTCTTTTTGATGAAAGCGGGTGTAAATTTAAACAAAGTTTTAAAAGATGATGACTAGTCACCCAGATGAAGCTCACTAAAAAACGAGGAGGCTTTTACCAGCACCAACGTACCCAAATCATTATAAAGGCTGTCGGCACGCTGTATAAAGTCGTTCTCTTTTCCAACCTGTACCTTAGCCATTCCCATGATAGTCAGATCAGCTTCAGCAGATTTATTCTTGATGATATCATGCACATTATCGGTTTTCCCCTTTAGAACAATTTCGACTTCAGCAGGCATACGATGCTTGTTTAACAGATGTTTTATCCTGGACTTAATCGGCTTTTTTTTATTTTTATCATCCGTAATCAACAATATCCGCACCAAGGCATTACGCCAGGCATAAGACACGTGAATAGATTTCAGCAGAGAGAAAATGAGACTTCCATTGTTAGATCCTCCACGAAGCCAGACATCAATCTGCTTAAAATTGCCAAACCCTTTTTCCTTATCAAAATCGAGCATAACGATATTTAAATCAAGGTTTTTAATGTAATGCAGCATCTGAGCAAAGCGCATGGGATCGCTGGAATGCCTACCCCACCCCAGCACCACAGTATTCGGTTCCATTCCGGAAAATCCGTACGTTGCCGAAAGACTTTCCATAGCGCCGTATATGTCGTTACACATCTGTCTTCTTTTAAAGATAGCTTCATCGCCTTCCATTTCTTCTTCTGGAATAGCCTGGTGGTGTGAGGGGAAAAGCCGTTTGGCATTGGGTTTCAGCACCAGGTCGAAGTTAGAAATAAGCCCCTGTTTCCCGGCAATAAACTTGCTGAACTCCACGAGATGCGGCCGACTTGATTTTCCGCCACTGAAAAGAAGAATATTTGCCCGCCAGTTGGCTTCGGTAAGATGCATATTTTTAAAGCGGGTGAGTACCGAACGAATCAGGGAAGCCATCACACTGGGCCATATGTCATCCATGGCAAGATGGAGTTGCTTTTTCCGGATAAGATAAAATACGAAACCAAGAATAATCAACGCACCAAACATGGCAGCCATATCCAGTTTAAACATAATCATAAAACTTGTGACAAAGCCCAGAATACCTACCCATGCAGGAATACGGAAGCTTGGACGAAAGTCGGCACTGGCCCACTTTTCCAGTACAAAAGCCAGGTTGATAAACCCATAAGCAGTGAGATAAAACATAGTAACCAGTCTGGCAATAACATTCAAATCACCCACGAGAATACCCAGTTCGGAGAGAAGAAAGGTAAAAATAAGAGCATTGCGTGGCTCATTGTTTTTCCCATGACCTTTTCCCAGAATTTTCGGTGTGATGTGATCATTTGAAATGGCTTGGATAATCCGCGGACCTCCAAGAATACCACCCAAAGCGGAAGAGAGTGTGGCACCCCAAACACCGGCAATAATGAGGAAAGGAAACCATGCAATCTGTATCAGAAAATTATAATTTGTGAGAAGCAACTGCCTGTCCACAAATAAATTAAAACTTATCGCCAGAGCCAAATAAATAACCAAACCGGTAAAAATGGCTAACAATGTTCCGGAAGGAATATCTTTTTTAGGATTTTTCAAATCGCCCGACATGGCTACGCCGGCAGTAAAACCTGTAACTGCGGGAAAGAAGATGGCAAAAGTCTCCGTAAAACTAAAATCTTTAAAAGGGGTGAAATGCGTAACCGGAGCAGCAGAAGCTGTTATAGGATGAAGAAAAAAGCCCACGAAAATAGAAATCAGAGACAAGATGATGGCGCCGAGAACCAAAAACTGGGTTTTTATGGCAAAATTCGTACTAATCAGAGCTATGACTGCCAACAATACTAAAACCGCAGTTCCCACAATACGTGTATTTTGGATGGTAGGCCCCGCCATCCCAAGCCAATGTTGCATTGAAGGGATATCCAGAAAATTTTCTACAAAACCCACGATATAAAGCGAAATACTCAAAGCCGTACCAACAAACAAAGTGATACCAATAGAACCACCCATAGGTAAACCCAGCGAGCGCGAAAGAATATAGTAAATTCCGCCCGCTTTTATCTTCTTGTCAGTGGCAATAGACGAAATACTTAAGCCTGTGGTAACGGAAATAAAATGAGCCAGCAAAATTATAGCAACACTTCCCCAAATGCCGGCTACCCCTGCCACCCAGCCCAAACGCAAGTACATGATAACCCCTAGGATAGTCAGGATAGATGGTGTAAAGACACCGGCGAAAGCACCAAACTTTTTTGCTTTGTCTGCCATTTTGTTTTCTTTGGGAAAGGTTGTAAATATAGAAAAATTTAGAAAGTGTGGGATGATGGTAAAGAGGTTGTAATGAAATAACCGACACGATAGACAAACAGTTGCCAGACGATTATTGTTTAATTGTCATTCACTGCGCTGTTAAACGATATCCATTCAGCTATCGGAAGGCAACCAAACAATTGTTGGTAACCCCCTGTATTACATTACAATAAGAAACTTCCGATAAGAATTTATTTTTCAGAGCATTATATTTTCTACAATTAACATCAATTTTTTATACATTTGTCAGCATTAATTCATTAAAACGTTTAAAATGCTCAAAACAAAGATTTTACCTCCCACAGAAGAAGCCTATGCTTATCCTTTATTGATTAAACGCATACTGGCTGACTCACTAAAGTATGAACCAAATAATGAAATTGTTTATCGCGACCTGACACGGTATAACTATTTTGAGCTAAATAAGCGGATACGAAAGCTTGCCAACGTTCTTCGGAATTTGGGTATTCAGGCTGGCGATGTGGTAGCTGTTTTGGAATATGATTCGCCTCGCTATCTGGAGCTTTTCTTTGCTGTTCCCATGATAGGAGCCATACTGCACACTGTAAACTATCGGCTGTCTCCTGAGCAGGTGCTTTACACTATGAATCATGCTGAAGATAAGATTGTTTTTACCAACACCGATTTCCTACCACTTTTAAAAGGTATTAAAGAAAAGCTTACGGCTTCGGTACCCTGCATTTTAATGACCGATAAGGAAGAACTACCCGAAGAAGATTTGACCATCTCAGGTGAATATGAAGAGCTATTAAGATCGGCAAGCGACCTATACGAGTTCCCTGATTTTGATGAGAATTCGGTGGCCACTATGTTCTATACCACCGGCACCACTGGCAATCCGAAAGCTGTTTATTTTTCTCACCGCCAGCTGGTTCTGCATACGCTGGCAGGAGGTATGCTTTTCGGCAGCTACGACTCTGCCTGCCGATTCCGCTCAGATGATGTATATATGCCCATCACGCCCATGTTTCACGTTCATGCCTGGGGTGTTCCTTATCTGGCCACAATGTTAGGCGTAAAACAGGTTTATCCGGGTCGTTACGAGCCGGAGATGTTGCTTCGCTTGTTGTTAAGCGAAAAGGTAACATTCTCCCATTGTGTTCCAACCATTTTGCACATGCTGGTATCCAGTCCGGTAGCAAAAGCAGTTGATTTGAGCCGCTGGAAAGTGGTTATCGGAGGGGCTGCGCTTCCGGCAGGTCTTGCCAAAGCTGCAAGTGAGCTGAATATTGATGTTATTACCGGCTACGGCATGTCGGAAACCTGTCCCATTCTGTCCGTTACTTATTTAAATAAAGAAGGTAGAAAGCTGGAGCTGGACAAACAGGTAGAGCTGAGAACCAAAACCGGCGTTGCTATTCCTCTGGTGGATATGAAAGTGGTGGATGAAAACATGAACCCACTGCCACAGGATGGTGAATCGGTTGGCGAAATTGTAGTGCGTACGCCCTGGCTTACACAGAGTTATTATAAAGAAGAAGAAAAAAGTAAAGATCTTTGGAAAGGAGGGTACCTGCATACGGGCGACGTAGCTTATGTTGATAGCAAGAACTTCTTTAAGATTACCGACCGTATTAAAGATGTCATCAAAACAGGTGGCGAATGGATTTCCTCGCTTGAACTGGAGAACCTCATCAGCAAACACCCTTCGGTTTCCGAGGTTGCCGTGGTGGGAGTTCCCGATCCAAAATGGTCGGAACGCCCTTACGCCATTGTCGTCCCAAAAGCGGATGCCAAAACCACAGCAGAGAATATCCGGCAGTTTTTGCAACAATTTGCTGAAGACGGCACCATCAACAAGTGGGCTATCCCTTCTCGTATTGACTTCGTGGGAGCCATTCCAAAAACTTCAGTAGGGAAAATTGATAAAAAACGGATCAGGGCGGAGTATCGGGAATAAGCGTTGCTGCCATAAATTTTATGGAAATAACTGTTTTAAAGAGGCAGCTGGTTTTATCCCATCAAGCATATTTTGAATAGATGATAGAGAGATATTGTCAAAGGTAGTTCGTTCGACAGTGCTGTCTGACAATACGATATTCCCGGAGACTTCAAAACTGGCCATGGCCCCTGTTTTACCTTCTCCAACCAATTTGCGTTTATCTCTGAGAAATATAAATAACCGGTAATGCTTGTGATGTTTCACGACCACCAGATTTTCGGTATGATACTCCGGATTTAATTGATGCCACTTCGTCAGGAAGGCGTCTGCATATTTCACTATTACACCACTTATGGGGCTTTCTAAAAGCAAGAGGTTTGCATAGTAATAGGGATGAGAAATTCTTATCTTGTCGTTGTTTAGGATAACCGCTTCGGGAGATATGTTTATGTTTTCCACAGGGAACTTTTCAGTGGTTACCTGCATGTGTTCGTGCTGTTCGATGGAGGCTCCGGCAAGGCCATTGAAAATACCACGAAAACAGCCGTTGGTTTTATCAAGAAAGTCGAGCAAGAACGCGATGATTTCCTTTCGGTACAATTGAGGACGGTGCTCTTTATTAAAAAGAGTGAAATGGTTATTGGTAAGGTAGGCAAAATTTGCACCGAGGAAAAATTCTTCATCACTCAGTCGGACAGGATAAATAATTTCTGCCGGATTCTGTATTCTGATATTTTCAGGACAAAGGTAACAGGCTTTTTCCTGTTCGTCTTTATTTATCAGATTTCCAGCATCCGGTGCAGAAGCAATAACCCCCCTATCAATCAGTAGTTTATGATTCTTTCTCAGCTCGCGGTCAGGATTCCATTGTATGTGAAAAGTTATCCCTGTTTTTTCGTCAGGAATATCATAAAATTCCTTGTTCGTCGTATCTGCCGGATCGGCAAGCACAAATCCGCTTTCAACCTGTTGCCTGTAAAGAAGCAATAAGGTGGCACAAAGGCCATAAGAATTCTCAAGAGAGGTAAGTTTTTTAACAAGTTTCTCTTTCTCAGAGGCCTTAAACTTTCTTGTTTTCTCATATTCTTTCAGGAGCTCGTCATTAAACCCGAAACGTTCGCTGAGAATATTTTTATAATCCATCACAGGGATTTAAGGTGTTTTAAGATCAAATCTGTTGCATCTAATTCCGGCAGGTCAAAGTCTTTTTCACAACTATTTCCAAGAGCGTCCGAAACAACCCGATAGTATCCTCCGGCGGTTTTCTCCCAGGTATATTTTTCTTTTACCAACCGGATGACTTTGTCGGCATATTCTTCATAATTTTCGAGGGCTTTTGTTATCCCCCGGGCAATATCTTCTGTATCCGCAGGGTCAACAAGTATTCCCATATCATTCTTGAAAATATCACCGGGGCCTCCGTTTTTGGTTGTTACGGGAACCAAACCGCAGGCTCCGGCTTCAATAGGGGCCAGACCAAAAGGCTCATAAAAAGCGGTCAGTACAAATACAGAATGTTTTAAAGCAAAGTATTTATACGCTCCCGCCAACTCCTTCTGAGAGGCTAAATCGTGAAAAAACACCTTATCACGAAGCTGATACTTATCTATCTCATCTATGATAGATTGTAATATAGCCCTTTCTTTCTCAGGTAGTTTTCCAACCTCTTCATAAGGATTTTTCATTCCGCGCAGGAATATTCTTAGTGTTGCCTTTTGCTGTAACTCATTACTCTCTGCATATGCCCTGACAGCAGAAATATGATTTTTTTTATCATCGAGACGACTGGAAAGGATAATTCCCGGCTTTTGTGTTTCTCCCCCTTCTTTTTCGATACGGCTGAATAATACACTGTCTTTTTCATCTACATTTTGGTTGAACAAGCCGGAATTCACCCCGGGAGGAATTACGGCAAATTTTCCGGCTTCCTCCACATTTACCGCACCGCGATAAAGGGGATGTGAATATTGTTTGTAGCGCTCCATGTCGGTAGAGGTGATAATGGTGTCGGCATATTGCAAGCTTAACCGTTCGGCCTGAATTCGTCGGCTAAAGTGGTACCATTGATCTATTTTATTAAAATCGGGTTCTTTTTTGTAAAGCTTATCCAGTTTTTGTGCTCCCAGCGAATGTCCGGTAAAGGTAAAAGGTATTCCTGTTTTCTTTTTCAGGAGTACGGCAGCATAACCACCATCACCGTAATGTGCTGTGGCATAATCCGGTAATTGTTTCCCGTAAAAACGGGTAATATTATCTACCCATTCGGGGATGTGTTGCCACAGCAGTTCTTTCCTCAAAAAGGAATTTTTTCCACAGGGAATACGTACGATCCTTAGGCGGTGGGAAATGTCCGGATAATAAGATATTTCCTTTTCAAACTCGGCACTCCATCCGTCTCCTTTAAAGCGGCGGGTAATAATGTCAACTTTAAGGTTGGGATATTGCTCAACCAGAGCCCTGCTAATTTCTTTCACATAAACAAGTTGCCCACCGAAATCTGCGTGCTCGGTCAGGTGAGAATCTTTTTGGTCGAAGTTACCCTGAGGATTTAAAAATATAATATGCATGGTGTTTATTTCACAAAATGAACGTTAAAATATTTATCTATTATAATGTCTGCTTTGTCTTTGTGCTTACTGATAATTTCGTGTTCTATCTCCAGCACTTCTTCGATAAAAGTATCCATAACCTCTCTGCCTCTTTTATGACGATCTTCTATGGTGTCAAAGCGGTCACGATCAATAAAAATACGTTTATCAATATTTTTCAATAAGGAAGTATAAGTCCCTTCGGCAATACAGACTTTAATGCCAGTCATGTCAAATACTTCTGTCGTAATCCGGTTTTCAGGGTAAATAACCAATGGTTTTTCAATAGTTTTAACTCCTTCTTTGGCTGCTTTCAGGTGTTGATCTATGAGGCTCAGATTAACTTCCTCTGTCCCAACCCACATTAAATCAGCCCTTCTTTTTTTATCGTTAGAGAAAGGAGGCAGGCGAAAGTAATCATCCTGCTGGAAAACCTTAACCTTAATTCCCTGATTTTCCAACTGCCCGGCAATAGCAGTTGCAATAATTGATTTGCCGGCGCCAGACTCCCCGGCTACCGATATATTGTATATCCCCTTTGTTTTTTTTATTTCCGGTAGCAAAGGTTCCATAATATTCCAAGCTGTATGCCGGTTTTCGTCATTCAGATTTATAACATCTCCCTTCATAATTTGACAATTTATTCAAGCTAAAAATATATTTTGTGCGGCTTTTTCCGCGAAAATTACACCGGCTGCTGACCACAATTGATGTTTTGTTCCGCCAGTTGACCAGTTGTTGGTATTTATATACTCGTAAAAACCATATTGTTTATCCGGCATTTCCACGCCTCGATATAATGCCTTTCTTAATTTATCGGCAAGTTCTCTCTCTTTTGATTTATACAGCCCTGCTATCAGCAAGCCGTTAAACACAGGCCAAACGCCTCCGTTTTGATATTCACCAGGCCAATTCCTAAACTGATACGTCCAGTTGTTTTGCAATGTATTCCATTGAATATCCGTGTCTTTTATAACAGGCCAGAAGGCGGGAACAAGGAAGTCTTCCAACCCGGAAGCAATGTTTTCAATATGGGTTGTTATTTTATGCTTTTGAGATTTCTTGTTTATGCCGAGAATTAAAGTAAGAGCATGTGCCAGACAGTCGAAATAGGTTAGATATCCGGAAGGCTTAAAGCCTGCCATCCAGTGATTTGCCGTACCGGATTCCAGCTGATGAACAAAAGCCGTTTTATGATAAGCCCGGCTTTTGTTATTTGCGTAAGGCCAGTAATTTATCATAATAAGTTCTTTTAGTATTCGGGCTTTTTCAACGTATAATTTAGAGGTATACACCCGGGAGGCTTCTTTTAGAGCCCAGTAATAAAGCAATTGTTCAGTGAGGCTGTAACCTTCGAGTACAAATTCGTCTGCCCAGTTTCCCCCTTGCGGGACATACAGTAGTCCACGGCCGTTGAATTCCCAAATCGCAAGTGTTTTAAATATTCTCCGTATAGCTCGTTGCATCTCCTTTATAAAACTTCGGTCTTTGGTTTTCCTGAAATAAAGGAAAGTACCTATTAGAAACCACAACCCGGCATCAACTTTTCCTGTTAGTGTACCATAACTTACCTTTTTCACCTTGCCTGGGGTATCTATTTCCATATTGGAGGGAATCATACCATCGCTATGTTGGTTCTTTTTCAAGGAAACCAGGGTTTTTCTCATGCCTTCTATCAACTCTTTTTCATCTGTCAGGAGAGCACTCAAGCCGGCAATTACACTATCTCTGGCCCAAATTCGATGATAATTTACCCTGAAATCTGTAGAAGCTACAAAACCGTTGGAAGTTATTCCCTGTCTGAGTAACGCCACTGCTCTGTGATATGTCTCTGTGCCATCCATCTTTACCTGAAACAATAAACCAGGATCAAAGTAGCTGCAAGGGCTGCAACGGCCTGGAAACGGTAATTTTTATACCAGGGCGTTCCTTTCAACATGAGGCTTTCTTCTTTAAAGAATCTTCGTGACCATGTATAATTTGCAACTGCCTCCACAGGTGGTGGGTCAGTAAACAGCGATACGGGAACAATAATAAAAGCTGTTACCATCAATAACACCGGGGCCACCAATAAGAACTGGATATGTGCCAACCATGGAAAAGCCGCCGGATTCATAAACCGGACATAAACGGTAAACAGGGTAAAGACAAATCCGCCGATTAAACCTGAAAATGCACCTGTGGCATTGCTACGTTTCCAAAATAGGCCCAATAAAAATACCGCCACAACAGGGGGCGATATTAGAGCAAGGACCATCTGAAGATACTTAAATAGCGAAGAAAAATCAGCTATCAGAGGAGACCATGCAGCGGAGATAATCACAAAAATACCGGTAAAAATTTGTCCGATTCTAACCAGTTGCTTTGGTTTCAGGCCAGGTCTAAGGTTACTCACAAAATCCATTGTCATCAAAGTACTTGCCGAATTAAGTGTCGCACTGATACTGGAAGAAATAGCGGCTATCAGTCCTGCCAGTACTATTCCCAGTATTCCTACGGGAAGTAAATTAAAGAGCATAGTAGGATAGATTAAATCGGGACTTGGCAGGTTAGGATAAAGCATACGACCGATAATTCCGGGAAATACAACAATAAACAAACCAGGAAGTTTCAGCACACCGGCAAAAAGTGCTCCCCAGCGCCCATGGTCTGTATTCTTAGCACTGAGAACCCTCTGAACCATAAACTGGTTGGTTCCCCAAAAGTAAAAGCCGAGCAGGGGAACGCCAATCACCAGCCCTAGCCAGGGCATGGACTTATCACTCATAGGACGGATAAGGCTTAACATAGATTTTGGGGTTTCTGCAAATATTCGCGGTATATCGAAATTAATTTTTTGTAAAGCAAAGAAAGTTAAGAATATAGCGCCAAGCATAAGCAACACTCCCTGTACGGCTTCTGTGTACATCACTGCCGAGAGACCTCCGGTAATTGTATAAGCAGCTGTGATGAGAGCCAAAATTGCAACTATCTGCCATAATTCGAGCGAGGGAAATACCATCTTTACAATAATGGCTCCCGAATACAGAATACCGGCTGTGTCAATAATGATATTCCCAACAAGTGTAATAAACGAAAAATAATATCTTGAACGGATATCGAATCTGCGCTGCAGGAACTCAGGCATGGTATATACCTTGCTCCTCAAATAGAAAGG
>VAPL010484919.1_pt1 | contig 10929 bp, 9 predicted proteins | sample 3395061 | NCBI WGS metagenome assembly VAPL01 (sample SAMN08290444, study PRJNA428436) | hydrothermal vent metagenome | isolation source: Deep-sea hydrothermal vent chimney 2 | place: Pacific Ocean: Juan De Fuca Ridge | depth 2182 m m
ATGGCAAAAGAACTCGATCAGATTATCGTAAAGATTGTGGCTCAGGCGGCGAAATAATCTCGGATTGCGCCAATAACTCGGACAAATAAGACGCGCGGTTTTTCACGAACGCGCGCAGCAATTCAGGATATTCCGCGACAATGGCATTGCGCACCGAGGTGCGTTTTGCCAGGGCCTTGCGCCATGTTGAAATCTTCGGCTTGTCGCTCAGGATGCCAAAATTGCCGATCTGATCAAACAGATCGAAATATCGAAACACCGGCCCGAAGGTGGTATCCACAAGGCTGAAATTTTCACCGGAAAAATACGCCCCGCCGTCGAGCTTGTTTTCCAGCCACTGGAATCGCTGGGTAAGCTCAGCAACTTTTGCATCAAACGCCTTTTTGTCACCCGCCGAATAAAACCCGGCGATGGAGTTGAGAATGCTGGAGCCAAACTCGATGGCACTGCGGTGCCCGGCGCGCTCCAAAGCAGACGACGGGTGTAGAGGATGCCCGGTAGTGTCCTCGATGTATTCCAGAATAACGGCTGATTCGAATATAACCTCATCGCCCACCTGCAAAAGCGGAACTTTTCCAAGTGGTGATGTCTCCATGAACCAGTCCGGTTTGTCGGCCAGATCAATGAATACCCGGGAAAAATAGATGTGTTTTTCAGCCAGCGCAATGGCAGCGCGTTGCACATAAGGACATAGCGTGTGGCTGATCAGGGTCAGTTTGTCCGTATTCGAATTCAACATGGGGGTGCGCCTTTAATGGTTGCGTTTGCAACTATATAGATACAATTGATTGCAATTGCAACAAAATACCTGCAAGACTTAACCCATGACAAAAATCACAGATGCCACCGCCATTACCGCCTGGGCCAGGCTCATCCGCGCTCAAAAAACCGCATTGGAAAGCGTTGAGGAGGATTTGAAGGAAAACGGTTTCCCGCCGCTGGTCTGGTATGATGTTCTGCTCGAACTCGAACGCACCAACAACGGCAGGTTGCGCCATGGCGATCTCAACGCCGAATTACTTCTGCCCAAGCACAACCTGTCGCGGCTGATAGACCGTATGGAGAAAAAGGCTTTGGTAAGTCGCAAAGCCTGCGAAAGTGATGGGCGCGGATCCTTTGTCTGCATATCTGAAAAAGGTCGTAAACTGAGAAAGAAGATGTGGCCAGTCTATGAGGCGGCAATAGGCCGTCACTTCGCCAGCAGATTTTCTGTCGACGAAACCAAAGTGCTGGCTGAACTCCTTGCGCGAATATGAATTGGGAAAATATTCGATAGTAATAAATAAAAAAGTGCATAATAAAAAATACACTTTAATATAGAAAACTCAATTAATACTATAAAAATTTGGCAGCATACTTGAGAGTATCTCTGGAAATTCGGGATTTAAGTCAAAATTAACCAAAACAGGCAAATAGTAGCGCAGTTTTTTCTATTTTTGGGGTGGTTTGTGATGAGCGCTGTTTCCAACTTTTCAAATGCTGCGGGCAATAGTTCCGATACGAATATCAAGTGGTTTCACAGTATGGCCTGGCGATTGATCCTGCCGGTTCCTGTTTTGATGATCGTTGTGATTGCCGCCATCGCATTTATTGTTCCAAAGATTGTCGCTGACAATGCCCGCCGCGAAGCCATATCTGCTGGCCAGCAAACAGCAGAGCAATTCAAGATCATCCGAAAATATTACACCAACAACGTCATCAAGAAAGTTGTCAAAAGCGGTGTCTTGAAACCTTCGTTTAATCACAAAACGGAACCAAATGGCGTGCCGTTGCCAGCAACATTCATTCATGATTTGAGCGCATTGATGGCGGGTCGCGACACAACCTTAAACCTCTACAGCAAATTTCCATTTCCAATTCGCAAGGAACGCAAACTTGATGCCTTTCAAAATGAGGCATGGCAAGCTCTCAATGCCAAACCTGATAGCGTCTTTTCCCGTCGCGAAACACGCAATGGCAAGGAAATCGTCCGCGTAGCCATTGCTGACAAAATGGTGGCCAAGGGCTGTGTGGCTTGCCACAATTCACGTGCCGATTCGCCCAAAACCGATTGGAAGCTTGGCGATGTCAGGGGTGTTCTGGAAGTTTCTTCCGTCATAGACAGCCAGCTGGCAGGCGGTGCAAGATTGAGCAATCAGCTCATTTTGGGAGCCATTATCATTGGCCTGATGCTGGTAGCGGCAATTGTTTTGGCAACACAAGGTCTAACCAAACCGCTCAAGCAGATCACAGCCGTAATGAAGCGCCTGGCGGGCGGTGACGGCGATGTCGAAATCCCCGGAACCGGTCGCAATGATGAGGTTGGCGCCATAGCGCAGTCGGTTGTGATCTTTAAAGATCAGGCCCAGCAGCGTTTAGAGCTGGAAGCAGATAACCAGGCTCGAGAAAACAAGAAGCAACAAAGAACCCAGCGTATAGCCGAGATCACCGGAGGTTTTGATAGTAAAATCAGGCAGTTACTCGAAACCTTAAACGATCATGCTTCGACGATGAAAAATGAGGTGGGGTCGATGGCGATTGTGGCTCAGGGATCCGGGCGCAGTGCCGACAAAATGGTCGAAACATCAAATACGGCCTCGCAGACAGTGCAGGCTGTGGCAGGAGCTGCAGAAGAGCTGGCAAATTCGGTTGAAGAAATTGGCAGGCAGGTAACCGCATCTACCGAAATTACCGCCTCGGCAGTAACAGAAGCATCAAACACCAATGAACAGATGCAAGGCCTGGCCCGTTCGTCGGTTAAAATTGGCGAGGTGATCAGCCTCATCAATGACATAGCCGAACAGACAAATCTGTTGGCACTCAACGCGACGATCGAGGCCGCGCGCGCCGGTGATATGGGCAAAGGATTTGCGGTCGTTGCCTCTGAAGTCAAATCACTGGCAGCGCAAACCTCTCAGGCAACTGAGGAAATTTCAATCCAGATTCAGGAAATTCAATCGGCAACAGGCCAGGCGGTAGAAACCATTGGCGGCATAACCACTACGATTGATAAAATAAGTGAAATTTCCGGAAGCATAGCCAATGCTGTTAAAGAACAGGGGGAGGCGACGCTGGAAATTGCTCAAAATATTGATACCACAGCGCAGGCAACCAATGCGGTGAATGATGAAATCAAAAATGTGAAGTCTGCGGTCGAAGATACGCAATCAGCCACCGATGTTGTCGTCACCACATCAGAAGAATTATCAGTTGAACTTGTCTCTCTGCAACAAGAGGTTGACCAGTTTTTGCAGGAAATTAAATCCGCATGATCTTTTGAAATTACATTTGGACAATAAAAAAGCGGGACACCAGGCCCCGCTTTTTTATTGGTGTTAATTTCTAGCTTGCAGCTTCAAACAACTCAGCCACATAGTCCCAGTTGACCAGATTATCAAGGAAAGCCTTGATGTAGTCAGGCCGGGCATTGCGGTAATCGATGTAATAGGAATGTTCCCACACATCGCACCCAAGCAAGGGTACCGCGCCAAATACCAGCGGGTTCTCGCCATTGGCGGTTTTCATGACTTCGAGCTTGCCTTCCTTGAGCGCCAGCCAGGCCCAGCCTGAACCAAACTGAGTGAGACCTGCTGTTGTGAAAGCTGCCTTGAACTCATCGACAGAGCCCAAGTCTTCAATAATTCTGGCTTCCAGGTTGCCGGGAATAGCGCCGCCGCCATTGGGTTTCATCCAGTTCCAGAAATGCAGGTGATTGTAATGTTGGGCAGCGTTGTTGAACAATCCGGCGTTGGAGCCAAACGAACCCTGGACAATTTCTATCAGAGATTTGTCCTCAAGGCCCGAACCTTCAAGCAGTTTGTTGCCATTCACAACATAGGCATTGTGGTGCTTGTCATGATGAAATTCCAGCGTTTCAGCTGACATATAAGTGCCCAGTGCATCATAGGCATAAGGGAGATCGGGGAGTTCTAAAGCCACGTTTTTAAATCCTGTGTAAATAAAATTGACGCCAATCTAGCGCTATAGTGTGACTTGCGCAAGGTTTGTGAAACTCAAAAAATTAGTGTGCCAATTTAACAATTTATGGTCTTTATCCGGTATAACATTTGCTATTGAGGCACATTTTAAGGGGCGATGATGAGCGTTGTACTGGTGACAGGAGCAACCGGATTTCTGGGACGCGCGTTGATCAGCAAATTGCTTGAACGCGGTGTCGATGTGCGCGCCTGTGTCAGATCGTATATGAATGATCTGGAAGTACCGTGTTTTTTGATTAGTGATATCGGCCCCGATACCAATTGGCTCGATGCTGTAAAAGGCGTTGATATAATCTATCATCTCGCCGGTTTGAGCGAAGGCAGTGATGCGGGTATCAGCGCGGAAGATTATGACCGCGTCAACGCCAAAGGCACCTTGCAATTAATGACAGCGGCAGCCGATGCAGGTGTCAAACGCGTCATCATGACCAGCACAATCAAGGTGCTGGGAGAACTCAGCGGCGCACAACCCTTTGACCAACATTCTCAACCAGATCCGCAAACAGCCTATGCCCGCTCCAAATTTGAGGCTGAGGAAAACGCGGCTAAGATTGCTGATCAACACGGGCTTGAACTGGCGATAGTGCGTTTTCCCCTGGCCTTTGGTGCCGGTGTTTCCGGAAATTTCGGCAGGCTGATAAATCTGGTTCAAAAGGGCATTCCCCTTCCACTTAAAGCACCAAACAACAAGCGCTCTCTGGTCGGTCTTGAAAATGCCGTCGATCTTTTGGTGTGTCTCATGGACCATGACAAGGCGGGGGGAAAAACCTTTCTCATCGCCGATCGTCCCTCGGTGTCAACCGAGGATTTATTGCGCAAAATTGCATGCACCATGGGGGTTAAAATACACCTGTTTGCCTTGCCCAAACCAGTGCAGGAAATTTTAAAGCGTCTGCCGGTGATATCCGGCTATGCCAATCGCCTCTTTGGATCGCTGGAAGTTGATGATACATACACCCGCACCACGCTTTCCTGGTCACCGCCAAAGAGCTTTGATGAAGAATTGCAAAAGACGCTGAAACATATCTTATCCAGCCCCAAACGGACATGATCCAGATGTATCTTCTCTTGCTTGGCTCATTCACTATTTCCGCCATCCTGAGCGTTTTCATTATTAAACGCAAACATGCGCTTGATGTGCCAAATGACAGAAGTTCGCACACAATACCGACCCCGCGCGGTGGTGGCCTGGCCTTCATTATTGCTTTTTACGCAGGCATTTTCATCCTGTATGCCGCCAACCTGATGCCGGATAATGTGTTCATTGCTCTGGCGGGAGCAGGCGGCATTGTCGCGTTGGCCGGTTACCTCGATGATCTGAATTCCGTATCCCCATGGCTCAAAGCCGCAGCCCAGATGGCAAGCCTCATCTGGGGAGTATTCTGGCTTGAGCCGGTTCCATCGATTGAGTTGGCAGGTTTTGTCTGGCAGTGGGGATATTTTGGCATAGTGGCGACCGTCGTCGCTGGCCTGTGGCTCATCAACCTGTATAATTTCATGGATGGCATTGACGGACTGGCGGCATCGCAGGCGATATTTATCTTTGTCTCAGCCGCCATCTTTTGTGTGTTTGAAGGTGCTTACGGTCAGGCCTGGGCGCTGGCCATACTGGCGGCTTCCGTTGGCGGTTTTCTGGTGTTCAACTGGCAACCGGCGCGGTTATTCATGGGCGACAGCGGCTCGGGCTTTCTCGGCCTCATGGTGGTTTTAATGGCCATCGCCACCACACCACCGCTCAACCTTTGGCCGTGGGCAATATTGGTGACATTATTTGTGGCTGATGCAACCGTTACCGTAACCAGACGCATGTTGCGTGGTGAAAAATGGTATGAGGGCCACAATTTACATGCCTATCAACGCTTGTCACGACGCTGGCAAAGTCACCGCGCCGCCACTGGATGCTATATGGCCGTCAATATAGTCTTTGTGTTTCCGCTGGCTATTGTCGCCTGGGTTGACCCCTCTATGGGATTAATGGCGACCGTTTTTGCCTGGGGCGCGGCCTTCCCGGCGGCTACCCTTCTCGGTGCTGGCGCTAAGGCTTAGCGCCGAGAGATTTCAAACCGGCAATGGCGCGACGGTTGCCGGGATTAAGCGCAATGGCTTTGCGAAAATCAGTAATGGCTTTGGCGTGCTCACCCAGCTTGACATAAGTGGATCCACGCCGGCCGAAAGCAGAAGACTGTTTTGGATTGAGTTTTATGGCGGCACTGTAATCCGCCAGGGCGAGTTTGAATTTGCCCTTTTTGCGATAGGCCACACCGCGATTTAAGTACGCCGGGGCATATTTAGGTTTGAACTTGATGACCCTGCTGTAATCAGCAATAGCCAGGTTGAATTTGTCGATCCGGTGATAGGCAACAGCGCGATTATTGTGCGCGGCGGCGTATTTGGGATAGATTTTTATAGCTTTGCTATAATCGGCAATAGCGCGTTTGTACTCACCTTTTTTATAATAAGCGATGGCGCGATTATAATAGGCTTTGGAGTATCTCGAATTGAGCTTTATGGCCCGGTCGAAATCGGCAATGGCTTTGTCATATTTTCGTATTTTTCGATAAACAACACCGCGATTATTATACGCTGCAGAATATTTTTTCTTCAGCTTGATAGCCTGATCATAATCAGCAATTGCGAGATCATATTCCTTATTTTTATAGTAGGTGATCGCCCGGTTGTAATAGGCTTTGAAATATTTAGGCCATAGCATGACAGCTGTGCTGTATCGCGTAATCGCCAGACCATATTGCCCGTTGATATAATGATATATGCCCCGGTTGTAATGCGCCTTGGCATAACGTGTCTGCGGCAAACCCAGGCTAATCGGCAAATCCTGGCACGCCTCCTGGAAGCTCTTGTCCTTTTTCAGGATGAAGGTTGGTTTGGGCGTCTTTGATTTTTTCCACTCGCGCGCCTTGAACCCGGTGATGTAACGCACATAGTTCTTGGTCTCAAGCGGCAGAAATGACCGCCCGCGCCGCCATCTTTCCACTCGACCGGACCCGGCATTATAAGAGGCTGCGGCGAGACCCAGATTGCCGCTTTGATCTCTGAGGTCAGAAAGAAAACTTGCTGATGCCTGAATGGCACTAACATACTCAAAGGGGTCTTTTAGCCCGCGGATTTTAGCCGTGGAAGGGATAAACTGGGCAATTCCCCCAGCTCCCTTATACGAGATCGCATTGGGGTTAAACCGGCTTTCGAGCCAGATCAGGCGGGCAAAAAACCCTGGCGGCAGGTTCCATTTTGTAGCCTCGCTTTCCAAAAGCGTGCACACTTTGGTAATAAAGATTTTTTCTTCGGATGTTTTTTTAGATGCCTTTACGTCTTCGATCTTTTGGTAGGGCTTGTCTTTTTCTATCTTTTCAGGTGCACCTACTTCATCGGTACTTGGTGGCACCTTAGCCTCTCCCGCCTTTTTGGCCGGAACTTCAATGACGTTGCTGAAAGCAGGCCCAAACAGGCTTGCTGCCACAACGACACCGATGGTCAAAAAGGATATGGATAAGCGTTTTTTCAACACCCGAAATACCTCATAAGCGATGCCGGAATTCTTTAAAAGAACGCATGAATTCCGGTTTGGGCGCGTCCCAGTATGAGGGCGTGGATATCATGGGTGCCTTCATAGGTATTGACGCTTTCCAGATTGATCATATGGCGGATCACATGGAACTCGTCTGAAACACCGTTGCCACCGTGCATGTCGCGCGCCATCCGGGCAATATCGAGAGCCTTGCCACAATTGTTACGCTTCATCAGTGAAATCGTCGGTGGTGCAGCGGTCCCGGCTTCGAGCATACGGCCCAGTTGCAATGCGCCCTGAAGCCCAAGCGAAATTTCAGTCTGCATGTCGGCAAGTTTTTTCTGCACCAGTTGATTGGCAGCCAAAGGCCTGCCGAACTGCTTGCGATCAAGCGTGTATTGCCGGGCGGCATGCCAGCAGAATTCAGCCGCGCCCATAGCTCCCCAGCAAATTCCATAACGCGCCCGGTTAAGACAGCCAAACGGCCCCGAAAGACCCTTGGCATTTGGCAGAAGGTTTTCTTCCGGCACAAACACATCTTCCAGTACAATTTCACCGGTGATTGAAGCACGCAGCGAGAATTTGCCTTCAATCTTGTTGGTGGAAAAACCTTTCGTGCCGGTTTCGATGATGAAGCCGCGAATGACATCATCTTCTGTCTTGGCCCAGACCACAGCAATGTCAGCCACCGGAGCATTTGAAATCCACATTTTGGCACCATTGAGTACATAGCCGCCATCTGCGGCAACAGCACGGGTTTTCAAACCCCCGGCATCAGAGCCAAAATCAGGTTCGGTCAGACCAAAACAGCCGATATGTTCACCAGAGGCAAGTTTGGGCAGATACTTCAGGCGCTGTTCTTCACTGCCGTATTCAAAGATCGGGTGAATAACCAGCGAGTTCTGCACACTCATGGTAGAGCGATAGCCACTGTCAACACGCTCAATCTCGCGCGCGATCAGCCCGTAAGCCACATAGCCCATACCGGCCCCGCCATAACGTTCGGGCAGGGTGACGGCCAGCAAACCCATCTCACCCATTTCAGGCATGACGTCGGGATCATAGGTCTCGTTGCGGTGCGCTTCGAGGATTCGCGGGCTTAACTTGTCTTGCGCGTAAGCCGCGATACTGTCACGCACCAGGCGCTCTTCCTCGGTTAACTGGCTCTCGAGCAAAAACGGATCTGCCCAGTCAAATTCGGCGGTGATCTTTGGTGGATCCGACTGAATTTCAGCTTGCGACATTTTAGTTTCTCCAGACAAAATAAATGAGGGAAATTTCCTTGAATATCACTCAACCATGATCAGTTGTCGATCACTTTAAGGGCAAAGGCATAAGAAAAGGCAATTTCCTTTAAATGTTCAAAGCGCCCTGAGGCCCCGCCATGACCTGCATCCATATTGGTTTTAAGCAGAAGAATATTATCATCTGTTTTGAGTGCGCGTAGCCTCGCAACCCACTTGGCCGGCTCCCAATAGGTAACGCGCGGGTCGGCCAACCCGGCAGTTGCCAGCAGCGGCGGGTAATCCTGTGCGCTCACATTGTCATAAGGAGAGTAAGCCGCAATCTGGGCGTAAGCCTTTTCGTCCGTTATAGGATTGCCCCATTCAGGCCATTCCGGTGGTGTCAAAGGCAATGTGTCATCAAGAATGGTGTTAAGCGCATCGACAAAGGGAACTTCGGCAATTACAGCGCCATATTGTTTGGGTGCCATATTGGCCACGGCACCAACCAGCAAACCGCCGGCACTGCCGCCCTGCGCCACAATTTTGCCAGCACTTGTATAGCCTTGCTCGATAAGGTGGCTGCCAGCGGCTATAAAGTCTTTGAATGTATTGATTTTGTGTTCACGCCGCCCCAGCCGGTACCAGCGAAAGCCCTTGTCCTTGCCACCGCGCACATGGGCGACAGCAAAAATAAAGCCGCGATCCACCAGACTTAATCTAGCCGTTGAAAACCCTGACGGTATCGCATGGCCATAGGCACCATAGCCGTACAGCAGCAGTGGTGCGCTACCGTTAAGCGGAGTGGTCTTGCGATAGAGCAGGGTAACAGGCACTTCTTCGCCATCTTCAGCTTGGGCATAGATGCGTCTGGTGACATATTCCTCAGGTACATGACCGCTGGGAACTTCCTGGGTTTTGCGTAAATTCCGCTTGCCGCTGACAACATCATAATCAAAAACCTGCGCCGGTGTGGTCATTGAACTGTAGGTGAAACGCAAGTTCGATGTTTCATATTCATAGCCCGCAGCCAGACCAAGGGAATAGGCTTCTTCATCGAAATCAACGGCATGTTCTTCACCGTCGCCGGTATTTGAGATAACAATTTTCGGTAGACCGTCTTCCCGCTCCAGGCGCACGAAATGATCCTTGAAACACGCCAATGACAAGATCAAACGACCGGCCTTATGTGCCACCAGCTCACGCCAGTTGCCTTTGGCCGGATCAGACAGGGGGGCCGTCATGATTTTGAAGTCTTCGGCCTCATCCGCATTGGTCAGGATCAAAAACCGTTCGTCTTGATCATCAATGTCATATTCGAGACCGGCAACACGAGATGCCACAAGTTTCGGCTCGCTATCGGGGTGGCTGGCATCAATCAGGTGGATCTCGCTGGTTTCATGATCATGCGCTGAAATTATAATGTAACGACCGCTTTGGGTCTCGCCAACACCGACAAAAAACCCCGGATCTTTTTCTTCGTAAACCAGCACGTCTGAACTGGCGGGTGTGCCGATAACATGACGGAAAACCCGCGAGGGGCGATGGTTTTCGTCAACGCGGGTGTAAAACACAGTTTTATTGTCCTGCGCCCAGGTGATGCCTCCTGTGGTGTCTTCTATGGTTTCGTCAAGCAGGTCTCCGGTGTCTGTGTTGCTGAAGTATATGGTGTAAAATTCAGCTCCCTTGACGTCGGTGGAGTAAGCCAGAAGCTGGTGATCAGGAGAATGGGCAATGCCGCCGAGTTGAAAAAAACTGTTGCCTTTGGCAAGTTCATCACCGTCAATCAGCACTCGTTCCTCACCGCCATCGCGCAAACTGCGGCAATAACGCGGATGTTGTGCGCCTTCAACGTAACTGACGTAATAGGCATAGGGGCCATCAGGAGAAGGCACACTTGAATCATCCTGTTTGATGCGCCCCTTCATTTCTTCAAACAGCGTCTCTTGTAACTCGGATGTATCCGCCATCATGTCCTTGCAATAGGCATTTTCCTGATCGAGATAGGTCTTGATGTCGGCGGGCAGAACATCAGGATCGCGCATAACCTCCTGCCAGTTATCAGCCCGCAACCAGGCGTAATCATCTTCACGGGTAATTCCGTGATGGGTCATCGTCGAGGGAATTCTGGCAGCTTTGGGTATTGAAGACACTTAACTCAATCCTTTGTAAATTTCATGGCATTGCCGTTCATGCAATATCTAAG
>VAPL010472740.1_pt1 | contig 10925 bp, 8 predicted proteins | sample 3395061 | NCBI WGS metagenome assembly VAPL01 (sample SAMN08290444, study PRJNA428436) | hydrothermal vent metagenome | isolation source: Deep-sea hydrothermal vent chimney 2 | place: Pacific Ocean: Juan De Fuca Ridge | depth 2182 m m
AACGCCCGATTGGAGAAAATTGTCCTAAGGTCGCTATCGAGGAACAAGACGCCGTAATCAATATTGTCGGTTACAGTTTCGAGCCGGTCCACCAAAGTCTGGTTGACCACATTGGCTTTGGTCAGTTCTTTGGCAAGCAGCTCAAGTTTTTCTTCACGGGCTTTAAGTTCGGTAATATCAAAATGTGTGACCATTCGCGAGCCATTGTCGAGTGCAACACACTGATATATGAGAGTTTTTCCGTTTTTAAGCTGCATTTCAACCGGCTCTATCGAGCCTGCTTTTACAGCAGTTTCCCGCGCCTTTACGTAGGCTTCAAAATCATCATCGCTAACATTATAAAAATCGTTGTAACGATTGAATGTCAGAAGCTCTCCCATGGTTGGACGGGAGTTGCAAAACTCATCATCATAGCCCCACAGATCCCGGAATGCCCGGTTGATAATTGTTGCTTTCAAATCACGGTCAAGAAAGACCACAGCCTGATTGATATTCTCTATTGAGGTTTTGAACTGAGCCAGCAGAGTTTTGTTTTCCGCACTCGCAGTTTCGAGTTTCCGGGCCAGTATCTGAAGTTTTTCTTCGCGGTTTTTCATCTCTGTAATGTCGTAATACGTCAACATACGAGACCCGTTTTCCAGGGCCACGCAATGATAGATATAAACATTTCCATCCAAATGGCGTCTTTCGATAGGCGGAATGGATCCTGCTTTAATGGCAGATATTCGTTTTTCGACAAAGTCTTCCCAGGTCATGCCCGCAATATCGAAAATATTCTTGTGGCGATTGATTTCTAAAATATCGCGAACACCTGTACACGTATCGAGATAATTGTCGCCCACACCCCATGTATGCCGAAATGCTTTATTGAGAATTATTGCCTTTAGATCCTTATCAAAAAAAGCAACACAATGGTCGATGTTCTCAATCACCGTCTTGAACTGCGTCAGCAGGGCCTGTTTTTCACCATTTGCAGTTTCAAGATCAACAGTCAGGGCCTGCAATTCCTGTTTACGGCCAAGCATTATCGTTACGTCTGAATAGGTTCGTAAAAAGCCGCCGTCGGGCAATGGTACGCGATGGATGTTGAAAATCCGGCCATTGAGAGGATACTCTGGAATATCATCGGAGGAATGGGCGACATTTTCAAGATGTGCCTCAATTTTCTCTGCAACATTTTCAGTACCAAAATTGCCGGCCTTCGCTCCCCATTCGCAGAATTTTCTGAGATTGTCGCCAGCCTTCACGCCATCGCGAGGTATATTATAGATATCAAGATAAGTGTCGTTGTGACAAACAACATTCAACTGCTCGTCAACCATGCAGATACCCTGATCGAGGTTTTCGAGCACTGTCTCCAGAATTCGTGTCTGCTTTTCATGCTTAATCGCGTTCACGCGCAGCTCGGTAATATCAGAGTGGGTGATAACTGACCCGCCGCTTGGCAACGCCTTGCTGACGGTTCTTATAATACGGCCGGAAGGTGTTTTGCGATGCAGGGCGGATTGTTTACCCGGGGCAAACTGAGCCATAATATCTTTGGTATATAATTTGCCGTCTTCGCTGCAATAGCCGTGTTCAACGACATATTCGACCAACAGGCGCCGTGGCTGACCTTTATCAAAAAGCCCGGCTGGAACTTCAAGCAGTTCCCAGCAGCGAGGATTTGCCAGAACGACCCGGTCATCCCTGTCGTAGGCAACAACACCTTTATCCATCGACATGACGATGTCTTTATAGACATCGGGAGTTTCCTGATTTATTTTCGCCGCCGGCAATGTTGCAGGTCGAACCGCCTTGAACACCAGTTTCGGCTTTTTCACTTCGAGCCTCGGCTGTGGTTCGGCAACGGGGTTGGCGCGGGCCGCCAAAGACAGAATAAGCAAAGACAGGGAGAGCAGAGTATTTTCGAGTTGTTGGATTTTCTGGTTCGAACCCGGCTCAGGATTATCGCTGGCTTCATCTATACGATGGAAAAGTGATCTGGCCGCCAGGCTGGATAGACTGTTGAGGATTTCTGCAGAATTTCCCCTTTGGTCGGCATCTCTTGACAGAAGAGTTTTCGACGTTGAAATAAAACGCCGGATGTCACTGCTAAGTTGATCATCATCTTCAGCCGAGCTTGCCGCACCTGTGTAAATCTGATGATGTTCAAGTCGCAGCAGAATTTGCTGAATTTTATTGAGACTGTCTGCGATTTCCCGGGTACCGGTTGCCTCTACATAACGATGGGCACTCAAAGCAAGTTGCCGGGAAATATCAAGCAATGATGTTGAAGCGGGATGAGGATTTGGCAACATCAGTGAATTTTCAGTTTAATTGAGTGAATGACAATAAAATCAACGTCTCAAGCAATAAAACTATACGGCCTATGGTTAACCCATCCTTAATAACTACAGGTATCAACACGAAAAATCGCTACTCACGCCCGGTTGATACTGGGTCTAAAATCCCGCCAAATTGCTGCATGTTAAAGAAATTCTTTAATCCAGCGCTGATAATCTGCATCTTTGGTGACTTTTTTCATCAGCTCAGCCGATGCCAATCTATCAATTTTTTCTGGCGCTATTCCTGATCTCAACGCTGCCAGCGTATCATAAACCGCTTGAACCGACGCCTTGACAGGGTGATGTCCCTGCAAACAAATGCGAACGCCGTGAGAAGCCAGAAACTCAAGGTCGGAAAATCCGGCCAGCATGAGGGGGATGTTTATTTCCGAGTTGAGGAGTTCAATCTGCTGGTGATTTTTCAATCCCAGCATGAAAAGCGCATCAACGCCTGCGGCTTCATAAGCCTTTGCACGCTCCAGCGCATCTTGTGTACTGCTCAGACCAAAGGCGCTTGTGCGCCCGATGATCACAAGATTGGGGTCAACACGTGCTTCGAGAGCTGCGCGCATTTTTCCAACGCCTTCTTGCACAGACAAAAGCTGGGTTGAGTTTTGTGAACCATGGACAATCGGCAGGGCAGTATCTTCAATCGTCAGCGCCGATATGCCGGCGGCTTCGAGTTCTTCGACACAGCGCATGACGTTGAGGGCATTGCCATAGCCATGATCGGCATCAACGACGAGGGGAATTTCAGCACTTCGGCAAATCCGCCTGCCTTGATCTGCGAATTCACTTAAGGTCAAAACAATGTGGTCCGGTGCGCCCAACACTGTCAGAGAAGCAACGGAACCTGCAAACATTGCCATTTCAAACCCAAGGTCTTCAGCAATGCGGGCCGACATCGGATCAAACACGGAAGCGGGATGAAAACACTGACTACCCGACAAAAGGTGCCGCAAGTTCTCACGCCGTCTGGTCCAACGCATGATATTCCTCTATTTCCAGCTCAAAACCTAATTGGCTGAGACATTCGCGCCCAATAAGGCAGGCAACTGATCAGGTGCTGCGGACACTGTGCCCAGCACTTGAGTGAACGGGACCGGGGCTTTTGGGTTAAGATCCACAGACAGTCTCTTGGGATTTTTCAGAAAAGAACTCAAAGCTGTCTTCAAGTCTTCTATGAACGGTGTTCCGGTCAACGGTCCTGCCTGCAATTCAATCGTATCAACAATCATTGTGCGCAGGCTCTCAGGTGGCGTTTTCTGCACTTTGGCAAAGTAATCAATGAGCCCGGTTACCAGAACCGCATCCTTAACAAGGAAATTGACGTTTTTGAAGGCCAGCGTTGACATCGCCTCGACAATGTTTTGCGGGTTTTCAATCACCGAGCGCGGCAGTCCTGTCACTCCGGCTTTGAGTTTTACGTTGACACCGTTGTCAAGCGAGATATCGGCAACTTCCAATGTCAAATCCTGACTGGCCTCATCCCATTTCAAGGCAAATTTAGCCGCAATTTTCAACACTTCATAGCCCAGTGATTGCAACATGGTCTGCGCCATCGGGTCTTCAATATAAGCGACAGGAAGCCTGAAATCCTCGGTATCAATTTTGATATCAGTTGCAATGGCACCGATAAAGCCTGATTGCAGCATGCGAAACAGACCAAGAGAAATTGCCGGTTTCTTTTTATCATCAAAGAGCAAATTGGTTATTTGAATTTTACCGATTTTGGGTCCAAGTGCTGCGGCTGCAAATGGATCGCTCGGCGGCCCCTGCTCTACCGCTGCCAGAATATCCTCAACCGAGGGGAAAATTACATCGCCAATGGTACTCTCATCAAAGCTTACTTTTTCACCATCAGAGCCGTTTATGTCAACACCTTCGATGGCAAATTTTTCAAGCCCCTGATTTGACAGATTCCTGATAACGAACCTGGCCATGCTGGCAGAGATATTTTCCGGGCCGCTGCCCTTAAGGTTGGAAACTGATACTTCATCGACGGCAAATCCACGCGCGAAGTCCAAAGACGTTGCCAGCGATTCCTTATCATCAATTTCCTCGCCAAGCGCCAGACGGTCCAGCATGGCCAGTAAGGAACGCTTGCCAGGTCGCACCTTGACGCCGGCGATGGTGTAATTCTCCATGGAGATATTTATCGGGCCGACTAAAATATTCATATCCGAAACAGAAGCCTCGGCGACAACAGTTCTATACTCAGAACCAGGCCCGGTACCCTGACCATTCAAAGCATCGACGATCGGGCGCAAATCGACACCGCGCTGGATCGTCTCACCGTAGGTAGTCTCCATTTTTTCAAACGAACCATCACCGGCCTCTTTGGGGAAATCGATGGTTTGCTTGTAAGTTGTCATCCGCACTTCCTCGAATTGACCGTTCTGCAAACCACGTACAGATATGCCATTATATTCGGCGCGCAAACCCACTTCACCGTTAAGGGTCTGGGTCATTAAAATCTGGTCAATCGTGGATTTTTCAATCACGGTTTTGAGATAGAGGTCGTAATAGTGAAGATAGCGCGAGATTGGCCGCTGAGGATCTTCGGGTAAAGGGGTTATCCGGGGATAGAAAACGCCTTCAGCTTTTATGCCTTTGATTGTGTTCGCCAGGGTGACAATGCTGCCATTTGTATCGAAAAACTTTACTTTCACCTGCGCATCTTCAGGCATGGAATATTGCCTGGCGCTGAAGCCATCAGCTTCCTGCCTGAACCCGATTATGACGATTTGAGCGGTTGAGAAAACGATGTCGAATGAGGGTGAATTGTCTCCGGGAAACTTAATATTCCAGTCAATCTGCGGATTGACTACGGTAATTGTGTCAGTGGCTTCATCAAACCTCAAGGCATCATAGCTGGCGGTTTTGGCACCGGCATCCTTCAAACTCTGGAACCAGCTGGCGATGGCTTGTTCTGCCGGTGAGGCTGCAGCGGCAGGGTTTATCTGTACAATGATCAAGCTGAAAAGAGCAAAAATCAATGCCGGAAAATGCCATTTTCTAACCATATCTGACGACTCCAGTGCAAAATTTTTCTGTTGGGACATACATACCCGCTTATTGATGTGGATACCACCTGGAAATTTGCCGAAAAGATTGCCTTGCGCGCCGGAAGCGTTAAGAAACCTAGAGCTTGAATTGATGGTCCACTTTTATGGGAAACAGGTCAGTTACCCACCGGCCTGCCGCTGCTCAATCTGATCTATCGCATCCTCAACCGCATCGAACGTCAGCAAAGTCGAGGCGTGGCGGGCTTTGAAGTCGCGTACTGGTTCGAGGATTTCGAGGTCTTTCCATTTACCGGTCGGGGCCTGGCCGTTTTCCTGTAACATGGCGCGCATCTGTGCGCCCACCGTTCTGAGTTCTTCAGCGGTTGAGCCGATGACGTGGGCAGCCATTATTGAGGAGGATGCTTGTCCAAGAGCGCAGGCTTTTACCTCCTGGCCGAAGGCTGTTACCACGCCGTCTTCCATGCTGAGGTCAACGATGACCCGGCTGCCGCACAACTTCGAGTATGCCTTGGACGAGGCATCGGGGTTGTCCAGCCTTTGGGTGAGCGGTATATTTCCTGCCAGTTGCAGGATTCGCTTATTGTAAACATCGTTCAACATTATAAATTACTATATATGAGAAAGAATGTGATTGTTGAAGACCTGAGTTGAGGTTTGATGATTTTTATTTCCAAAAGCCTAAGGAATTTGTTGACATTACCGGGAAACTGGTGAAATCCAACCTGCAAGCTTAAAAGCCTTATTTAAGAAACCGGTGAAAAGATGGATGCTATTTTGAAAAAAGACTCAGGGCTCAAGCTGGACGGCGTCAAACGCCCCAGCCGTGAAGAGGCGGAAGAAGCTGTGCGCACGCTGATTGCCTGGGCTGGTGATGATCCAGCGCGCGAAGGCCTGCTGGATACGCCCAAGCGCGTTGTGAACGCCTATAACGAGTTTTTCTCCGGCTATAACGAAGATCCGACCGATGTATTGTCGCGGGTGTTTGAAGATGTCAAAGGCTATGATGATATCGTCATGTTGCGCGACATTGATGTGGTCTCGCATTGTGAACATCATATTATCCCCTTCATTGGTGTTGCCCATATTGCGTATTACCCGACCGAAGCCGTGGTTGGTATTTCCAAACTTGCCCGGGTGGTCGATATTTATGCCCACCGCTTGCAGACACAGGAAACCATGACGGCGCAGATTGCCGAGACCATTGACAAGGCGCTTAAACCCCACGGCACCGCTGTGATGATTGACGCGGTTCATCAGTGCATGTCCATTCGCGGTGTTAAGAAAAAAGATGTGTCAACGATTACAACGCAGTTCACCGGTGTGTTTAAACAACGCCCTGAACTTCAGGAGCGTTTTATCAAGCTCATCAGGGGTTAGGAATTTTAAAGATGAGTGTGTTTGCCAAACGCATAAGCGTTGAACAGGTTGAAGAAGGTTCTGACCTCGCGCCCAGGTTTGATGCCGATGGCCTGTTGCCGGTCGTCACCACCAGTGCCGAGAGCGGTGACGTGCTGATGTTAGGTTACATGAACTCCGAAGCACTGGAACGCACCATAGAGACCGGTGAAGCGCACTACTGGAGCCGCTCGCGTCAATGCCTGTGGCACAAGGGTGCAACCAGCGGCCTTGTTCAGAAAATTGTCGATATTCGCATTGATGATGATCAGGACGCCATCTGGCTCAAAGTCGACGTCGCCGGCTCAGGCGCCAGTTGCCACGTGGGCTATAATTCATGTTTTTACCGCTCGATACCGACCGGCAAAGCCCCCTCCGCCGACTTGAAACTCGAATACCGCGAAGACGAAAAGACCTTCGATCCGCTCGAAGTCTACGGCGATGCGCCTAATCCGACCCAGCTTTAACTTCACTGCCTGGCGCTTTTACCCCTCATCCGTCAGCTACGCTGCCACCTTCTCCCGCAAGGGGAGAAGGAAAGTAGAGATAAAACCCTTCCTTCTCCCCTTGCGGGAGAAGGTGGCGCCGAAGGCGTCGGATGAGGGGTTTGAAATAAAAAAGCGAAAATGCATTATTCAGCCGCGCTTGACACCTCAACACTCACCGCTTGTGGCCTCAAATGCGGCAGCGCAAGCGTTGCGGTGAAGATTCCCGCTGACGCCATGGCCAGTATCGTGAACAAGGTATCGAAACCCCAGTTGGCGTGTATCCAGGCGATGAAGGGGACGGTCACGGCTAAAACGGTGAAGGTGACCACGTAGCGCGCAGCAAACACGCGGCTGCGCCATTCGTCCTTGGTGATGCGACCGAGCAACACATCATTTATCGGTATCTGACCAAAAACCACCAGCATGAAGGCGCAGGCGACCAGCACGGCGGCCATATCATTGAGGCCGGGCATGGCGGCGAAAAATATCGCCTGACCCAGGCTCACACCCATGAACACATAACGCAGGGAATATCTATCAAGCAGATAGCCCACAACCACCTGGGCCAGCGCTGCCAGAGAAAATACAATAAACGCATACCAGCCGATCATGGTGGCGGAAGATGCAATCGAGCCAAGGCGTTCATCAAACACTTTTGGCAGGGAAAACGTGGTGCTCTGGAAAATCAGACCGCCAAGTGCTGTGGTCATGAATACCAAAACCAGCACGCGTAAAAACACATGTTTTTCAAGCGTTACCGGTGCTTTGGCTGCTTTTTTGGCAACTGCTACAGTGGCTGATTTCTGCGCAACACTCGCCCGGCAAAACATCCAATAGTAGATAATACCGGCAAATATCGAAAATACACCGGGCCAGATGAAAGCAGCACGCCAGCCGTTGTAATCAATAAACATGCCGGTGATGAGAGCCGCACTGCCAACGCCGAGATTGCCATAAATACCGTTGAGCGCAATCGGCATGCCGGTTTTTTCGCGACCGGCTATGACCAGCGGCAGACCAACGGGGTGGTAAATGGCGGCAAACATGCCCACCAGGAACAGGGCAACGGCTATCTGAACCGGGCTGGTGGCCAAAGACGCCAGTATCGAGCTTACCCCCATACCGATGAAAAACACGGCAAGCATGTTTTTGCGGCTCCATTTGTCAGCCAACCAGCCTGAGGGAAAGGTGAACACCGCAAAGGCGACGAACCCCGGTGTGGCATAGGGTATGAGTTCAGAGTAACTCAATCCCCACTCGCGGTTTAGCGCCAGAGCGGCAACGGTCGCAAACACCAGCATGAAAAAATGATCGAGGAAATGCCCGATGTTGAGGAAGGCAAAGTGAAATTTTTTGTACATATGAAAAACATCTGCTTTCGGTTTCAGCACCATGGGTCAGTTTCACCATTTTAATCTTGACTGACTGTCGATGTCATGTCAATTTTCGTCGAAATTACGCCAAACAGATTTTTGAAACCGATGATATCCATGGTTCGCAGCACCCGCCCGGAGGATTATCAAGACCTTTCCTGCCCGGTTGCGGTTATGGCCAAGAGTTTTGCTGCTGGCTTTGAAACACCGCTCCATCATCATACCCGTGATCAGTTGATTTACGCTCAAAGCGGTGTGATGCGTGTACACAGTGAACGTGAAACCTGGATCGTCCCGCCCAAACGCGCGGTTTATATTGTGGCAGGTATTGCACACAAGGTGGCCATGCGCGGCAATGTTGAAATGCGGACATTGTATATAGACGCAAATTGTTCACCGAACCTGCCAAAGTCGATTACCGCACTTGAAGTCAGCACGCTTTTACGGGCGCTTATATTAAGCCTGCTGAACGAACCCCTTGATTACGGCAATGTCAGTCGCGGTGGCGATATGGTGCGATTGATTCTTTCTGAAATCACGCGAGCCAGGAGATTGTCTTTGGGAATTCCCATGCCCAAAGACATTCGCCTGCGCACGTTGTGCGACGCCTTGTTGCGGCAACCTGAACGCAGCGAAACCCTGGAGGAATGGTCGTTGATTGTCGGTGCGTCAGTGCGCACGTTGTCGCGATTATTCTCCAGTCAAACCGGCATGAGTTTTACAGCCTGGCGCCAACGGGTGCGATTTCACAATGCCATGGAGGCTTTGGTCGGCGGTGAACCAATTGCTAAGGTTGCTCACAAAAACGGCTACTCAAGCCCAAGTGCTTTTACGCATTCTTTCCGTAAAACCTTTGGAGTTACTCCCAGTAGTCTGGGGTCCGGGCCCTACCCTTCATTTAACAAGCCTTAATTGTCTTTTGTTATGTTCTATCTATGGGCAAGTTTGGGTTTTTTAGAAATGGTGATGATGTTCCTGATAAAAATCGGGGCATGAAGAGGCCTAAAATCGGTATTGCGCTGGGCTCCGGTGTAGCGCGCGGCTGGGCGCATCTTGGTGTACTCAAACGCCTGGGCGAGCTTGGATATGAGCCTGATATCGTTGCTGGCACTTCCATGGGCGCGCTTATTGGCGGGTGTTATGCAGCGGGCACCCTGCAACAGCTCGAAGCCTTTGCCCTGGGGCTTACCCGGCGCCGCGTGTTCGGGCTGCTCGATTTAACCCTGAGTGGCAGCGGCTTGATTGCCGGGACAAAACTGACACAACTTCTCAACAAGCATCTTGGTCATCTCAACATTGAGAACCTGGAAAAGGAATTTGTCGGCATCGCCACCGAACTTGCCACCGGTCATGAAATCTGGCTGCGGCAAGGCCCGCTGGTTGAAGCCATGCAGGCATCATACGCCTTGCCGGGTATTTTCAAACCGGTAAATGTTGGCGGCATCTGGTTGATGGACGGGGCTTTGGTCAATCCCATTCCGGTTTCTGTCTGCCGCGCCATGGGTGCGCGGCTGGTGATTGCCGTTAATCTCAACACCGATGCTTTTGGGGCTGGAACGGTGATACAAAACACCGGCATTAATGGCGAAGATGATGACGAAACAGCCGCCAACGATAGCGATTCTTCTTTTGCAACGACGCTTAAACGCCGGTTTTTTGGCCGCAATGACACCCCCGACCCCGGTATTTCAGATGTTATGATGGCTGCTTTTAACATATCGCAGGACAGACTGGCGCGTTCCAGACTGGCGGGAGACCCGCCTGATGTCATGATTACGCCCAGAGCCGGACAGATTGGCATTTTTGATTTTGACAAGGCCAAAGAATCAATTGAAATCGGTCGCGACGCCGTAGACAAGGCACTGCCCTACCTGGAAGAAGCCGTTGAAGTGCTCAAACAACACGCCTAGAGTGCTTGATGCGGTTTTTATCAACCGGTGGTGATGTATTCGCGCATGGCGTCGGCTACTGATTGCGCTTCGGCTATGCGCATTTTGACCACGTCGCCAATAGAAATGACGCCGTCAAGCTTGCCGTCATTGACAACCGGCAAATGGCGGAAACGGCCTTTTGTCATTTTCTCCATGAGATTTTCTATTGTTTCACTGTCCTGACAGGTGATGACATTCTGCGTCATGAATTTTGACACCGAACGCAGGAGAACTTCTGCACCGTTATTGGCGATGGCTTTGACAATATCGCGTTCGGAAACGATACCATAAACACTGGTTCCGTCCTCAGAGACAACAATCACGCCGATTTTGTTAGAAGAAAGCATTCTGGCAACATCCAGCAAACTGGAACTGCCCTGAA
>VAPL010040900.1_pt1 | contig 10922 bp, 8 predicted proteins | sample 3395061 | NCBI WGS metagenome assembly VAPL01 (sample SAMN08290444, study PRJNA428436) | hydrothermal vent metagenome | isolation source: Deep-sea hydrothermal vent chimney 2 | place: Pacific Ocean: Juan De Fuca Ridge | depth 2182 m m
ACTTTCTAGGTCTATTAATTTCTATATTGGTGGCGAGGTCATTAGGTGCTACTGCATACGGTGATTACGCTTTCATTATTTGGGTCTGCTCGTTACTTATTGTACTAATGAATGGCGGTGTGACTACAGCTGTTATTAAGTTTTTGGCTGAAGAACGAGGTAAGCAGGTAGTTGGTAACACTAGAAGTATCTTTGTCTATTTTAGAAAAATCCAGAATTTCAAAGCTATTGTTCTTATAACTATGTTTTTTGCTTTAGGATATTTCTACTGGGACTCTTTATTTAGAAACATTTCAATATATTTTCTTGTTCCTTTTTTAGTTGCTGTTTATTTTAAAGCGTCATATATGTTCTATATATCAGCAGCTAAAGGAATTGATAAATTTAGCTTAATAGCTAAGCTGGTAACAATTGTAAGCCCTATTAATTTGTTAGTAGTTATAGTTTTGTTTTTTACTGGTAAAGGTATTAATGAGTTTTTATTGTTATATATATTTATCAGTTTGATTTACTTTTTACTAGCCAGACGTTATATATCTAGTTTGTTCACTGGTGAGATATATGAGCTGCCAGATGCAATTAAAATAAGAACTGTACATCATTTGAAAGTGGTCTCTGCAAATGTGATTTTAGGTTTTTTAGTATTCAAGCAATCTGAAATTGCATTTCTTAATTTTATGTCAACAAAAGAAAATGTTGCATATTATAATATTGGACATGCACTTGCTGGAGCCATGGTATTGTTAGTTCCAGGAGTTTATAGTGCTGTGCTTCTGCCGTTGATGTCAAAAATAGGCGTTAATAATAAAGGCGATTTGGCAGATGTTCTGGTCTCTTCCTCGCGTTATCTGTTTGCACTGACAATACCTGTTACCTTATTAGGTATATTGTATTCTAGTGAAATAATATTTGTAATGTATGGTAGTGATTACAGTGAAGCCGTTTTTCCACTTAAAATTTGTCTGATAAACGCTTCTATGTATAGCATAGCGACAGCTGCTATAAGCTTTCATATGAGCTCGGATAGACAGAAGCTGATGCTAAAAATTATGATTTTTGCAGCTATACTTAATATTATATTAGATTATTTTTTGATTAAATCCTTTGGGTTGGAGGGGGCGCTTTATGCTGCTCTTATATCGACATTTAGTGTGTCAGTTCTAATAATTTATACAGCATCCACATATTTGACAGTGAATTTACAGCTAGCGGTAATAAGTCGCATATTATTGGCGGGTTTACTTTCATTGGTTATTCCAGTGTTATTGAGCAATGTTATGTCTCCATTATTATCGGTTGCAGTTGGCACGGTGTTTTTTGGTGTTTTTTATCTAGTCATTACTGTTTTGTTCAAATGCTGGAATTTAGATGATTTGAAATTAGTGAGATATTTAATTGAGCGCATTACGCGATCAGAAATAAACTATTTCACAAAAATTGTAGATTATGCAATAGATAAAAACATGTATTTGCAAGTAAAAAGTAATAGTCGTGATAAATGATATGAAAAAGAAAAAAATACTATTTTTGGTTTTAAGTCTGGAAGTTGGTGGTCTCGAAAAGATGGTTATAGATTTGGCTAAAGGAATGTCAAAGCACTATGATATTGTCTTGTGTTGTCTTGAAAACAAAGGCAGCTTGATTAATGAGATGGACGAGTACATCTCAGATTTAATCGTTTTAGACAAAAAGCCCGGTATTCAATTAGGGCTGGTTTTAAAAATAGCTAAAATCATAATAAAGTACAATATCAGCATTGTGCATACACATAACTCCGGGCCACATTTTTATGGTGCATTATCTTCTTTTGTAATGCCAGGCTGTAAACTTGTTCATACAAAGCATGGTCGTAATAAACCTGATGATAAAGGTAGGGTTTTATTAAATCGAATAGCTTCAATTTTGTCGGATAGAGTTGTAACCGTTTCTGAAGATGCCAGAAAATTAGCAGTTGAGTTTGAAAAGTCCCCTGCGAATAAAACTGTCATGATAGAAAATGGGGTTGATTTAGAACCTTATCTAAGTGCAGCTGAATGTAGTTTTCCCGAGTTTAATTCCGATTCAATCAATATAATTCACGTTGGCCGGTTGTCACAGGAAAAAGGTCAGGACACGCTTCTAAATACGATGTACCTGTTTTTAAATAAATACCCTACAAGCAAATTGCATATAGTTGGCGATGGCCCTGAGAGACAAAGCCTTGAAAAAATAAGTCAGGAATTAAACCTCAGCGAAGCAGTAAAGTTTTATGGTAACAGGTCTGATGTGTCTCTATTGCTTAAACAGGCAGATTGGTTTGCTTTAACTTCGCATACAGAAGGAATGCCAATTGCTGTTATAGAGGCTTTAGCTTCATCTTTGCCAATTATATCGACTGATGTTGGTGGGTTAAGCGAAATGATAACTAATGGAGAAAACGGTTTTTTGATTGAGGGCCGTGATGCTTCAGATATTTGTGATGCATGGTTAAAGCTTGCAGCAGATGTAGAGTTACTTAAAGTTATGGGTGAGAATGCAAGAAACACTGCGATTAATAAGTATAATTTGTCTAGCATGATTGATAAATATCGGAAGGTATATAGAGAATTAGGTTGCTAAAATGAATTTAATTGTGATAACAAATTTATTCCCTAATCCACTGGAGCCTCATCGTTCTCCTTTTAATTTAAAACAAATTAGAGCTCTTGCGAATAATCATGATGTGACTGTTGTTTCCCCTGTGTCCTGGGTTTCAAAAATTAAAAATGCAATTAAATTTAAAAGTTTATCTCTATATAAAATATCGAAATATCAAAACATAGAAGTACGTTATCCAACATACTACTATTTCCCAGGTATGTTGAGATATTTAAATGGTTATTTTATGTTTTTTTCAATCTATAGAACGGTTATGAAAATACATAATGTAGATAAAGCTACTTTTTTAGCTACCTGGCTCTATCCAGATGCATTTTCTACGATGTTGTTGGCTAATAAGCTAAGTGCTAACTGTTTTGTTAAGGTTCATGGTACCGATGTAGAAGAAGCAGTAAGCTCTGATTCGAAAAAGAAGCAATCAATTAAAGTTTTACAAAATGTTGATGCTGTTGTTTCCGTAAGTGAATACCTTAAAACTATTTTAAGCTCTCTTTGCCCGGCTACAAAAATATTTACTATCTATAATGGTATTGATAAAGAGCTGTTTAATACTTCTGTTGATCAGGCTGATCGTCCTCAGGAGTTGAGAGGGTATGTAGGTAAAGTAGGCTTGTTTGTAGGTAATTTCAAAAAGGAGAAAGGCGTTTTAGACTTTTTGAGTATTTTTGATGCGGATTATTGTATAAAGCATTCACTTAAAGTTGTTTTAATTGGAGGTGGTGCTGAGTTACAAACAATGTCTGATTTGATAGCCACTAAAAAATTAACGGAACATGTTCTCATTTTATCTAAACTGTCACCCGAAAAAATTTCCCACTGGTATAAATTTTCAGATTTTACCTGTTTACCAAGTTATCATGAGGGGTTGCCAAATGTTCTATTAGAGTCTGTGGCTTGTGGTACACCAGTAGTCGCATCAAAAGTTGGTGGTATACCTGAAATCATAAATGATAAAAATGGTAGGCTTGTTGATGCTGGAGACATTGTTTCTCTTAAAGAGAGTGTTTCAGATGTTATTTCTACTACATGGGATAGGGTGTTAGTTAATGAGTCTATAAAGTTTTCTACATGGGATGAAAATGCAGCCGCTATAAATAAAGTAATTGAGTTGGATGTATGAACGGTAAAATATATAGAATTTTGAGAAGAATGACTCTTCTGCTTCTTCCCAATACTAAGGTTATATTTAAAGAAAACACTGATAAAAAAGTAATATATTTAACATTTGATGATGGTCCGAATGTTGGATATACATCTAGTTTTTTAGCTTTGCTTGATAAATTTTCTGTAAAAGCTACGTTTTTTTTGGTCGGTGAATGTGTAAATGAAAATTTTGACATTGCTAAGTCAATAAGTGATAAAGGTCATTATATTTGTAACCATACGATGGAGCATAATGATTTTTCAAAACTTAGTTCTGTCGATCAAATAAAATCTGTAATGAAGCTAAATTCTATTCTTAACTCAATTGATGGTGTAGCGATTAGACATTTCCGTCCGCCAAGAGGTGAGATGACGTTTTCTTTTATAGCAAAAATGTTGAAGATAAAAGTACCAATTGCTATGTGGTCACGTGATAGCCTGGATTATCAAGGCTTATGTGGTGAGGAGATATTCAGGAAATTTGAACTATCAACTGTCAGTAATGGTGATGTTATTCTATTTCATGATGACAATAATAACTCACTGGATGCTTTAAAATTACTATTGCCATATTGGATAGAAAGAGGCTACCAGTTTGATACATTGAAGAGGGCTTTGTAGTGAAAATAATTTATCATCATAGAACACAGGCAAAAGGCGCTGAAGGTGTTCATATAAACGAGACTGTAAATGCACTTGAAGATCTAGGGCATAGTGTGAGTGTTGTTTCATTATTAAAGGGTAATGTTTCCACTGATAAAACATCGGATAATGTGCAGCAAAAGGTTAGAAAAGATGGTTTTAGTACTGTCATACTAAAGTTTATCTCTAAGAATATTCCTGAGTTTGCATTTGAGATGCTTGAAATGCTGTATAATGTTTTTTCATTTATATACTTATGTTATAACATTTTAAAGTTTAAACCTGATTTTATTTACGAAAGATATTCTCTTTTTATGATCTCTGGTGTTCTGGCCTCAAAAGTATTTGGTATACCAATTATAATTGAAGTGAATGATTCTGCTATTGTTCAGCGTGTAAGGCCGTTGCACTTTAAAGGTGTCGCAAAGCGTTTTGAAAGATTTATATTCAAATATTGCTCAGGCCTTGTGTTTATATCAAATGAGTTTCTACAAACTGTATTGTCTAATTATGACGATGTGTCTGATACTATAATTTTACCAAATGCTGCTAATATTAAAACATTTAACAGTGAGTTGTTTGATTCTTCTGATTTAGTTGCCAGATATGATTTGAAAGGTAAAGTGGTTTGCGGCTATGTTGGTGCGTTTGTAGAGTGGCATGGTATTCATACTTTTGTTAAAGAAATTGCTTCCGAGCTTAAGTCTAATCCAGAGCTGATACTTTTATTGGTGGGTGATGGTGTATGTTATGAAGAGATAGACTGTTTTGTTAAAGATCAAAATTTGGAAAAAAGTGTGATACTGACTGGTCGTGTTAATCATGAGTCTGTGCCTGAGTTAATAAATGTAATGGATTTTTCAATATTACCTAATTCAAATATGTATGGTTCACCAATGAAAATATTTGAATTTATGTCTATGAGCGTCCCTGTTATTTCACCTGATTATCCACCAATCGTCGAAGTCATTGATGACGGTAAAACAGGTTGGATATTTGAGAAAAATAATTATGCACAAGCCGTTAGAAAAACAATTGATGTTTTTAATAATAATGAAGAAAGAAAAAAAGTTGGTAGTTCCGCTCTGCACTATATAAATTCAAGCAGAACCTGGGGACATAATGCAGAAGACATTATTCAATTATATGAAGGCGTCAAATGATATTACAGCAAGATTTGTCATATAAACAAAAAATATATGAGGATTCAGTTGGTAGAAATGTTTCAATATATAAAATATTTTTATCTGATGGTACATCTGCCGTTATTCTTTATAGAACTATGCGTTGGTTCGAAAGTCATAATTTAAAATTATTCGCCTATTTTTTTCAATATTTGAATAAGCTTTTAAATCATTGTGTAATCGGTATCAGTGCTGATTTTGATGAGGGTTTCGTTTTGTTACACCCTACAGGTGTTATAATCAACTCAAGCGTTAAGGGCGGTAAAAATATTGCTATTGAAAGCGGGGTTGTCATCGGAGAAGAAAAATCTGGTTTCCCTGAATTAGGTGATAATATTTTTGTGGGCTCAGGCGCTAAAATAATTGGTGATTTAACGATAGGCAATAATGTGAAAGTCGGTGCTAATGCAGTGGTCGTGAAAAGTATACCTAATGATGTCACAGTTGTTGGCGTTCCCGCACGAGTTCTGCGAGCAGCTAAGGAAAAGTAATGGGTATTTTACAACTTGTTTTTTTTATGTCGGTTTTTTTAATTATTTATACGTATTTGTTGTATCCAGTATTGCTTGTGTTTATAAATATGATTTTACAAGCTATTCGTGATATCAAGTACGTTAATAAAAATATTGAACGCCGGATTAACAACACTATAGACAATCCACAAGTCGCAATTGTTATTGCAGCATTTAATGAAGAAAAACATATTGCTGAAAGAGTTGAAAATCTACTGACTATCGATTATCCCGAGGATAAATATAAAATATATATCGGCTCTGATGCGAGTGATGATGGTACTAACGAAATATTGCATGCTATTAAAAATGATAGATTGGTGTTTTTTGATTTTAAAGAAAGGCGCGGTAAAGTATCGGTTATAAATGAAATAATTGATTCTGTTTCAGAGGAAATCATCATTTTATCTGATGCGAATACCATGTTTGATGATCAGGTGGTTAATAAGTTGGTCAGACATTTTGTGGATGAAAATGTTGGTGCTGTCTGTGGAAAGCTAAAGTTAATTGATGTTAATGGTGATAATGCTGATGGTATGTATTGGAAAATTGAAAATGTACTTAAGTTTTATGAAGGAAGGATAGGTGCTCTCTTAGGTGCAAATGGTGCCAACTATGCGATTAGGAAGTCATTTTACACTGCAATACCGACAGATACTATAGTTGATGATTTTACTATAGTAATGAATCTTGCTGAAAATAATCATACTGTTGTGTATGAGCCTGAAGCAATATCAATTGAAGAAGTCGCACCAAATGTAGAGGATGAGTTTAAGAGAAGGATTCGAATCGGCCTTGGGAATTATCAGGCTTTAGCCCGGCTTAAGAAATCAATAATGCCCAGACTGACTTTAAGGTTTTTCGCGTATATTTCACATAAAGTTTTCCGCTGGTTTGTTCCACACTTCATGGTTTTGGCGTTTGTCAGTTCATTGCTGTTAATAGGCAATGAATTATTTATGTTACTGTTTATAGCTCAATTATTGTTTTATATTTATGCTTTCATGGCTTTTTTCTGGAAAGAAAGAATGCCTCTTTATTCGCTGATGAAATTGCCGGTGTTCATTGCATCACTAAATGCTGCTTTTGCAGTTTCATTTTTTAAATTATTTTTTTCTACCTCATCCGGTGTTTGGAACAGGACAAGTAGGTAAATTGGTGCAATAAAATGTTTATATATTTTGTTTTTTTGTTTGTTTTGTTAAGTGTATTGTTTTTGGTTGTCACCTATAAAAAAAATATAATTTGGTGGTTACCAAGCTATATAATGGGTGTTCTATCGCGGCCGACAGTCAAAGGTAAGCCTGTACATATTATGTTCTGTTTTGTAGATCATTTTGAGCCGGCCTGGAGAACAAAAGATATTGAGGTTGAAAGGCAAAGAGTCGATAGGTGGCATGACGGATACCCGAAAATGGCAGATGGCCATAAAGATGCTGATGGGTGCTTTCCTAAGCATACTTTCTTTTATCCAGAGGAAGAATATCGAGAAGAACATTTAAGTAAAATATCTGATTTATGTGAGCGTGGTTATGGTGAGGTTGAAATACACCTTCATCATCATGATGATACAGAAACCAACTTTAGAGATACCATAAATTCTTTTAAAGATACGTTGAATGATAAACATGGAATGTTATCAAAAGATAGTGCAGGGGATATAAAATATGTTTTTATACACGGCAACTGGGCGTTAGATAATTCAGACCCAACCGGTAATAATTGTGGTATTAATAATGAGCTTATACTGCTAAATGAAACAGGTTGTATTGGTGATATGACATACCCTTCTGCGCCACACCCCACGCAACCTAGTAAAGTTAACTCTATTTATATGGCAGTTGATGACGCTCATAAACCAAAATCATTTAATAGCGGTATTGATGTTCAGGTTGGTGTAGATATGGTTGGTGATACTCTTATGGTTGAGGGACCCCTGGGATTTGATTTCTATAACGCAAAATGGGGTTTGATGCCTCGAATTGAAAATGGTGATATTAGAAAAACTCAGCCTCCTACTAATCATCGGGTTGATAACTGGGTAAATAGACACATTCATGTCAAAGGTCGTGAAGACTGGGTATTTATTAAAATCCATACTCATGGAACTCAGGACTCTGATATGGATACGTTATTGTGTGATAAAATGAGTGATATGCACGATTACTTGGAATCAAAGTATAACGATGGTGAAAACTATGTTTTGCATTATGTTTCTGCTCGTGAAATGATTAATATTGTTCATGCTGCTCGTGACGGTAAAGATGAAAATCCTAATTTATATCGTGACTATAAATATACAATATCGTATTAATCATGCATGTTAGTGGATAAATAAAGTTGTCTGATTTAAGATTTAAAAATACATTTATATGGCTCTTACAGAACTTTTTACTGATTTTTATTTTTTGGTTTGTTTTGGAGAACGTTCAGGCTAACGCTGCTCAACATAAAAATTATTCAATTAACAGCAATTCGCCTTATCCGCTATTTTTAAAGTCATTTAATTTTAAAAGCAACAAGTTACAGACCAGTTCACAGTGGAGCAGGCTTTTCTATTTCTGTGATCATAATAATAATCCTGACTGGGATTATCAGGGTAGTGAGTCGTATCGTTACGCTGTTAACTTTGCGCTTTGCTATCAGGTAAAAATGTCTTTAGGTATGCAGGATGATGCCTATGTATATGCTGAAAAATCACTCCATATTTTAAATAATAATCTTCTGCCATTTATCAATTATAAAAATGATAGTGGTTATGGTATCCGAAACTATGGCCCGGCTCTGGCGCTAGTTTATAGCTGGTTGCATAGTTATCCCGGTTTCTTACCTGAAGTTAAAAAAAGTACAAGAATAAGAATGAGTGAGTGGTTGAGCTGGTTCTCTGAGAAGGGTTATTCTAATAATCAGCCAGTTGCGAATTATCATGCTGGCTATGTTCTGGCTTCAACCCTTATCGGTGTTGCAACGTATCATGATAACAATAATGGTGCTGAGGCTTTTAAAAATACTGTTTTACTTTTTAATAACAGCAAGAAGTTGTTTGATGCAATAATGCCTGGGGGGCACTGGCCTGAAGGCTGGAGTTATGGTGTTGGGGTATATGATGCTTATGCATTGTCTACTTTGGCATTGACTGAAGCAACTAATATGTCTGGTTTTAAGGATTTTAAATGGTTAAAAAATAATATTTATTTAAAATCTGCTGCCCTGACACCTGATGGTAAGTATTTTTATGATGACGGGCTGTGGAGTTTAAATCGTCATGGCGTGCCAACTGTTACAGATATGTACACAGCTGGTTATTTGTATAACTGGACGTCTGTTGTTGGGTTGCGTGCCAGGCAATATTTACATGATGCCAAAACAAATGAAAAAGTTAGTGAATGGAAATCATTTATTTTTTCTAATTTGGATAAAGACAGTAAAAAATCAGGTATTCATTCACAATCAGCTAGTTCTTATATGGCTACCGGTCTCGGTCTCGTCTTAATGAGGGATAGTAGTGATGGCGAGTCATCAACTTGGGGTAGTTTTATCAGTGGACCATATCTTTCATACCAAAGAGAGCAGGACCTGGATCAGGGACATATGGAAATTTATAAGTCAGCACCGCTATTGATTGATGCAGGGCATGGTTTGTATAATCCCGATAATTTAAAGGCTACGAAGTTACATAATACTTATACATTAACTGGGCGCACAGATGTTGATTATGATGCCCAAAGAAGCTTTGCAAATATAAAGGATTGTAAAAAAAGAGATATAGGTATTAAGCAGTACTCAGAGATGGACGATGGTCTATTAATAAGTGGTGAATTTTCTAATGCTTATCGAGCCGCTCCTGCCTGGGATGAAAAGTGTAAAATAGCACCATTGAAAAAATTGACTAGAACTATATTTTATTTAAGACCGAATTTATTTTTTATATTTGATCATATAGTCAAAACTTCCAGCCAGTCTAAGGTTGTTCCTCATTTTAATCTTAACTTTCCGACAATGCCAGATAAGCTATCGTCTGACAGTCGCAAACTTGAAGTTAATAACCTTACAGGGCGATTGCATGTTGAAACTATTTTTCCAGAAAAATCGGTTAGTATTTTACAGTCAGGCGCTAAGTCAGGGGCATTAATTGAATCCTGGCACCTAGACGTGTCTAATCCAGACAATACGTTAATGGCCTATAGTTTCTTGCATGTGATAAGGGCTGGACTAAATAATAGTAATTATAAACCACCTGTTACAATTTCAATAAAAGGTGAGAATATATTGGGTGTTTTGTTAGGAGGGCTTATATCTTCTGAGTTAAAAAATAATGCAGAGGTTGTAGTACTATTTGCTGATGTTAAGGCAAAAAAATCTAATTTAAAGTTATCTTATAAACTAGCTAAAGCTTTAAAAAGTAGAGTTACTTATGTCTTTAATTTGCAGCCTGATACCCGATATAAAGTTGAGGTAGAAAAGTCCGATAACAATATATCGACTGTTTCAATCAAACACGGCCCTGTAGGTATACTCAGTAACCCACAGGGTGTGCTTAAATTTTAGTGTGTTTCTGAATGAGTAATTATCAATAATTATCTGAGTAAATCATCTGCCATGCTATTTATATATTCTTCTATTGCTGTATAGCCTGAACTCATAACAGTATTACTATCTGGCTGGGAAACTGACAGGTTATTTGCACTTTCCCAGGCATCTGGCATGCCGTCATTATCAGTATCTAGTGGGGGAGTTGTAGCGGTAAGTCCCTGTAATAGGTTGTTGGGAATGCGAGTACCCCATGAGCCAGTTCGATCACGTA
>VAPL010423449.1_pt1 | contig 10921 bp, 12 predicted proteins | sample 3395061 | NCBI WGS metagenome assembly VAPL01 (sample SAMN08290444, study PRJNA428436) | hydrothermal vent metagenome | isolation source: Deep-sea hydrothermal vent chimney 2 | place: Pacific Ocean: Juan De Fuca Ridge | depth 2182 m m
TATACTTCCCTAGCAGCAAAATCTACTCCCCTTGGCAACAATAGATCAGCGGTTGCCAAAGTAAAAGCATCCTTATGGCATCCTATATTTATAGGATATTCCGTGCTGGCAGTTCCTGCCACAGTAATAACAGCGTTATCAGCAGGAACATTAGTAACATTCTGATATGCTCCACTTGCTATTATAGCAGGTGATATAGGAATTGTTGCAGCCCCTGTTGCATCACTATCTACATCTGCAGTTACAACAAACTGCATCAAGGAACCCGTTGATACTCTGCTTTGAGGATTTACAGCATATACCCCAGCAAAAGTTATCACATCACCCTTTTTCAATACGCCCGTAATAGAAAGCGCCCAACCATCAGATGGTACATTAGTAGATCCATCAGCTATAGTACCATTAACCAAAGGGGTAGAACCTGTAGTATTACCAACCGTATGTCTGTTAATATTTTGATCCATAGCAACGTCTTTAAACCCCAAAATATTAACTCCCATTTGGCCCTTCCTAAACTGCCTAGAAATATCAGCTTGAGGATTATAAAAACCAGCCATACCGTTAACAAGGGCTGCATTAGCTGCAGGATCTACGGTAAGATATCTATTCTGATCCCTAGGAGCTCCCATCTCATCTAAGCGTTGTCCTACAGCTAAAATATCAGCCGCAGTAGAAGGAGTAGTCCCAGGAGTACCCACCTGGTTAAAAACATTTACATACTGAGCCAACCCGTTAAGGTCTATTTCATTTGCGATGGTTGCCATTGCTGGCTGTAAAATACGTTCAGAGAAATCATCTAAACTTAAAGTCAACTCCTTAGAGCTAAAATTTACATCTACACCTATCTGATCAGTTAAAGTAATTGCTACAGACTCTTCCTGTGTATCCTGAGCATTTAATGTAGGACCCTTCCTAATAGTATATCTATTAGGCTTCCTAACATTCACAGTACTCCCAATTTTAGCTCCAGATACAGCAAATTCTTTAGAATACTCCTTATTTACAGCATTAGTGAAAGATAAATTATTCTTAAGAATACGTAACGCTTCTCTAAGAATTTTGGTCGAAGTTAATAATGTGTTAGCCATGTTATGTACCTCTTAATTGCCTATCTCTGCGTTTCATCCACTCATCAATGGGCAGATCGTCCGCAAGTTCTTCATTTATACCTTCTCCCCCCTCAACTGGTTCGAGGGGTGGCGGAGCTGCTGGCTCCTTTAAAGATACTTCAGACTCTAATTTGCTAAGCTCCCCAGGCAATTTATCGGCAGGTAAACTTGCAAGTCGTTTAGATTCCAGAGGATTTTTACCTAAATGATAAAAAACTTCATCTGCATTATTAAGGTTCATAATGGCATCAGCTAAATGTTCTGGCAAAAAGGGATTAGAAAAAACAACCTGAATATAATCTGGCTGTTTTTTGATGCCTTCCTCTATAATAGCATCTATTATCTCTCGTTTAGCCTGTAGCTCATGCTCGTTAAGTTCCACCGCCCTTTTCTCTAAACGGCCAGTATCTTCTTCTAGCTGTTGTGCCCTAGCCCTTTGCAGTTCGGCTCTAGTTAAAGCCTTTATATACTCTTCATAGGACTCAAAATCCTCTTCTTTAGGATCCTCTATTGGTCCCTTTAACCTCTCAAGCTCTGCCTTCATTTTTTCAAGCTGCTCTTGTAGCTCTTTTTTTTGCCTAGTAAGCTTATCAATTCGCTTTCTGAAACCGCTTTTACGTTTAGGAACCTTTTTATCTCTACCTTCCTCTTTTAAAGATTCCTCTTCTGTGCCTGTGCCTGTTTCAGGCTCATCGGTCTCGTCTGTTTCATCTCTTCCAGGCTCATCCGTTTTAGGCTCGTCAGCCTCATCATCTTCTTTTTGTTCTAAATTTTCTTGATATTTAATCTTTTCTTCACTCATTGCCGGCTCCTTGTCCGAAATTACCTGGTGTTTGTTGCCCACCAGTAGGCCGTATTCCAAGTTCAAGCTGTTTCTGGTAATTATCTAATGCCTTACCTTCTACATCAGCATGAATCTTGGCTATTTTAGCATTTAACTCATTTAATTTCAAAGCCTCCAAGGGATCTTGTTGGGGTTGTTGCGGCCCTTGTTGGTTTTGCGTTTGATCCACATCCCCCGTAAGACCTGGAGGCAATATTTTGCGCATTCTAGCTATAAAAGCATCTTTGTTAGGCCAATCTAAAGATTCAGCTATTAAATCAATTAATACAGATGATAACTGAGGAGCATACCTTAACACTTCTAACATAGTATTAGCAGCTTCTTGCCTCATTGTCATATAAGAAGGACCAGTATCAACCACAACATCATACTTACCAACCGTAAGATCATGAAATTTTAAAACAGGATTACCATTTTCATTTTTATCTACATAAGGAGTGTTTAATTTAACAAACTTTTGAGAATTATCAGGTCCTAAAATCCTTACAACCTTAGCATCACTATATATTTTAGGAATCAAATCTACTAAAACTTTTCCTGTAAGTCTTAAGGCTCTAGCCAAATTATCCACAAAACTAAAAGTATTAAGGTCGCCTTGCTTTTGCCTTGCTAAAATAGCAGTCCCACTAGTTTCGTTGCTTCTAGCCCCTAGTGATGCATCATATATCCCTGTAGTGCTTTTAATTTCGTCGCTTGTCATGGCGGCCTCGTTAGCAAGCCCAGTAGGTATCGTAGGTGGTTGAACTCGCTGAGGAGGTCCTGGAGCCTTAGGATCTGGATTATACATCAATCTAGTCAAACTCCTTAAATGTGCACTATCCCATATTGATTCATATCCTTCAAATTGTTTTGCTGTCCCTACCCATGGCATTTTTGGAGCCAACGCAACAACCTCAGTAGCCATAGAACGCCAATAGTTATACATGCGTTGTGCATCCTTTGCAAACCTAACCATTCCTCGTAATACTCGCCTACCATCCACAATCGTTTCTTTACCCCAACAAGGAATTATGGGGAAATATTTAGAAGGCCATTCCGAAGGACCTTCTATAACGTGCGTACCTGTCAATAAATATCTTACTATTTTATAGCTTTTAACTATTCTCTCTCTTATTGGTTCAGGATATCCAGGAATAATTTTATCTACAACGCTTCCATCTGGCATCAAAAATAAACGCTTAACAATAGGCTCTTTTTTAAAATATTCTACAACCACAATATTGTCTTTATCTATCCAACCAACATCATCATTATCAAGATCAAAATCAGAAATTTCAACTTTAGGATACCTCCTTTTAAAAACATCTTTTGAAAGTTTATGGGTTACTAATACATATTTAGCATCAGTTTTATACACCTGATCTTTGCAATTGGGATCCCAATACACGCTAAAAGGATTAAAAATAGGTTGTATCCGTATATCTTGTTTAAACGTATCGTCATCACTGTAGCAAGTAACAATTCTCCAGTATCCCCACCCAGCAATCAATGCTTGCTCAAATGCATTATCATACGCAACCTTAGCATCAGAAGCGTCTTCTATATTTTTTATTAAACCAGTAAATACTTCAGCAGTATAAGGATCTGCATCACTATCTACAGGCCTAATTTTTATATCTGGCCTATTTTGTTTCATTGCACCAACAACAATATCTATACGTTCTGGCAATTTATTTATTACCAAACATGGCCTATGTTCATTTTCTCTATCTCGCCTTAAGGGTTCAGGCCACTGCTGCCCGTTAAAAAACCTAAAATCTTCTTTAGCGTTTTGGATATTTATACGCTCCGCCTCTTTGGCAGTCCTAAAACGTTTTTTAGCTTCTTCTAAAATTTTATCTTCTCCAGTCATTACACCATCCACCCAGCTTCTATATAGTTATTATAATTAACAGCTTTCTTTTTAGGTTTTTCGTTCCTTTCCTCAAAAGCAACAGCAAAAGCCCTAAAAGCATCAGCCCCATGCGACCATTGATCATGCACAGGCTCTTTACTCCACCTACCAGTTATAGGATCAACTTTGTAATGATAACGTCTTAAACACTGCAGAAGATCTGCTGTTTTATCTTTATCAAACCAACACTGAGAAAAAATAGTTCTCACAGCATTAATACCATCTATTATTGGGATTTTAGGAACTATTTCGCAAGTCCTGCCCATTTCTTCCAGTTGTTCTAAAATAGACCTCCCACCAGCAGCAAGTTGAGCATTTTTAGCGTCATGTGGTAAAAAATCGGTACCATATACATATTTTTTAGCCTGCAATTCGTTTATATATTCTGCCAGGCTTTTTTGTCTGCCTTCAACATAATCAACAATTCTATATTCTAACCCAACTTTTTGGGCCAAGACTATAGCTGTTGCATCAGCCCAACCCAAATCCCAAAAGGTATGAACAGGCTTAGATGGATCATAAGGGACGGAACAAATACGACCACTTTCTTGCGCTTCTGCTACCTCTTTAGCATATACTGCACCATCTATACACTTTCTACACTCACCTTCCCATATCCATTCATACTCTGTAGGATTTGTTCGTTTACAAAGCAACCTTTCTTCATTTAACACATCAGGAAACCATGGATTATCATACCAATTAACTTTCCTAAGAAAAGTACCAGGAGGAGTATTAAGAACAAATCGTCTATATACTTCATCTTCCTCTAAATCTGGGTTAAAGGTTATCCAAATTTCAGAGCCCTCACGTCTAATGGTAGGAATAAGTACATCTAAAGATTTTTTGCTAATAGTATGAGCTTCTTCTATCCATGCTATATCAACACCTTCATAAGATTTTATTTTACTAATGTTATGTCTCAACCCTTCAAAAATAAAAGCACTTCCGTTTATACCTTCAATAGTACGTTGTGCTACGTTATAGAAAGTATCTAACCCAAGTTCGTTAATTTGTTGAGATAACAACTTGTGAACTGAATCCCGGATAGATGCTTGTATTTCCCTTGTACAAAGTACAATCTTTTTTGTTTTAGCTGCCAAAATAAGAAGCGCCCTAGCAACCGTCCACGATTTTGCCCCACCCCTGCCACCATATAAAACCTTATATCTATATGGGCTAAAAAGTTCCTTACTCCACCCAGGAAGATTAATTTTTAAACTATTTTTTACCAAAAACTACCTCTATTTTTATTTCTTTTCCGTCTGGGCCAGTATGCTCAACGGTTTGTTTGTCATGGTACCCCAAAATATTTTTAGTCATCCACACAAAAACAGTTGCATTGGCATCTTTAACTTCACCAAGGGCAATACGTCTACCCAAATCATTCCACCACCTTGCACAAACTTGCTCTCCCTTTTTAAGAGCGTCGGAAAACTCATTATATCGTTTAGCCCATTCATATAAAGTATCATGATGAATTCCTAAAATAGCACAAACTTCACGTTTAGAGCGCCCTTCGGCCATTAATTCTACGACTTTTTTACAAAACTTCTTTTTATATTTAGTTGGACGCCCCATAATTTATCTCCACAACATATAGTATGTATTACTATTTGTATACACAAAATATATAAATTGTCAACTGATATAATGTTAACCTTTAAATAAATTCTTAAACTCCATTTTTTCTTTATCCCAAAGAACTTCTACAATACCACATGGACCATTTCTATTTTTAGAAACAATAAGCTCTACTGTAGTAGCATCACTTGAAGGCTTGTGAATAAACAACACAACATCAGCATCTTGCTCAATTGCACCAGATTCTCTTAAGTCATGGAGTTGGGGCCGTCTTTTATTTTTAGATGCTTCCCTATTTAATTGAGATAACACAAGTACTGGGATGCTATATCTTTTTGCAATAGCCTTTAAACTTCTAGACAAATAGGATATTTCACATTCTCGATTAGTAAAATTACCTTTAGCAGTCATTAATTGTAGATAATCTACTATAACAAGATCTGGCTTATGTTTAGCTATTATCCTTTCTGTTTCTATATCAGAAATACCACTAGAGTCTACAATCTGGATTGGTAATTTAGCAAAAAGAGAAGCAGCTTGAGATAAAAGATTACATTGGTGTTTGGTAAGGCGTCCCCCCATAACTAAATGATACGGTATTCCTGTACTTTGTACTAAAAATCTAGTTAGAAGTTGCTTAATTGTCATTTCACAGGAAATAATTAAAACTTTATGGTCTGCTTTTGCAGCAGTTTGAGCTATATTTAAGGCCAATGCTGTTTTACCAAACGATGGTCTAGCCGCAATTATTATTAAATCTCCTTCCATTAAACCACACAAAGCCTTATCAATATCATACAATCCAGTTTGAATTCCAGGAGATGTAGGATTCTCAACTTTTTGGAGTATATCGTTTAGTAACTCAGGTATAACTCTTGAGATATTAATAGCATTATCTTTTGGAGTTTCAATATCATAGGCTATTTTTTGTAGATAAGTAGCTAATTCTATAGGATCTGCATCATCTAAATGTGCTTCACTTATTACCTTAGCACAAGTTTGAGTAAGTAAACGTAAGGAATAAAAATTAGCAACCCTACGCTCATAGTAATTAATAATTTCTGGAGTAGGAGCAGCTACACGATCTAAGAGTTTAATTACATAACTAACTGGGACTTTCTTTTTTAATTTATTAACTACTGTTTCTACAGAAATAACTTCACTACTTTCTTTTAAGTTACTTAAAGTTTTAGCAATAAGGAAATGTACACGATGATAGAAAGCCTCAAGCGGCAGGGCAGGAGCAAGGCCTTTGAGCAGGTAACAACCTAACAAATCAGCTTCGGCTTCTATGTCTTTTGGTAGAATAATTGTTTTCATCCTCTAATCCACAATTAGAGGTTTATAGTGTGTTTCAACTTGGACGTGGTGTTTACTTTCTTTGTGTTTAGCAGCTCGTCTAATCCAGTTTCTCCATGCTGCACCCCAGTCTTTGTATTTAGTACCTTTAGCAGTGTAGTAATCAACAAACATTTCAGTTTCAGCAGCTAAATCCAACGTATAGCCTTTTTCTTTAGCCCAAACAAGTAGTTTATCTGTAGGTTTAAAATTTGGAGGTACAGTAGAAGCACGACGACTTTTTTCTTTTTTTTTTATATTATTTTTTTTTATATGTGTATTCTCTGTAGTAATCTCTGTTAATGAATCGCTAGTTTCTAACCATCCGGATAGCGAGTTTCTAGCTATCCCATGGGATAGCGAGTTTCTAGCTATCCCGTTAGTTAGTTTCTTACTATCCGGGTGTTCGTCTAAAAATTCCTGAAACTTTTTAAAATTTATAAAATAATGAAGAGTTGGGATTCCGTTAGCTTTTATAATTTTTGTTTTTAGAATGCCGATTCTTTCAAAATATTTTCTACACGCATCTTGCTGGTAACGACTCAAGGTAGTTTCTTCCTCAATTTCTTTTTTAGTCTTAAAAAAAAATCCATCTTTCCTTTTACCTTTATCAGACCAAAAATAAAGCTGCTGGATATATAAAGCTCTTTCTATAGAGCCAAAAATTTTAGCAAGTTCTGGATAAAAGGCTATAGGCCTTCCGTATAATCGTAGTTTTATTTGCATTTTCCTCTCTCCAATTAAACAAAAAACTCCACCAAACAGGAAGGGATAGTTACTGAGCAGAACCTGCGGTGGAGTTATGTTCTACACCAAAAAAACATCTTATCCCTTTTACTTCTGCTCTATTTTATTACTACATCCACATAAATACCTCTATTTGCTCTTATTTTGCTTTTTAACGAGACTTTATTGTTTTAGAATACAATTCCATATACACATGGCTTTGCGTTAATCCTGAGGCAACCTCGTGCGAAACTAAGCCATTAAAATGGTACATCGTCTCTGTTTTTGTCACAAAAAGAAGAACAGTCCTGTTTGTGTGATGGTGGGGACAAAAAACGTACTTTTTCTGCCATTATTTCAGTAGACCATTTAGTGATCCCTTCTTTATTTTTCCATTTTGTAGTTTTAAGTCGCCCCTCAACATAAATGTTACTACCTTTTTTAGCATACCTAGAAAGCGCTTCTGCTATATAGCCACACGCAAAAATCCTTACCCATTCTGTATCTTCTACCCACGAATCTTTTATTTTCCTTTTTTCGTTAATTGCGAGATTAAAACTAGTTGTAACTATACCTTGTGTTGTTGTCCTTAGGTTAATATCATGTCCTAGTGTACCTATCCCTATAAATTTATTTATACCCTGCATTGTGTAACCTCTATCCTATATCATTCTAAATATTGTTTTTATTAGATCATTTAACGTATCATTTTTATAATCATTATTAACAATTAGTAATTTTTTATATGTGTTACTGTAACTTGGATCTACAACCCTTCTAGCAATTTGGGTATTTTCGTATTTTACAAGTTCTAAAAAGTCTTGAGGATTATACCCCCTACCAGACCCAATTTTTTCTATATCTGTTTTGTTGACTACTGTATCAACCCTAATATTTATAAGAAAGTCTACCGGATTTTTAACATATAAATCCTTAACGATCTGCCCAACTACATCTCCCCTTTTCCAATATGCAAACAAATCAAATAGACTTCTACTAAATACTATATAAGAATCTGGATTGTCTTTTTCTATAGCATCTAAATATTCATTAATAAAAATACCCGCCCCACATATTTGTCGAGTATCTTCATGCCAACTGTGTGTTAAATGATTTTGGATAATCTTTTCAAAAATACCATTAACTACTATCCCCATCCCAGGAGAAATATCATTCAACCTTTTTGTTATAGTTTTTGCTATTGTACTCTTTCCAACACCCCGAGCTCCACAAAAAGAAATAATCATATTACCTCCTTATATCCAAGGCAAACCAACAACTCTTTAAGTTTTTTTACTTTAAAGCTGTTGTAGCTTAAAGATTTAATAATATTATCCTTAATGTGCTGAATTTTTAGTAAGGTTTTTGAAAATTGTTTGGTTTTTCGCATAATAATCCCATCCTTTACAAGCCTCACATACCAACGGTTTAGTTGGTGTGCTTACTACTCCTAGACCCCAACTAGCATTTTTAGTATTTGTTACTTGTGCCAAAGTAGGACGCTTACACAACCTCTCACACATCTTTTTACTTACACGCCCTAAAGGACATCTTATTGTGTTTTTGTTCATCCATGTTTCTGGAGTCATTTTTTACCTCCCATACCCCAAAACCAATATTAGTTTTGGATATTTTTATATTTTCTTGTTTACTCCACCTATCAATTAAATCCAAAACCGCACACTTACATAAAATATTATTACCCTCCAACAATGCCTTTTTAGCCTTCCTGTATTCATAGTATTTTTCATATACTTTCATTTATTTATACTCCTGCATTGCCCATTCTAGCAAAAATCTAGCATCACACTCATTATCATCTATCGGATCCCTCTTAAACGCTTTTTTATAGGCCCTTATCATTTCTGTCTTGCTTGCATTACCTTTCCCCGTAGCAAACCTTTTTAGGGTTGATGTATGACAAGGTGTATATTGTAAGCCGTACCTAGCACATGCCTTTTCTAGAAGTGCCAAAAAACCAAGAGCCACCTCTGTAGCTGCACGTCCACGCATATGAGCCTGTTCGTACACAATTAGATCTGGTTCTATTTGTGTCACTATATCTTTTAGCCAACACGCAAACCTAAGATATCTCATCCCCCTACTTTCTCCAGCACGTTTTTGAAAATTTTCTACTCCAGATAAAAAAGTAGGTGTGTTAGTTGCCCATCCAGTTTTTGTTGCCAAATCAAGGGTTAATATTTTCTTCATCTATATCCCCTCCATGCCTTTTAATGTAACTTAAAAGGCTTTTCTTCTTAGTTGGTGTAAGGGTGTAAATATGTTTAGCATAAAAATTATTTTGCCACCATTCCTGTGTAGTTTGTTCTTTTGGCTTGTCATCCCATGCCTTTTTTAGGTTTTGTAATAATTCTTCATCGCTCATCTCTTCATTGTTTTGGGATTGTTCTTTTTCCTTTTTTTTGGGTTTTCTTTTGTTATTTTCTTTGTGGGTTGGTTCTTCTGTTTCTTTGCCTGTTTCTATGGATGGGAACAAATGTTGTGGGTGTGATTCCTGGTTTAAAATTTGTCTACACATACCACGCAACTTAACCATATCTTCTATCGTCCAGTCGGCAAACTTTTTACCTAACACGTTTTCGATTGCTTCTTTTTCTACTCCATACCCTCTTAAAAAGCTAACCGCCTTATCTTTTGCTACATCAAGCCCCTCTCTACCTATGCCACTTGCAACTGCTTCTTTAGCATTCCGCAAAACTCTAGAACTTAACCATCTTGGGACTGCAGCAAGAACTACGTTTCTCATGGCCTTGCTTTGAGCTTTTTGGAATTCCATGTCTTCCCAACGTTCAGCTCTATACTTTCCAATAGCTTCCGTTTTTTTGTGCCTGTAAATACGAGAAACTGTAAACCCTTTTTCAATATCAACAAAACTTGCCCTAAAAATAAAACTATCTACAGTCTCTTTCACCTCTATTGGGACAGCACAATTAGTCCATTCCCTGGCGATCGCCATAGCCGCTCCAATTGAGCATCCTTCTATTATTGTTATTTTACCGGTTTTTTTGTCCTTAACAGGCCAACTATAATAAAAATCTTCTCCACCATACTGAGCTTCTTTGTCTAATGCTTCTATTATCCTGTCTAAATCTCTCGGCTTTTGTACGGCTATAGCAGTATGATATTCTGTTTTAGTTTGTACTAAACTCTCTCCTCTTTCTATTAAATCATGTTTAGGAAAACCAGTTACTACCTCTACATCCTTAAAACATTCTTCTTTACCCATCTTTAATCTCCTTTCTTGTTGTTTTTTTTAATCGTTCAAAAAACTCTTCTAGAGTTTTACATACAAAATACTCTTTCTCTTTTGTCTCAATAAAATATGAATAACCAAAATTCCTATAATCTGCTTCTATATTTCTTACACCTCTATCTATTAATTCCTGCCAATTACTTTCTATAAAA
>VAPL010813891.1_pt1 | contig 10919 bp, 10 predicted proteins | sample 3395061 | NCBI WGS metagenome assembly VAPL01 (sample SAMN08290444, study PRJNA428436) | hydrothermal vent metagenome | isolation source: Deep-sea hydrothermal vent chimney 2 | place: Pacific Ocean: Juan De Fuca Ridge | depth 2182 m m
GTAGTAAGGATTCTTTATAAAAATAAGATTGATAGTTGTCTCTAACCTTGAAAAACCAACTGATAACACCCGTTGTTTTTCCTTTACCTATTACATGATATACTTCATTGCCTTTATTTGTTGCTTCTTTAACTTCCATCGTAGCATTGCCAGCACCTAAAAAGTTACTATAGCTTATTCTAAATTTTAGCCATTCTCCTTTTTTAAAAGCTTTTACCTCATTTTGTGCATTTACTGTTATCATTGCAAATAAAAGTATAAATAGTATTGTTTTTTTCATATTTGATTCATCAATATTTCTATCTAAAGTTAGAAATTACAATTACCGTTCCAAAATGCAATTACTTATTTAGTCAAACACTAAAATTAGGATAATATTTTATAGGATGTCAAATTTGTAATTCCCCAATTTTTTAATTCATCTTCACTCCATAATTCTGGAAAAAAGATACGCTTTTGATATTTTGGTAGCATGTATTTCTGCCAATCGCTTCCTCCCGTCGCTTCGGTATCTTTACCTTCACTCAATAAATATTTACATGCAGCGTGATAATGGTGCATTACCCAACTAATATTTACGGTATAATCATAATGACGCATCGCATTTTTTAAACTAATCTCTTCTTTAATTTCTTTGGGTAAACTTTTATATTTATCGTACAAATTGATTTCATTATACTCTTTCATCATACGAATTAATTTACCGCCATATTTCTTTTCAAATTCATTTAATAAATATGATTTTTTACCTGTTTTATGGTCTTTCCCTGCTGCTTGCCAATACATATGTTCAAAAGCATGTTCAAAAGGTGTATCTCTGTCAATATTTGCTCTAAAACGAATATCAACTAAGTTAATAAGGTCTGTTGAACAGATTTCTATCATTCTATATTGCGCACTTTGAAATCCACTTGCTGGCGTTAAGGTATCTCTAAATTTCATGTACTGTCCTACTTCCATCCCTTCGCCCATCACATCAAAAGATGTTGAAAGCATATCAAAATAACGGCTAATCCTGCCTAAACGAGATGTGAAAAATGCAGCAGTTAAATTCTCATTGTGTGAAACTTGTTTCATTTCCCATAATATCATCTTAAACAGCAATTCATTAATTTGATGATACATTAAAAATACCATTTCGTCTGGATGTGTTGTTCGTTGCACTTGTAGACTCAATAAGGCATCTGTTTGAACAAAATCCCAATAACGCATCGGTTTACTATGTAATAATCCGTCAAGATGTGTTTCTAAATCTTGATCAATAGCGTCATATTTTTCTTTTAATAAATCAATTCTGTTTGTTATTTCTTTATCCATTTTATAGTTGATTGTTTTGCAAATATATAAAAGACCTGTCAGGTTTTAGAAACCTGACAGGTCTAAATAAGTTCTCTGTCAAAAAAATTGTTTTATTTTACTTTTTAAAATTTGCTATACCTTCTTTAAGCCAGGCTAGGTAATTATCTATATCTGGGTTATAAGCAGTATATTTATTAAGGTTATTTCCGTTATTATCTAATAATACGTAGTAGGGCTGAGCATTTGCTTTGTATTTTTTTATCTGAAAATCACTCCATTTATTACCAATTGATTTAATTTTCTTTCCTGTAGTTTCAGATGTATATTTTTCGCTTTCAGGCAAACTTCTTTTGTCATCTACATATAAAGAAATCAACACTATGTCGTTTTTTAAAATTTGTAATACTTTTGAATCAGACCAAACGCGTTCTTCCATTTTTCTGCAATTTACACAAGCATGCCCTGTAAAGTCTAAAAGTACAGGCTTGCCTACTTCATTGGCATATGCCATCCCTTTATCATAATCTAAAAAAGCGATAATATCATGAGGGCCATATTTTGCTCCTTCTGGTAGTTTTTCTCTCGCAGCTCCTACCTCTGTTTTTGTAAATCCAACTCCATAAGGGGATTCGCTATACTGCATAGGAGGAGGAAAACCGCTTATTACCTTTAATGGTGCTCCCCAAAGACCGGGAATTAAATACAATGTAAAGGTTAATACAATTAAGCCCAAACTTAATCTTCCCACAGAAATATGTTCAGTTGGCGAATCGTGCGGTAATCTTATTTTACCAAATAAGTACAAAGTCAATACTCCGAAAATTGCAATCCAAATGGCTAAGAATACTTCTCTTTCTAACCAGTGTAATTGTAATACCAAATCAGCATTTGATAAGAACTTAAATGCCAAGGCTAGTTCCAAAAATCCTAACACCACTTTCACTGTATTTAACCATCCTCCTGATTTTGGTAGTGAATTTAACCATCCTGGGAAGGCTGCAAATAAAGCAAATGGTATTGCTATTGCAGATGAAAATCCAAGCATTCCTACAATAGGACCTATTTTATTCCCTCCAGAAGCCGCTTCCACTAATAATGTTCCTACAATTGGGCCTGTGCACGAAAACGAAACAATAGCCAATGCTAATGCCATAAAGAAAATACCAATAAAACCTCCTCTATCTGCTTGGGCATCTACTTTTGTGCCCCAAGAACTCGGTAATGTGATTTCAAAAGCACCTAAAAAGGAAACTGCAAAAACTATTAATAATAGAAAGAAAATAATATTAAACCACACATTCGTCGCTAATGCATTTAAAGCATCTGCGCCAAAAATAAATGATACAAACCACCCCAATGCAACATAAATTATTATAATGGAAAGCCCGTAAACAATTGCATTTCTAATTCCTGCAGCTTTTGTTTTACTTTGTTTCGTAAAGAAACTCACGGTCATTGGTATCATTGGAAAAACACATGGTGTTAACAATGCTGCAAAACCAGAGAAAAATGCTATTAAAAAGATTCCTAACAATCCTCTAGATTTTTCTTCGGTTGATGTAGTTTCGGTTTCAGTAACTTCTGTTTCTTCTTTAGCGTCTATATTTTCATCAATTTTATTATCTCCAGAATTATCATTCGTAGTTACTTTTTCGGTACTTACTTTTCCTTGTACTATAAAATTGATTTCTTCTTCTGTTGGTGGCAAACAGTTTGCATCATCACACACCATAAATTCTACAGTTTCAGCAATCGTAATTTTAGTATCTGTTAATACTTTAATTCGTTGTTTAAAAACTGCTTTATTTTCAAAATATTTGATATCCATTTCAAATACTTTATCAAACTCCTCGTGACCTTCTCCTTCGGTAGTTTTACCAACCAATTGATACTTGCCTTCAATATCTTTAAAGCTAAATGTTGTAGGTATTGGACCATCATCTGGAATTGATTGCGAATACAAGTGCCATCCTTCATCAATGGTTGCTGTCGTAATTAAATCAAACTCAGACTCTGATATTTTTTCAACTGAAGTTTGCCATTTTACCGGTTCAAAAATTTGAGCCTTCATTGTTGCTGTAAATGCAAAAAATAAGCTTAGAATATATAGTAACTTCTTCATTATAAGATTTCTATTTTTAGAATATTTGTTGTTGTATCTTTTGTTTTATACCTCTCGTCCAATCGTTTACCAATTATCCAAACGATGTTATTTTCAGAGCAAAGTAACCATATTTTTTCCTTATCAAGGATAGACATCTTTTCATCTTTAAAGAACTTGCTCAGTTTCTTTTTGCCTTGCATTCCTAATGGATAAAAATAGTCGCCATTTTTCCATTTTCTTACAACTAATGGAAATTTTAATTTATCTTTATTTATATAAATAACCTTTTGAATACTGGGTTCTGGGTATCGAGTTTTTGGATAGGTAAGTTTAATTTGAAAATTATCAATTTGAAGACACTCCTCTTTTTCTTCTATTTTATATTCTATTTCTTCAGCTTGCTCTGGGTGTAATTTAGTTAATAATAAAACCTCTCTATCTTTTAACAAACGATGTGTTTGACTTATTATTTGTTTTCCTGATTGTGCTTCTAATAATTTGACTACATCATTCCATTCTGTAAATCCATAGTCTTTTAATAACTCGTAGAGGTAAACTCTGGAATTATTGAGTTCTTTTAGTTTTTTAATATTAATCTTTTGGATTCCTGCCCCTGCCTCACTGGCAGGCGGGTGCGCAGGAATGACAACTTTGCTATGCACTTCATCTATTCTATCATCAACAATTTGACGGCTATCTTTTAAATTTTTAATAGTTTGACCAAATGAGGTCAACAAGCTAGGATTCAATTCTTTAAGAATAGGAATTACATCGTGTCTAATTTTATTTCTTAAATACTTTGTCTCTGCATTGGTAACATCTTCTCGCCAAACAATCTTTTTTTCCTTTGCATAGTCCTCAATTTGCTCTCTACTAAAAGGCAATAAAGGTCTAATGATATTTTTGTTTTGTTTAGGAATTCCTGTTAATCCATCCAGCCCTGTCCCTCTAACGGTATTAATTAAAAATGTCTCCAAATTATCATCTGCATGATGTCCTGTTACTATATAATTTAATTTATGTTCTTTAGTAAGTTCATCAAACCAATCATATCTTAATTTTCGGGCCGCCATTTGAATGGATAACTTTTCTGTTTTAGCCGCCCCTTTTGTTTCAAATAATTTTGTAAAAACCGGAACTTGTAATTTTTTAGCAAATTGTTTTACAAATAGTTCATCTTGGTCGGAATCTTTTCCGCGTAAGCCAAAATTACAATGTGCTAAAGAAATCGTAAAATTTAATTGATTCAATAAATGAGTTAATACCACACTATCTATTCCGCCAGAAATGGCAATCAGCAATTTTTTGTCTATTAAAAACGAAAAATGAGTGTTGATATGTTTAGAAAATTGTGCTAACAAAACGGGGTAAAGATAGTTTTTTTAGTCCTTTTCGGTAGCCAGTGCAAAAATCAACACTTTATCATCCCAAAAAGTTACCTCAACATTATCTTTTATTACTTTTTTGTCAAATTCAAAATTTTCATTTTTCTTAAAAACATAGCAAGTTACTCTTTTCCCTTGCTTGTTTTCTAGTTTCAATTGAGCTGCTATTCTATTATCTACAGAACAATACCTACCTCCTTTCAACACTAAATTGGTTGAAATTCTTTGTGGTAATACGATTTCAAAGTCGAGTTTGTCCATCTTTTTATTCAGCACTAAAACATTATTTGTTTTAATTTCTGCTGGTAATTTTTTTCGATGGTTAAATGCTATTTCATCTGCAAATTCATTAACAATACTATTTTGACGTTGCTTGGGTAATAAAAATAAACTGTATAAAATTCCTACAAATACGATAAATACTGCTACATATTTCAGTATGTTAGAAACCACTATTTGTTGTTTATTCTTATTATTCAATCCATTCCCTATTGCTTCGAATTGTTCAATAGATAATGATTTCGAATTATAAAACTCCTTAACTTGTTTCTCTATTTCTTTCATACCTCTTTTATGTTTTCTTTCAGTTTCAATTTTAACTTTTGCTTCGTTCTGCTTAAAATTGAGAGGATAGTGCCTCTTGGAATGGCCATTACATCTGCTATTTCTTTTGCTGTATATTCTTCTACTATGGAAAGAAAAATAATTTCTCTTTCTTTTGGAGATAATTCTGATAAAATTCTTTCCAAAAAAGGTTCAACCGTAAAGTTCGGTTCATAGGAGGTTTCTTGATTTTTTTTATTTTGCCATTTAAATCGCAAATTCTCTTTACGCTTGTTGTCTATGTATTGATTTTTTATCGTTGTTATTAAATACGAAATAATCAATGGTTTACTCTTTTCAACCAATTTTAAATAAGTGTTTTGTACTAAATCAAATGCATCATCTTTATTATGTGTTAAAGACAGTGCGTATCTATACCCTCTATTTAATAATTCTTCTAGTTCTTTTGAGTAAACCATTAATTATAATAATCTATAGCAATGTATTAATCTCCTTGGCCATTTCTTTTACTGTTTGCGTTTTTGTCAATTTAGCCTTAATCTCTTTTGTTTTAGTATCAATAACCAATAAAAACCCTGTACCATAATTTTCTTTTACAATTTTTTCAATACCTAATGCTGATGCTAATAAGTTAGATTGGTGTTTTTCACTATTATTTGTAAAGTCCAATTTCGTGAAAAGCACTGGTTTTCCGTCCAATTTATTTGTTAAATCAGTTAACACAGGTCCTAATGCTCGGCATGAACCACACCAATCGGCATGAAACTTAACAACTAACAATTTTGGTTGTACATTTTCTTGAGCAGACCCTTTGTTAGGTATACAAGCTACCATTAAAAATAAACTAATTACTACTAATACATTTTTCATACTTCTTAAATTTTAAATGTTTAAATCATTGTTATACCCGTTTAATTATAAGATAAGTCATAAATAAATTGGTTTTATATAAGGAATACGAAGTAGTGCACATTTTGATTGCAATAGTTATAAAAAAATAGATTTTATTGGGTAACAAATTATAAACTAGTAGAACAATAAGGAAACAAATATCCTTACTATTTTGAAAGACTCATTAGTTTACCTAGTCACTCTTCTTCTCAAACAAACTAAAATTTCCATAGATACAGAAGAATTAGCTTTTCAGATAAAAAGCCATCCTTCATATTCAAGTTTACATACTATTTCAGGTGTTTTAGAATAGACATAAACTGCGAGTGTCTTTAAAAGTTCGTAGCAAAATTTAATCTAAATAGTTTAACATGAAAAAATTAATGAATTTAAAAGGTGTAATAACACTTAACAAACAAGAACAAAAAGCTGTTAATGGTGGTTATTTCTTACTTTAATAAATTTAAGTAAATACTTGCGGTTTAATTTGTAGTCATTGTATATTAATACAATTGACCTTATGCTTGACGTTTGTCTTCGATGAATACCTGAATGGCATAATAAATCGCAATTTTTATTTTACAAGTCACTCCAAATCGAGTGGCTTGTAATAAACTAAAAATTAAGCTATTCCATAAGGGGCTCGAATGACACTAGTTCTTAACCAACGTCTTATAATTCTTTATTTTAAGTTCAGCCAATACGTTTAAAGCTTCTTCTACATAAATATCTTTCGCTAAATTTTTATGCCAAACGTTGCGTTTGTCTGCCAATACTGAATCTTTTTCTAATAAGGGTAATTCGTGCATTGGAGACATAAAAGTAAGGTTGTTTTGATACTCATAGATGGCTTTAAATTCTTTACTCTCTTCATCTCTTTTTTCAATATCTTTTTTATACTCACTAAACTTTAAGTAAATAGTGGTATCGTCTCTCCCTTTTTTTAGCCACTTTGCATTTTTATCAATCAACATAAATTGTGCATTATTACTTATTCTTTTTATACTATTATTTACAACCTCATCAAAATTTTCATACTGATTCCATAAAGTATATTTTGCACTTTCTATTTTATCCCATCCTAGAGGGTTATCCTCATCACGTTCGCCAATTTTCATAAATGAATATCTACTAGGCAATTTTATATCTGGTTCAACACCTTTTAATTGTGTAGATCCTCCATTAACTCTATAGAATTTTTGAATGGTCATTTTCAAAGCACCTAAATCTTTAGCGTATTTATAATAATTATTAAGTGGTAATATATTTTGTACGGTACCTTTACCAAAAGTCTGTTTACTACCAATGATTACCGCTCTGTTATAATCTTGCATAGCGGCTGCAAAAATCTCAGATGCCGATGCCGATAATTCATTTACCAATATAACCAATGGTTTATTCCATTGTATTCTTTTGTCTTTATCCGCACGAACTCTGGGATTACCTTCTCTGTATTTCACTTGTACAACGGGACCATCTTGAATAAATAATCCTGCAATATCAATGGCTGTTTCTAAAGATCCTCCTCCGTTATTCCGTAAATCAATTATCAGACCTTCTACTTTTTCTTTATTCAATCTATCAACTTCAGCTGCCATATCTGTAGCCGAATTTCTAAAATTCTTTTCAGAAAAATCTATATAGAACTTGGGTAAATTTATAATTGCAAATTTTCTCTTGTCTTTTTCTACAACGCTTGATTTGGCAAAAGTTTCGTCTAATATCACAACGTCTCTAATAATAGAAATGGTTTCAATTGCTCCGTCAATTTTCTTTAATGTTAATCTTACTTCTGTTCCTTTTTTCCCTTTAATAAATTCTATAGCATCGTCTAAACGCATACCTACAATATCTAGCGGTTCTCCATCTGCTTGCGCTACTTTTAAAATAAGATCTCCTACCTCTAACTCTCCTGCTCTCCAGGCTGGTCCTCCTGAGATAAGTTCAGACACTTTTGTATAATCTCCTTTTTTTTGTAACCTCGCACCAATACCTTCCAGCTTCCCTGCCATATCTATATCGAACTTCTTTTTAATTTTTGGAGCGAAATAGGTTGTGTGAGGATCAAACATTTCTGAAATGCTATTTACATACACCGAAAACCAATCTGTTTCGTCTAACTCATCAAAACGGATAAATGTTTCTTCCATTCCTTTTAACGTAGATTCTCTAGCTTCTATCTCTAATTCTTTAAATGATTTTATCTTATAATCACTATCTTTTTCCTTCTTAGCATTCTCACTTTCTACTTTATCATATAGCCGAGAGATTGTAATTAGCTTTAGGTGTTTTTGCCAATTTATAATCAATTCTATCTCATTTTTCGGAAATGCTTTTTCGTCATAATCAACATCAAAAATTTCGTCTTTATTAAAATCAAATGGATATTTCAGTATTTCTTTATAAAACCCTTTTGCTTCTTGCATACGACGACTATATCTTGCATACACAACATTATAAAATGTTAAGTCTTCATTATTAATTTGGTCATCAATTTTGTCTTTATATACCGAAAACTCTTCGATGTCCTCTGCTGTGAAAAATCGTCTTGTTGGGTCTAAATCATTAATAAAATCGTCAAAAACAGCTTCAGAAAACTCATCATTTAAATCTTGTGGTGCATAATGGCCTTGTGTTAAGGCATATTTAATCAATCCTATAAGAATTCTATCTTTCTCTGGATCTTGTTTTTGTTTAATGGTAAAACTCAATAATATTCCTGCCAATAAAAGTACTGGGAGTAAAACTCTATAATTCGATTTCATAAATTCAATTGCTTTTTTCATATTGATAATTACATCATACTCAACGCACATGGTTTTTTCAGGCTTTTCACTCTTTCTTTTTCCCTTTCTCTTCGTTAAAATCTTAAATCATAACTATTACTATGCTTTAAAATTTTGCCTTAATAAAGAAAAAAATAAACTTGTCAAAATTCCAAAAAAACCATGTGCCTTAAGTATACTATACCACTAAAATAGTGCCAAATATTCACTTTTCATCCGTTTTAACAGATTTTTTGTATATATCTCTAAACGCTTCTTGCGTCTTTTTATTCTTTTCATCAAAAATATCCCAAATTTGAGTGACTGAACCATCTGTGTTTTTGACCCAAGTTATTTGGTTATAATACGGACCTTTTTGTCCATTAATCAATTCACTTTTCAATACCATTTTGCCATCTGAATAATTTCCTTTTAATACCAGATTAAATCCTGAATTGTCTATCCAAATTTGATTCCAAGTACTCTCTTTTTATTATAATAATTATAGCTCATTCCTCTGTTTTTACCTGTAGAAGTCCATTTTTATTGTAGCACACAATTATCGTATTGTTTTTCAATTCTATTGTTCCCTATTACTTTTCCATTAACATCATATACTGTCCAATCACCAATCCAAAAATCAAATGAGTTGTACAATTCAATACAACATTGACATTGTTTATTATCTTGTTGAGCAACTAAGTTTTGAACAAAAAGTAATATTGCTATGAATAAAATTGTTTTTTTCATCGTTATAAGCGATAGTAAAAAAATGTATTTACAATCTCTCATAACAAAATGTTAAAGAATTGCATCATATCTTAACGTAAAAAAGTGGTAGTTTTGTATGCTAATACCATTTTAACATCATAATGTCATATTGAAATCGTTTAATTTTCACAATATTTTCGTTAAAATAGTTGACTGTAACAAAGGCTATACTAAAATATTTTGCCTAAATCTTGCAAAAATTAATTCAATTCAATTTATACGACATTATAAAATATAAATGGTATAATTACAAATTTTATGACAAATAAACCTTTGATTTTGGTTACGAATGATGATGGTATTACCGCTCCTGGTATACGGACGTTAATCTCTGTAATGAACGAGATTGGTGATGTAGTTGTAGTGGCTCCTGATACTCCTCAAAGTGGAATGGGACACGCCATTACTGTAAACACAACATTGCGTTGTAATCCAATCACTGTTGATGAGGGTCCTCAACTAGAATATAGTTGTTCTGGTACACCAGCCGATTGTGTAAAAATGGCGGTAAATGAGATTTTGAATAGAAAACCTGATTTATGTGTTTCGGGTATTAATCATGGATCCAATTCATCTATCAATGTTATTTATTCTGGTACTATGAGTGCTGCGGTTGAAGCGGGAATTGAAGGTGTACCTGCCATTGGTTTTTCTTTATTAGATTATAAATGGGATGCTGACTTTGAAGCTTGCAAAGAATTTGTTAGAAATATTACATTGAATGTTTTAAAACATAAATTACCTGAAGGCGTGGTGTTAAATGTAAACATCCCCAACGTAAAGAAAGAAGAAATTAAAGGTGTTAAAATCTGTCGTCAAGCATTGGGTAATTGGAAAGAAGATTTTGATAAACGTGTGAGCCCTCAAGGTGAAAATTATTATTGGTTAACAGGTAAATTTGTGAACCTTGATCAGGGAGAAGATACAGATCTTTGGGCCTTAGAAAATGATTTTGTATCAATAGTGCCCGTACAATTTGATTTAACAGCACATCATTATATTCAGAAATTAAATAGTTGGGATCTATAAGTCAATTCTAAAAATGAAAAAAGAAATATTCATAGGAGTTTTGGTAGGTTTATTAGCTACAGCAACTGGGTTTTATCTGTATGTTGATTTTGCCTTAAAAGGAACTTTTGA
>VAPL010012202.1_pt1 | contig 10914 bp, 8 predicted proteins | sample 3395061 | NCBI WGS metagenome assembly VAPL01 (sample SAMN08290444, study PRJNA428436) | hydrothermal vent metagenome | isolation source: Deep-sea hydrothermal vent chimney 2 | place: Pacific Ocean: Juan De Fuca Ridge | depth 2182 m m
AGTTTCAAATGAAGAGTGTTGGTTAGTTGATACACTTAGCAGACAGGCGGAAATGGCGGGCATTGGTATGCCTGAGATCGGTATTTTTGATGCGCCGCAACCGAATGCATTCGCAACTGGTATGAATAAAAATAATGCACTGGTGGCAGTAAGCACTGGCTTGCTACAACATATGACACGCGATGAAGTTGAGGCTGTGTTAGGTCATGAAGTTAGCCATGTTGCAAATGGTGATATGATTACGATGGGCCTGTTACAGGGAGTGTTGAATACATTTGTTATTTTTATTTCGCGGGTAATTGGCACATTTGTTGACCGTGTTATATTTAAAAACGAACGTGGTTTTGGTATAGGCTATTTTATTGTAAGCATTATAAGTGAACTGATACTAGGGGTGTTTGCTGCTATGATTGCTGCCTGGTTTTCACGTAAACGTGAATTCAGGGCTGATGAAGGTGGTGCCAGGTTAGCGGGTAAATATAAGATGATTGCGGCATTGGAAAAATTGCAGCTGGGTCAGGATGCTGCAGTTGATATGCCCGGTGAATTAGCTGCCTTTGGAATTAGCGGTGGCTTAAAGCATGGTATCGCAGCAGCATTGATGACGCATCCTCCATTGCAGGAACGTATTGCCGCTTTGAAAAATAGTAGTGAGTTTAATTAGAGGTCAAAGCCTGCAGTATCGATTGCAGATAGTACAGGCGGGTATTTAAGTTATTGGTTCTTGGCTCTGATAGTGTTTATTGAAAAATGCATTAAACCAATTAATTTTGCAATCGATGGAATTTATCCTGCCATCGAGGTGAAATCATAATCCAGGCTAGGTGATGCTTCCTGTAGGAAATTTCCCTGAATAAAGTTAATGCCCATACCCCATAAAACAGACAGGCTGGTTGCATCTTGTACGCACTGTGCAATGGTTAGTTTGTTTAGTTCCATGGCTTTTTCAGTTATGGCTTTTACGGCTTCCTGATTTTCGGTGCTGGTTGAAAGATCCTCCATAAAAGAGCGTTCCAGTTTCAGGTAATCAGCTGGAATATGCTTTAATAATTCAAATGGATTTTTACCAGTGCCAAAATCGTCAAGTGCGAAACCGCAGTTAAGCTCCTGTAATGATTTTGCCAGCTCGGCGGTATACTTTAAACTGGTTACCGCAACGCTTTCTTTAACTTCAAATATCAGGCTGTTTTTAGGTACGTTATATTTTTTCAGCTGCTCTTTCAGCCATGCCATTAAACTGTCATCCTTGAGTGAGTTGGCGGCTAGTTTTACAAAAAACAAAGTACGTTTACCTTCTTTCCAGCATTTGGTTAATGTAATGATAGTGTTAAGTAATATCCAGCGATCAATCGCAACAGACATGCCAGTACGATCAGCTGCTGGTAAAAACTCCAGTGGTAAAATAATATTGTCGTCTTTATCGAGCATTCGAACGAACACTTCATAACGTTCATCGGTGTCGCCATGTAAGCTAATAACTGGCTGATAGTATAAAACGAAACGGTTGTTTTTGAGGGCAAGTTTAAGGTCGCTAACGACTTTGGCGTCGATTTCTTTCTGCGTTAGCTCGCCTTCTTTAGGCTGATAAACAACAACAGTGTTCGGGCCTTTTTCACCTGCTTCATTGACTGCACGCTCAGCACGTAATAAAATTTCACCGGTGTCAGGTGTGTTCTTATCAAGCAGGCTAACGCCTACAGTACAGGTTGTGTTTAATGAATGCTTATTTATGTTAGCAATAAATTCATGTGCAATACTGGCTATTTTCTTTGCATATTTGCTAATGTTTTTTATGTTTTTGTTATACGCAATAATGGAAAAAGTATTGCCTTCAAAATGAGCTAATACATCATCTTCATTAATTGAGTTTTCAAATTCTCTGGAAATTTCATTTAGAAATTGATCTGATCCAACAACACCAACGCTTTGTTTTATTTCATTGAAGTTATCGAGATGAATTAACAAAGTTGCAGCAGTGAGCTTTCCAGCTTTGGCTTTTTCTGCCGATTGTTCAAGGGCATCAAGAAAATATTGTCGATTGTATAAACCTGTAATTGAGTCGGTTTGACTCATTAAAGCCAGTTGTTGTTCAAGTGCTTCGTTATTGATTTGAGTTCTAATTATAATTTGTGTGCAGGGTTCGCCATCGATGCTAGCCGAGGAAAATTCCATTGCACCTTTAAACTCAGTGCCATCTGCTTTACTTAAACTAAGTTCTAGCTTGTCAGTAGGTTTACTATTGGCTTTGTTGTTGTCGCGTAGAATGCTTTTGAAGCTGTCTCGTTCATCAACGCCAACCATGTCTAATATTGGCATGCCTTCGAGATCTTCAGATTCATTGAAACCAAAGAGCTCCATATATGAGTGATTAGAATATACGTGCATGCCTTCATGAATATAGGCAATGGCATCGCGGGAGGAATCTAATAAACCCTGGCAACGTTTCTCTGTTTCTACTATGGCTTTTTCAAGTTTAAATACACTGGCGATACTGGAGTGAGCCTGAACTTCGCGGTGAATAACCATTTCAAGATGTGACGGGTTATCATATGATGTTAAGTCTTTTGCGCCAGCCCGCATAACTTCAGTAACGTCAGTGTCATGGCCCGGACGATTGGCGGCGATAACCGGTATTGGTTCGTCGGCATGCTCTTCAATGCATTTAATTGTTTCCTGTAATGAAATTAGTTCCATTCCATTGGAATAAATAATGATATCAGGAGTGGTTTTTTTTAGTGCGCCTATCAAGTCCTCATCATCTTCTAGACGAGTCATATGTGCCGCATAACCGGCGGTACGCATAAGCTTAATAATGTTCTCTTCATTATTAAATGAATCATCGATAATAAAAATATTAATTTTTTTCTTTATATCCACAGCTTAAGTTTCCAGGGTGTTAATTCTAAACTAGTCAATTCCAGACGGTGTTTGCCAGTGATCATTTAAAGTGACGACCAGATAGAGTCAAAGTTATCAATATTACTCTTGCTTGATTTCTCACTGTTGCCATTATCTTCATCGTCGGGTATGTCCCGTTCATTGATTTGTGAAAATTGAAATTGTGTAAATGAACCGGTATGTTCGCGAATAGTGCCGAGTTTGATTTCCATGTCGCGCTCGTAAACGTGCATATTTAAAATATTTCCGCGACGAAACGCATGTGCCGGTAATAGCAGAGTTGAAGGTTGTTGAATGGGTTTAATGCCGGGTAGCATCAGGCAGTTAAACGGTTCTTCATTTTTACGTTCTAAACGTTGTATACGACATGAGATAACTTTAGGGGAGAGTACCTGTACCCCAATTTCTAAGCCATTTGACTGGCTGTATTGCATCCAGCGAATCACTCCCACACGCCATTGATAAGTGTGGTCAGGTTCTTTTTCTCGAATACTGATGAGTTCACCAACCAGCGCCCGTGATGGTAATTCTGAATCCCAGTGCAGGCAATAGCCACCGGCACTGACATTGGTTATTTTCCAGTGCATATCCGGTGCTTCTTTGTGAAGCTCACCAATGGTTTTATCTTTTTCCTGAAGCTCGCTGGCATAACTGGCGGTTAATGTGCGACCTTTTGCCACCATATCCCAGGCTCCGGCAGAACGGTCATTGTCATTGCCTGCACTGGGGTCTGTAATAAACAAAGTTGGATCCTGTTGTGCAAAAACATCTTTTTTTACAACTTCATGTTCAGGAATAGATTCCAGTGAAAACATTTTTCCGGGCTTTTTATCTTTTGGCTTAGGTGGAATGATCTCTTCGTTAATCGCTTCATAAACGGGTTTGAGCCCAATTGAAACTCGAATGTCGTCTTTACGCTCGGCCCGTGAAAAACGTCGCTTTGCACACAGACTCCAGGAGGAGACCAGAGTTCGAATCGTTTCCTGTGAAACCAGGTCACCAATAGAGACCGCTGAATGTAAATCATTAGTGTTGCTATCAACCTGTTGCAAATACTCAACCAGTCTAGAGGTTTCAATGGAGCGGACATGCTGCAAGTTTTTCAAATCGTTTTCAGATACGCAATTGGGCGGCATATCACCATCAAGTCGACTGACAAAATATCGATTTAATTTGTTTTTAGACGGGCTTCTACTCAGAGATGTCAGCTTTCCCCATTCATTTATGGATTTAAATAAACGCTCCGCATCGCTTTGGCGTAATGCGTTAGGGCGGGCCAGTGAAAACAGCAGTATCTGTTTGTAATAGTCTTCAGTGGTAATGCTTTTAATGGCAAGTTCTGGATCTTTCACATTTTTGCGGTGCAGGTCTTTGGCTTCGGCATAACTATACAGACGATGAATATCCCACCAGACGCCTTTCGGTAATTCAGAATAAATCTGGCTGGAGCGCAGTAATAGTTCAGAGTAATAATGCAATGAGCGTTCACATGCTATTTGTGTTGTTTTAGCATCGATTTTGGCCAGATTATTTGAAGCTTCAAATATAAGAATCTTATATCCGATGGCCATTTCGTTTAACAGCGCCTGATTCAAATGGATAATTTTCTGACTTTTTTCAGGTAATGGCAGGGTGCGATTAATGAAGTGTTTGTGTAACTGGTTGAAAATATAACGTGTCGGTTCGCGTAGTATTTCCATGTTTTCTAAACGCTGTTTTGGATTGACTGCCTGTCTGTTTAAACTTAACAGACCATTATAAATTTGTCGGGTGAACTCGCCCATATTGGCACGCTTTAAGCCCGCAAGCCATTTTTTTAGCTTGCGAGGATGATTGGGAAACTCATCGCTATTGATAGTGGTTTGTTCTGGAACGTTTAATTTCATATCGTTTGTTGGCTTAGCGTTATATCCATTAATTTGTCTGAGATATACCCTGAGCTACTCAGGAGGCATTCTACAGGTTTAAGTCTATCCTATTTACACAAGATATTTAATAAAAACAGTTAGATACTGCGGCTTTTTAAGCTAATTTCATGCAATAAATAGATTTATAGCTCATTTGCCGGTATTTTGCTCGCTTCACCACTAATTTCACGAACCAGCCGGGGTACTAAAAATCCGGGCAAATGCGCCTGCATTTGTTTAATTAAGTCAGATGCCTCCTGTAAATGAACATCAAAATGTGCTGCCCCGTCCACTGCATCGAGTAAATGCAGGTAGTAAGGCATCACTCCAGCGTCATAGAGTGCTTCAGATAATTCAATCTGGTCAGTTAGCCGGTGATTGATATCTTTAAGTAGTACCGCCTGATTGAGTAAATGCACGCCAGCCTGTCTTAATTTGTTCAAGGCAGTAATCTCATTCTGGCGAATTTCATTGGCATGATTGGCATGAATCACCAGGCATATATTAAAGCGGCTGACGGCGAGTCGGTTAGCCAGCTCATCGGTAATACGATCGGGCAGTACCACTGGCAAACGACTGTGTATTCGCAGGCGGCTTAAGTGGGGGATTTTTTCCAGTTGAGTTATTAGCTCATCAAGCCGGTCATCAGATAGCACCAGAGGGTCGCCGCCACTTAAAATGACTTCACTAATGCTCGTGTCCTGCTGAATATAATTAAGTGCCTGCGACCATTGCTCACGCCCTGCCTGTTGCTGCGGGTAGGGAAAGTGGCGACGGAAGCAATAGCGGCAATGTACGGCACATACGCCGGTGGTGATAAGTAAAACCCGGCCGTGGTATTTGTGTAGTAAACCTGGGGTTTTGTTGGCAGATAAATCCCCCACCGGGTCATTGCTGTACCCCGCTACCTGCAGTGTTTCCTGCGACTGCGCCATAATCTGTAGCAGTAGCGGGTCACGCGGGTTGGATTTTTGCATCTTATCGACATAAGCCCTGGGTGTTTTGATGCTGAATTGCAGGCTGGCGGAGCGGTTGTCAGCAAAGTCTTGCGGGGTTAGATTTAATGCTGCAAAAAGCTGTGCTGGCTCAGTAAGGGCCTGTGCCAGTTGCTGTTGCCAGTTAAATGGCAGGCTGCTAATAGACTGAGCAGAGCTGATGGTTATAGTTTTTGGCATTGTGGGGCGGTTCCGAGTATTATATGCGCAGTTTTTAGTGTCTATTTTTCAATATTTATTTTTCGGTGGTGTTTGGTCAGTGCCGGAATAAAGGTTATTTAACACATGGCATCTTACAGTACTAATGAATTTCGCGGCGGTCTAAAGCTTATACTAGATAATGATCCGTGTTCAATAATTGAGAACGAGCTGGTCAAGCCCGGTAAGGGGCAGGCTTTTAACCGGGTTAAATTACGTAACCTGAAAACCGGTCGTGTGCTTGAGCGCACATTTAAGTCGGGTGAATCAGTGGAAGCTGCAGATGTTATTGATGTTGAAATGGAATTCTCCTATAACGATGGCGAGTTCTGGTACTTTATGGATCCCAATACATTTGAACAGATCGGTGCGCCGGATTCAGCCATGGTTGAATCCGGTAAGTGGATTAAAGCGCAGGAATTATGCACGGTGACTTTATGGAATGGTGCGCCTTTAGTGGTGGCTGTTCCTAACTTTGTTGAGTTGTCGGTAACGGAAACGGATCCAGGCTTAAAAGGTGACACTGCACAGGGAGGAACTAAACCTGCCACACTGGAATCCGGCGCGGTTGTTAAGGTGCCTTTGTTTATTGAAGAAGGTGAAATGCTTAAAATTGATACCCGTAGCGGCGAGTATGTTTCCAGAGTGAAGTCTTAATTTTTTAAGCTCATGCGTAAAAGCTGGCAACCTACTGCATCACTGCAAAATATAAAAACACGGGCCCGCATGCTGCAAAGCATGCGGGCTTTTTTTGCTGAGCGAAATGTACTGGAAGTTGAAACGCCGGTTATTGCCGATATTGCGGTTACCGATCCGCAGATAGAAAGTTTTTCAACGCAATATAATAAACAAACCTGTTATTTACAGACGTCCCCCGAATATTTTATGAAGCGCTTACTGGCAGCGGGCAGCGGTGATATTTATCAAATTGCAAAAGTCTTTCGTGACGATGAAAACGGCCGCCACCATAATCCGGAATTTAGTTTACTGGAATGGTATCGTTGTGGTTTTGATCATCACCAGTTAATGGATGAAATGCAGGATTTAATCACGCTATTAATGCCGAAAAATAAAAATATATTTCAGCGCATTAGTTATCAGCAGGCGTTTATTAAGCAGTTAGAAATTGATCCGTTTGAATCAGATGTCAATGCATTAAAAGAATGTGCAGAAAAATTCCAGATTGAAACGCCACAGGGCATGGATGATGATAAAGATATGTGGCTGGACTGGTTAATGTTAGTTAAGGTTGCTCCGAGTTTTGATAAACAGGCCTTTACCTTTTTATATGATTATCCCGCATCCCAGGCCTCACTGGCGCGACTCGATAAAGATGACCTGCGTAAAGCCAATCGCTTCGAACTGTTTTATGGTGAGCTGGAGCTGGCAAATGGTTTTTATGAACTTACCGATGCGACTGAGCAGGCGCAGCGTTTTGAAAATGATAATTTGATTCGCCAGCAGCGCCAGCAAAAAATCATGCCGATTGATTATAAATTATTAGCCGCGCTGAATGCCGGCTTGCCGGACTGCTCTGGTGTAGCAATAGGCATAGACCGGTTGTTAATGCTGGTAAGCGATGCCGGGCATATAAAAAACGTCATGAGCTTTGCAGATGAGCTGGTTTAATTCAATATAAATAATACTTCGTCATACCTGCGAAGGCAGGTGTTCAGTGTCTGTGGGTATTTCAAAGCCACTAGATTCCTGTCTTCGCAGGAATGACAGCTATTTTCACCTTAACGGAATAATAGTGATTAATATATTCGTCTCAATAATCATCTGCTGAAGAGTATTAAAAAAACTGAATTACTTTGTAGTCTCGGTAGCAATTTCATTTAACACCGGTAGTTGTAATTGATATTCCTGTGCTAACTGCAATGCTCTTTGCAATCGCGCCGGCGCACTGCGCCCCATGCAGTTATGATCCGGGTCACCATCGAATGCCACCAGCATGGCGTTGATCAAAGCATCGCGGTCAAATGTCTGCCCGCAAAGTTTACTCTGTAACTGAATGATTTCACCGGCGACAGATTCTGCCAGAGACTGATGGTTTTGCCAGAGTTGCGAAACCGTTCCCCCGACTTTAAGTCCGGCAATATTGGTGGTGAGTATGTATACATTTTTAACAACCAGTTCAAATAATAGTTCGTTTTCACTATTGAGTTCGCAGGCGGCAATATCAATGGATGCCAGAATGTCTACCAGTAGCTTCGCATTTTTACCGTAGGCCGGAGAAGGAATTAAAACCTTATAATCCTGGTTTTTTTTCTTTTCAAACCATACGCAAATAACCGTGGCTTGCAGCTGGTGCTGTTGCCAGTCATTTGGTAGTAGCTCATTTTGTAACAATACCAGTGAGTCTTTCCATGTGTCAGGTATCGTTTTTAATACATTTTGCAGATCGGCTTCCGCCACTGCTACCAGTACCAGTTCAGGTTCGGGGGTTTGATTTGCAACCTGCTGCACGTCCATCGACCGGGTAACTGGTGTAACGGTATAACCGCTACGTAAAAAGCCCCGGGCAAAAACTCCCGCCATTTCGCCCATACCAATTATTACAACGGGTTTGTTTATCATCTTTGTGTTCTCTATTGTTATATTAGGGGGTGTTTACTGATAGTATTCGTTAAATTATAACAAAACTTAATAAATTCGATATGTTAAAAAACAACGGGATTATTTTCAATGAAAAGTGATGCAAGACTACAGGCAATTAAAAGCTGGCTCGCATCAGATTTGGGTATTCAAAATATTAAGATTGAAGTGGCTTCTGCAGATGCCAGCTTCCGTCGCTACTTCAGGTTAGTTTCTACTGAGAAAGTAGCCGATGTAAAAAGCTGGATCATTATGGACGCGCCACCGGATAAAGAAGATTGCCGGCCCTTTATCGTTATCGCAAAGCTGATTGAAGCGTCGGGTGTGCAGGCTCCGCATATATTTGACTTTAATGAACCGCAGGGTTTTATGCGTCTCAGTGATCTAGGCTCAATCGCGTATCTGGACCGGTTAAATAATGAAACAGTTAATGTATTGTATACCGATGCTATTCAGGCGATTGTAAAAATGCAAACGATACAGGCTGATATCCCCACCTATGATGAAAAACTGCTGCAGTTTGAAATGAGTTTGTTCAGTGACTGGTTTATTGCGCAGCACCTTAATTTAAAGCTGGACGAATCACAAAAAAATATCATCGAACAGACGTTTTCGTTTTTAACCGAGTCAGCATTGCAGCAACCGACAGTGTTTGTGCATCGGGATTATCACTCGCGAAACTTAATGCTGACAGAAAAAAGCAATCCCGGCGTGATTGATTTTCAGGATGCGGTTAATGGGCCGCCAACCTATGATTTAGTATCATTAATTAAAGATTGTTACATTGCATGGCCCAGAGAAAAGCAATTGCAATGGATTGACCAGTTTTTAGAAATGTCTAGGCTTAAAATAGATCGTCAACAGTTTATAAAGCAACTGGATTTAATGGGCATGCAGCGTCACTTAAAAGCCATTGGTATTTTTGCGCGCTTAAATTATCGAGATGGTAAGTCAGGGTATATGAAAGATATTCCGCGCACACTGGCTTATGTGGTAGATGTTTGTCAGCGTTATGCTGAGCTGGAAAGTTTTTCAAATTTATTGTCTTCACTAAACATAAACGTAGATACACAGATTCTGGAACTGATTCAATGAAAGCAATGATATTAGCGGCCGGTAGAGGAGAGCGTATGCGACCGTTAACCGATACCACGCCCAAGCCATTATTAATGGCGGGCGCAAAACATTTAATCGAATATCATTTATATAATCTGGCGAAAGCCGGTTTTAAAAATGTGGTTATTAATGTAGCCTGGCTAGGGCAACAAATTATCGATACGATTGGAAGTGGCGATAAATATAATTTAAATATTGTGTATTCAGATGAGGGCGAACAGGCGTTGGAAACCGGTGGAGGTATTCATAATGCGTTACCACTGTTAGGTGATGAGCCTTTTTTGGTAATTAATGGTGATATCTGGACAGATTATCCATTGCAAAAGTTATATGATTTTCCATTAACAGATAAAGCGCATTTAGTTTTAGTACAGAATCCTGATCATAACCCGGCAGGAGACTTCGCAATTTCCGCAAATCGTTTAATTAACGAAGCGGATGCGAAATTTACGTTTAGTGGGATTGGTGTTTATTCAGCGATTTTTTTTAAAAATAGTAATCAGATGGAATATAGCCATAAACACCTACAGGCATATCCTCTGGCACCGATGATTAGAAAGGCTATCTCTGAAAATAAAATCAGTGGTGAATTATATGCCGGTCAATGGATGGACATTGGAACCGTAAAAAGGCTGGAAGAGCTTACTCAGTTAGTTAGTTAATTTTTTATTGTATATAATAAAAAAGACAAACCGAAGTTTGTCTTTTTTAGTTATAAATTGTGTGCTTTTAAATTAAAATGCCTTACCTTGATATTCTGAGCCACCCCAAAAATAATGGGCACTGATCATGTGAAGAGGATCGAGTATATCGCTGTTATCATAAAAGTTATAATCTATTTCTAATCTGGCTTCGCGGCTCATGCGCATACCAATGCCAATAGCATATCCAGTGCCGGATGAGCTTCCAGAATCAGAGATGTCGGTGTAGTCAATCTTCAGTCTCGTATTACTAACCTTAATTTTAAACCACATTCTGTGTCTTTCAATGGTTCGATAGGCAATTCCCAGGTGGCTGCCGTTAATGGATGCATTAACAGCCGAGTCATCAGTGCCCATTTCTATACTTGAAAAACCGATGGCTTCAAGTGCCCAGCCATCTTCCTCAACACCAAACATAATTTCACCAGTGGGTAGCGGGTCTATTGTTTTTAGAAACCCAATACCGGTACCAGCTCCATAGTAAAAGTTAATCCCCTGTCG
>VAPL010004489.1_pt1 | contig 10913 bp, 10 predicted proteins | sample 3395061 | NCBI WGS metagenome assembly VAPL01 (sample SAMN08290444, study PRJNA428436) | hydrothermal vent metagenome | isolation source: Deep-sea hydrothermal vent chimney 2 | place: Pacific Ocean: Juan De Fuca Ridge | depth 2182 m m
CTGTATATTGGCATCAGTGATTCTGCAGTCATGGATTGTGGATCAATCATGTGATCTACATGCCGCTCATCAGAATAGCGCTCACCCACCCGAGCCAGATCCGGCCCGGTTCGTTTAGATCCCCACTGAAACGGGTGATCATACATTGATTCCGCTGCCAGCGAATAATGACCATAGCGCTCAACTTCATCGCGCAAGGCCCGGATCATCTGGCTGTGGCAAACGTAGCAACCTTCGCGGATGTAGATGTCACGCCCGGCCAATTCGAGCGGAGAGTAGGGGCGCATGCCGTCCACTTCTTCGATCGTATTTTCCAGATAGAACAGTGGCGCGATTTCCACGATCCCGCCGATTGACACCACGACCAGGCTGCCAACCAGCAGCACGGTCGCGTTGGTTTCGATGAACTTGTGTTTGTCTAGGATACCCATGTTTCCGGCCCCCCTTATTCAGCCGGAGCCATGGCAGGTGTATCGGCATTTGCCGGTACACCGCGCACGGTCATCCAGAGGTTATAGCACATGATTATCGCACCTGCGAGGAACAGCAGGCCCCCGGTAGCACGCACAATATTCATTGGCTTCTTAGCCGCGACCGTATCAGCGAATGAGTTTACCAGGAAACCATTGGCATCAACTTCACGCCACATCAGGCCTTCCATGATACCGCTGACCCACATTGACGCCGCGTAAAGAATGATACCGATTGTCGCCAGCCAGAAGTGCCAGTTAACCAGTGACAAACTATAGAGCCTTGGACGGTTCCATAATTTAGGCACCAGAAAGTACATCGCACCAAAGGTGATCATACCGTTCCAGCCCAAAGCACCGGAATGTACGTGGCCAATTGTCCAGTCAGTGTAATGCGATAGTGAGTTCACCGCCTTGATGGACATCATCGGACCCTCAAAGGTCGACATGCCGTAAAAGCCGATCGAAATAACCATCATCCGTATAACCGGATCGGTTCGCAATTTATCCCATGCACCCGACAGCGTCATCAAGCCGTTGATCATGCCGCCCCAGCTGGGCATCCACAATACGATTGAGAAAACCATACCAAGTGTCATCGCCCAGTCAGGCAATGCAGTGTAATGCAGGTGGTGTGGACCGGCCCAGATATAAAGGAAAATCAACGCCCAAAAGTGCACGATTGACAGCTTGTAACTGTAGACCGGACGTTCGGCCTGTTTGGGTACGAAATAGTACATCATGCCCAGAAAACCCGCCGTCAGGAAAAAGCCTACAGCATTGTGGCCATACCACCACTGGACCATAGCATCCTGCACTCCGGAAAAGACCTGTACCGATTTTGAGCCAAAGACAGATACCGGGATGGAAATATTGTTGATGATATGCAGCATCGCAATTGTTACGATGAACGCCAGATAGAACCAGTTGGCCACATAAATGTGCTTTTCCTTACGCTTGAAAAGCGTGCCCATAAAGACGATCAGATAGGCAACCCAAACGATGGTCAGCCAAATATCCACATACCATTCTGGTTCAGCGTATTCTTTGGATTGTGTTGCCCCCATCAGATAACCGGTAGCGGCCATGTAGATGAACAACTGGTAGCCCCAAAATACAAACCACGCCAGATTACCGCCCCAAAGCCGCACGGCGCTGGTGCGTTGCACAACGTAAAACGATGTCGCAATCAATGCGTTGCCGCCGAATGCAAAAATAACCGAAGATGTGTGGAGCGGTCTAAGACGACCAAAGTTGCCGTAGCCCTGTAACCATTCATAGTTCAAGCTTGGAAACGCGAGCTGGAACGCAATCCACGTACCGACAGTAAATCCAACCACCCCAAAAAATGCAGTTGCAATTACACCGGCCCGGATTGGTCCGTCCATATATTCTTTGCCGCTTGCTACCACCGGCTCGTCTGTTTGACGTACCGACCAGAGGAACAAACCCCCTGCAATCAACATGATGGAAACGGCGTGTACCTGATATGCCAGATCGCGTGCGTAGTTAGCAGCTATAGCTGCCAGCACAGTGACCAGCGCAAATATTGCCAATTTAGAATAATTCCACATTTTGCGTCCCTTTGTTCTTATCCAGACAGACGCAAAACGCCCGCGACCCAGTTCGACAGGTTGTATTTGGCACATTGCCAGTACAACACTTTGATCTATGTCAAAAGGCCCAACCATTAGTTTGATCGAAGTCAAAGCGCCGCAGCCAAGAACATCAATAATGGCTGTGAATTGGTTTTTTCAGGACGCTAAACATGGCTTTTATGACTGTAAGCACCGTAATCACCGACCTTGAAACCGACCGGGCAGCGCTCGACGCTGCCGTTAAGGTGGCGCATCGGGACAATGGCCATCTGGAAGTGCTTTGTTTAGGGATCGACCCAACTCAGCCGGGCGCATATTATGCCGGTGCCAATGCGATAACTTTGCAATCTAGCTTTGCGGAAGCCGAATCGGACGCACATGAAATTGAGCAGGGCATCAAAGAATTGCTCGAATACAAAGAAGTACATTGGTCCGCGCGCGCTGTATCTGCCCAACTGCCGGGACTTGCGCAGTTCCTTGCCCATCAAACTCGTTTTACCGACATCGCAGTGCTGACCCGCCCTTACGGTGAAGGCAGGGGCCACGAAAAAGCGGCCATTGTAGAATCGGCCCTGTTCGACGCCAAAATCCCGGTTGTGATTATCCCCGACGGCACCGGATTTCCGGACGACGTGAAACGTGTTGTCGTCGCCTGGGACGAAAGCCACGAAGCATTGACGGCCGTGCGCGCTGCAATGCCAATTCTGAAATCAGCCGAAGTCGTGAATATCACGTTGGTTGACCCACCTTCCCACGCGCCGGATCGTTCTGATCCTGGCGGTGCTTTGTCACTGATGCTGTCACGTCACGGGATTCAGGCGGAAGTTTCAGTATTGGCAAAAACCATGCCGAGGATTTCGGACGTTATTGCGCGCCATGTAAAGGATCAGAACGCCGATATGCTGGTTATGGGGGCCTACGGCCATTCGCGGATACGCGAATCAATTTTGGGCGGGGCAACCCGAAACACCTTACAGATGACCGAGGTGCCGGTGTTAATGGCGCACTAAGCTAGCACTCCACCATCTGCATCATCGCCGGTTTCGGCAATAAGGCGATCAAAGTCAGGGATATAAACGCTGCGATTGCCTTTAATGATTATTACGCCATCCTTTTTCAGCGCCGATATCTGGCGGCTGACTGTTTCCAAAGTCAGGCCAAGATAATCGGCCATCGCTTCGCGGGTCAGCGGTAATTCAAACTTTGAGCCATCCGGCGTTTTCGCCATATGCAGCCTGGCCTCGCGCCGAGCGATGATCGACAATAGTGACGCAATCTTTTCACGCGCGGTTTTACGACCCAGAACCAACATCCATTCGCGCGCAGCGTCCAATTCATCCAGCGTCATTTCCAGCAAACGCTGGCTTAAATGCGGTGTGGATTTTAGTTTTTCCTCAAACGGAGCGCGACGAAAACAGCAAAGTGTCAGATCCGAAATGGCCGTAACATCATAGGATGCAAATTCGCGCCCCGGACGTCCCAAAAAATCCGAAGGCAACAAAAGCCCGATCATCTGGGTGCGCCCATCTTCCATTGTTTGGGTCAGGGACGCGATACCAACAACAACTGAGGCGACAAAATCCAGCTTGTCGCCATACCACACCACCGGTTGGCCCGCCTCAAAGGTGCGGTAATATTTTATAGTATCCAGATATTCCAGTTCATCCGGCTCACAGCGCGCACAAACCGCTCGGTGGCGGATCGGGCAGGTGCCGCAGTCTCGGTTATTAAAAACAGGAGCGTTCAAACTCTGTCCTCTTGTTGATCTGGATCATGGTAGTAATTTTTACATCCCGAATAGATAATCGGATGTCTATGCACTCGCAACTCAGTAAACTGGGGCTCTTTGACGCCCGTGTACCACGCTACACGAGCTATCCAACTGCCCCCCATTTTTCAGGCACGGTTGATCCTTTGTCTGCTAGGTCATGGATAACGGCAATTCCGGCCGGTTCCAAGGTTTCACTATATATTCACATTCCATTTTGTCGGCGTCTGTGTTGGTTTTGTGCCTGCCGAACACAAGGCACAACCAAACTGGACCCGGTTGAGGCCTATGTAGGGACGCTCAAAAAAGAATTGAAGCTGATTGCGACAATGTTGCCTACCGGGGTCGAGTTGGAGCATCTGCATTGGGGTGGAGGAACCCCTACTTTATTGCCTGCCGGGTCTATCACCGATCTGGCAGCTGCAATATTTGACGATATCCCCCTGGCAAAAGACGCGCAGTTTTCGGTCGAGATTGACCCGAATGAAATTGACGACGCGCGGCTAGATGCGCTGGCGGTAGCTGGAATGAACCGGGCGTCAATCGGGGTGCAGGATTTTGACCCGGAAATTCAACAGGCAATTGGCCGTGAGCAGAGTTTCGGGATTACAAAAACGGCAGTGGACGGTTTGCGGGCCCGTGGCATCCAAAGCCTGAATATGGATATTTTGTTTGGCCTACCGCATCAAACCAATGAACGGATCACAGATTCGGTTGAAAAGGTTGTATCCCTGTCGCCGGACCGGGTGGCACTATTTGGCTATGCCCATGTACCATGGATGGCAAAGCGGCAATCGCTGATCCCAACCGAAGCACTGCCGACGCCACCTGAACGTCTTGAACTGTATGAGACTGCGCGCGATATTTTTGTAGCGGATGGATACGTGGAAATCGGTATTGATCACTTTGCACGCCCCGATGACGGGCTGGCGATTGCGCAGAAGAACCGAGTGATGCACCGGAATTTTCAGGGCTACACCGAAGATTCCAGTACCGTGCTGATCGGCGTCGGAGCATCTGCGATTTCACGTTATCCACAAGGGTATGCGCAAAACGCCCCGTCTACGTCGGCCTATCAAAAGGCGGTTCGAGGCGGTGATTTATCCACCAGTCGCGGGCATGAATTCACCGACGAAGACCTGCTGCGGGGCCGGTTGATTGAAAAGCTGATGTGTGATTTTGCGATTTTTTACGGGGATATTGCGGATGAGCTGGGATTACCGGTTGAAAATCTGCATGCAATCACTGCGCCCTTGATGGATTGGTTCCCAGAGATGTTGACCAATACCAATGAAGCGTTGACCATTTTGCCCCATGCCCGCCCTCTGACCCGGATGATTGCCCGTAAACTGGACACCTACGCCGTGAACGAAGGTGGCCACAGTCCCGCAGTTTAGTTGAGCGCCTGACGGCGCACTTCTTTTTGCCCTGCGGGCGATATGCCTCCGGCGGGAATATTTTTGAACAGAAGAAGGCATGGAAACAAGTCAGGGCTGGTGTTAGCTGTTTTGCATCTACCAAATTTGCGAGGGAAAATGGCGCTTGTAAGACAACTTGTGAAATTGCTGGGTGAAAAAAATGTGCTGCGAGGAGCGGACGCCGCACCCTATGGCCGTGACTGGATGGGGGCCTATGTCTCGGAACCACATTTGGTTGTACGCCCGGCGAATACGGCGGAGGTTTCCACTGTTTTGCGGCTGGCAGATGAGATGGGAACACCTGTTGTACCAATTGGTGGCAACACTGGATTGGTCGGGGGAACCCATGCGCCTGATCGGTTGATGATTTCATTGGAGCGGATGAATTCCATCCGGGAAATACGCCCGGATACTCGGATTGCGATTGTTGAGTCCGGGGTTATTTTGTCGAAACTACACGAAGCATCTAACGCCTATAACCTTGATTTTCCACTGTATTTCGGGGCACGGGGCTCTGCGATGATTGGTGGGAACCTCTCGACCAATGCCGGAGGGTCGAATGTTTTACGCTACGGCAACACCCGTGCGCTTTGTTTGGGGCTAGAGGTAGTTCTGGCCGGTGGTCGAGTGATGAATTTGATGAGCGAACTGCACAAGGACAACACCGGATACGATTTGAAAGATCTGTTTATCGGGGCTGAGGGAACGCTTGGGATTATCACCGCGGCTGTACTAAAGCTGGTGCCCAGACCCTCGGCCTACGCCACGGCAATGGTGGCCGCCACCTCCTTGGCAGGGGCACTGGAACTGTTGAACAAATTACAGCAAGAGACGGGTGGCATGGTGGAAGCCTTTGAATTCATGCCGCGCAGTTATTTAAAACGGCTGAAATTGGTACGCCCTGATCTGACACCCCCTTTAGGCTACGATCAGGATTTCACGATCCTGGTGGAATTGGGAGCAACCGCGCCGCGGGATACCGCAGTCAACGAAGATGGTTCAATCCCGGTTGTAAATTTATTGGAATCTACTTTGATGGAGATGATAGAGGCCGGCCCCGCCCGTGATGCAATTGTCGCGCAATCTGGCTCTGAGCGGAAGAAAATGTGGGCAATACGTGAAGCTGCTGCAGAAATTACCATGGGTCGCACTCCCCATGTGGATTCCGATGTATCGGTGCCACTGGACAAGGTTGAGACATTCCTCGAACTGGCCCACGTTCGTTTAGCAAAAATCGATGCGGGCGCAGAGACAAATACCGTGGCACATCTGGGGGACGGTAATTTGCATTTTACCGTTTGGCCGACAGCAGATAGCGCAGAGCATAAGGATAAAATCCTGTCGATGATTGATCAGGTGACAGTGGAACTTGGTGGTTCATTTTCCGCAGAGCATGGAATTGGGCTGTCCAAGCTCGGGTCCATGGGACGGGAAAAAGACGCAGTTGCACTGGCGGTTATGCAGAGCATCAAACAGGCGCTTGATCCGAATGGGATAATGAATCCGGGGAAGGTTTTGCCACCTGTTTAGGGGTTTAGTGCCAATCAAAGAACCCTTTACCAGCGCGTTCTAACAATTTCGCGGCCATCGAGCGGCCCATTTCTGCCCCGTCTTCGATTGCGCCGGTTTGATCATCCGAATAGGCCTCGGAACCATCTGTGCGCAGGATTTCACCGCGCAAGCGTAAAGTTCTGCCTGACAGTTCTGCCAGCCCGGCAATCGGGGTTTGGCAAGAGCCATCCAGTGCCTCCAAAAACGCACGCTCTGCCGCGAGGCGTTGGCCTGTTTCAACGTGGTGGATTGCGTCCAGCATTGATGCAGTCCGGGGGTCATCGGCGCGGCGTTCAATGCCGATCGCACCCTGCGCCACAGCGGGCAGCATCGACTCGGGTGCAAGGGCGTGGGCGGGCACGTCCGTCGCCCCCAGCCGGTTCAGCCCGGCAATGGCAAGAAATGTCGCCTGCGCCACGCCTTCATTCAATTTGCGCAAACGGGTCTGCACGTTGCCGCGAAATTCAACGATTTGCAGGTCGGGGCGCTTGTGTAGCAGTTGCGCGCGGCGACGCAGGCTAGAGGTGCCAACAACGCTGCCCTGCGCCAACCCATCCAATCCGCCGGGGCTGAGCGAGACAAAAGCATCGCGCGGGTCTTCGCGTGGCAGGTAACAGTCCAGCAACAAGCCGTCGGGTTGCAAAACCGGCATGTCTTTCATCGAATGCACGGCGATGTCGATGGCATCGCCAAGCAGGTCATCTTCGATCTCGCGGGTGAATAACCCCTTGCCACCAATGTCTTTTAACGGACGGTCCTGTATCCGATCCCCGGTGGTGGTAATGACGACCACCTCAAACGCACCCTCGGGCAAATCAAACGCTGTCATCAGCCGGCGGCGCGTTTCAACAGCTTGCGCCAGTGCCAGCGGTGAACCACGGGTGCCAATCTTCAGCGGATTATCGGTGTTGGGTAAACTCATTGTCATAGGAGCCTGAATACTTGTGACAACGTGCCCTGACAACCGCCATCGGGTTGACAAAGTGTTGCAGGCACAAGACCTAACGGGGGAAGTAGATTTAGGGGCGTAGAATGGCGGAGCAAAAGAAAATATTGCGGGCACTTGCGGGTGAAACGCTGGCGGTACCGCCGGTCTGGATGATGCGTCAGGCGGGGCGGTATTTACCGGAGTACATGGCGACGCGGGAACGGGCCGGGGATTTCCTGACGCTGTGCTATACCCCTGATCTTGCAGCAGAAGTTACGTTACAGCCGATCCGGCGCTATGGGTTTGATGCGGCGATCTTGTTTGCTGATATATTGCTTGTTCCCCAAGCACTTGGGGCGGATTTGTGGTTTGTCACTGGCGAAGGACCGCGACTTTCGACGATCACTACACCGGACGGGGTGACAGCTTTGAAGCCGGTGGAGGATATTCACGAAACTCTGTCGCCGATCTATGAGACTATCAAAATCCTGAGACGCGAACTACCTGATAACACTGCGCTAATTGGCTTTGCCGGGGCGCCGTGGACGGTAGCCACATACATGATTGCCGGGCGTGGCACACCGGATCAGGGGCCGGCACATGGGCTGATTGCGCAGGATCGTGCGACGTTTGAGGCGTTGTTGGAACGGATCACAGAAGCCACAATATCCTATCTTTCCAAACAGATAGAGGCGGGAGCCGAGGTGGTGAAACTGTTTGACAGCTGGGCCGGGTCGCTAAAAGGTGTGGATTTTGACAAGTATGCGCTGGCCCCGGCGGTGCAGATTATTGGGGCGTTGAAAGCAAAGCACCCGGATGTGCCGGTGATCGCGTTCCCTCGGGAAGCGGGAAAACGCTATGTTGGTTTTGCCAAGGCGACTGGTGCGGACTGTGTGGCGGTAGATAATTCCGTTTCTACCCAATGGGTTGCGGATAATGTTCAGGTAGATGGCTGCGTGCAGGGCAATCTGGCACCGGGGCATATGGTGACGGGTGGACAGGCACTGATTGATGAAACTAAGCGCATCGTAAAGGCGTTTTCCAAGGGGCCGCATATCTTTAATCTCGGCCACGGGATCACGCCCGATGCTAACCCGGAAAATGTGCAGCTGATGATCGACACGATCCGCGGATAAACGGTGCAATTGGTAATATTGGTACATATGAATTGTACAAACCGGGTTTGAATACCGGGATTTGAGCCTGCGAACGGGCCGCTAGGTTTACGTTTACCGGTGGCGGTTAGCCTGATGCTCCCTGCCCTATCGAATTTGAAAACCATGGCCACCATGATCGACATCACCCTGAGCAAACTGCGTCGCCGTCTGGGGTTTGTCTGCGCGCGGGTCAACCACACCGGGAACCGGGTGATGATCCTGAACCACGGCAAAATAATAGCGGCTTTGGTGCCAGCGTCTGACTATGATGCGTTGGAGGAAGCGGATGCCAAATCGCTGCAATACAAAGAATACCAAATGGCCGAGCAGATGCAGCGCTGGATCGAAATAAAGAAAAACATCGCGCTGGAACGGGAGCGAGAGCGCGACGTGTAGCACCAAATACTTGCGCTGTGGATAAATTTACTTTATATTCTTTCTACAGAGAGGTGCTTCGATGGCCATACTTGCCCAACTCCACCCTGCCCCATCTGAGGGCACTATCCTGTCAAAGGCCGGGTTTCGTGCGGCCAAAGCCCTTGGGCTAAGCCAGAAAACCCTTGGTGATACCATTGGTGTCAGCCCTGCCACCGTGTCTCGGATGAAGGATGGCGGCTTCGCGGTGAGCGGTAAACCGTTTGAACTGATGAGCTATCTGATCCGCATTTATCGATCTTTAGATGCGATTGTTGGCGGTGATGCGCAGGCAATGAAATCATGGATGGCGGCGAATAACCGTGATCTGCGCGGCGTGCCCAAGGGGTTGGTTGTCAGCACTGCCGGGTTGATCAATGTGATGAATTATCTTGATGCGCAGCGTGCTCCGCTCTGAGCCATATATAGGCCGCGTCTGGCGGATGGTTGAGGGGCAGCATCTGGTGTCGACCATGGCGCTGGTGGACAGTCTGGAAGAGCAGCAGTTGCTGGAAGACATTCTGGAACGCTCCAAACCCCCTGTCCCGCCCGAGTGTCAGCATTTACATTACCTGATGGCCGCACCGTTTCGTTACGGGCTATACCCGGTGGATTCTCGGTTTCGCCGTCGGGGTCTGACGCCGGGGGTGTTTTATGCAAGCGAGGCGGCGATCACGGCAGCGGCGGAAACGGTGTGGTCGCGGTTGCGTTTTTTTGCGGCGGCTGAGGGCGCGGTTTTGCCCAAGGGGGCGGCGGAATTTACGGCGTTTTCGGTGGGTGTTGATGTTGAGGCTGCGGTTGATTTGATGGCGGGGCCATTGTCGGCGCAGGCGGTCAAGTGGAGCGACCCGGATGATTATACGGCCTGTCTGGAACTGGCTGACCGGGCGCGAAAGGCGGGCGCCGGGTTGATCCGGTATGGATCGGTGCGTCACCCCGAGGGGTTGGCGAATGTCGCGGTGTTGGACTGTGCGGCGTTTGCGGGGGCCGCGCCCGAAGAGCGGCAGACGTGGAAGATTGTGCTGCGTGTTGGTGGTGCTGTGGTGGTTCGGGGGTTTCCCTATGCGGCGTGGGAGATGAAGGTTAAGGGGGATAGGTTGGGGTTTATTTGAGGATAATCTTCATATTCGGCTGGCGAATTCGAACGTCGGCGTCGAGCTCTTTACAGACGTTCATCCGCTGCATAGGGTTTTTAAGTATTCAAATTTAGAGGCATAAATGATAACTGTCGTTCGTTGGCGAGATTGGGACGGTGAAGGCCTAGAGCATTGCACGTATCTTAAGGACCACAGCGGATTGATACTAGAGGGCGTGGTCGCCGGAACTCGCGAAGGACTGTATGGTGGCCATTATTTTGTCCGAACCGACGCAAATTTCAGGACTCGGGAGGTTCGTTTTGAATATGTTTCTGGTCCACGCCTGCATATCGAATCTGATACAGAGGGACACTGGCGCGATCTCATTTCCGACCGCACAATACCATCGCTTGATGGTTGCCTAGATGTCGATATTGGCGTCACCCCCGCGACGAACACGCTTCCGATCAAACGGCTGAATCTGAATGAACAGGAAAGCCAGGAAATCACGGTGGCTTATGTGCCGCTGCTTA
>VAPL010247655.1_pt1 | contig 10912 bp, 6 predicted proteins | sample 3395061 | NCBI WGS metagenome assembly VAPL01 (sample SAMN08290444, study PRJNA428436) | hydrothermal vent metagenome | isolation source: Deep-sea hydrothermal vent chimney 2 | place: Pacific Ocean: Juan De Fuca Ridge | depth 2182 m m
AGATACATAGCAACTATCTATTGATCCTTAGGGGCGTGCATGGAATAAGTTGAACAATTATTCTTTGTTTTTTAATGGCAAGTACTTGGCGTGAACAAAAATAGAAAAAACAAATCCAATTGCACATCCCAGTCCAATAATAAGAAACCTGGGCATATCAGGTTCTTCGCCTGTAATCACAGTAATCATAAATATTTGGGATGCCAGGAACATCGATAATTTAGCTGCTGCATAAAAGCTGAGTCCACCCAAAAAAGCCCATAGCCACGGCTCATTTTCTTTTAATTCTGCGCGTTTTACGGTGATATAAAACCAGTACCCCACAACAAATGATAGACCCAAAGGGATTAATAATCCTGCCATTTTCTTTCCTCCACGATGACTAGTTATTTGAGTTATTTTGAAGCAAACAGCGGCATGACAAGTTTTTGAATAGCGATGTCTAACATCTTCATTAGCGATGAATTGCTAGCCCGCCCTTTTCCAAATAGTAGTATTGACGACACTGCGCCATTGCTCTGCTATGACTGATTGTTGCACATTACTGTGCTCTTGAAAAAATGCCAGACTATATTTCATCATTGTTACCGATGCCGAGTATACTCTCTCATATCAAATTTCAGTACTCAGGATGGGTGATTTTTCATGGAGAGCAAGGCGAGAAACCTTGCAATAGTCATTCTACAACAAGGTTTCCCAACACAGCTATCCACGAAAAAGCGTATCCACTAGGCACCGAAATGTGATATGCAGAAGGTAATTAAGCCTACTGCGCTGTCGGCTCATTATAGCCTGTTGTTATGAGGATTTATTGTTGTTATAACGCTTAAATTTTGTAAGCACTTGTATATATTGATCACAAGCCATTGATATTAAGATAAAATTTAAATTTTAGCGTAACCTCTCAGCTTGCACTCTATATGCTATATGCATGAAAACCTGCAAGATTTAGCACTAATCAATCAAATAGTTGCAGTCAACGATAGACTGGCTACACAAAGCGTTCTTTTGTCAACAAACACTTACACCGCATTACTCACTAGTCTAATTAGCCCTCCCTACCTCTTTAGAATCCTCAAGAAATTTTATTCAATCAGAAATACACTGTATTCCACTCTTTAACATTCCTTGTGATTCCAGGTAAAGGAACACACATGAAATAGCTTGAACAATCGGCGTAAGATTTTTGATTGTATTCAAAACCTGCCCCGTACTTGATGCGGGGGCGCAGAAACAGACGTATTGTGAGCCATGCAACTGTTTCAGTAACATGGAAGACAGACAAAAAGATACGTCAATAGTTAAAGTCATTTCATGTGCGTTGCTAACTGCACGATCATCTCAATAAATAGTGAGAAATGTGGGTTAGTGGCATCGTGTTTTCTAGAAATTCTTAATCTTTAACATTGTCTAATTGTAGTCTGTAGTATGCTGTCATTATGCTTTACATACATAATATTCCTTTTTAAACGAAGCAATAACTGTGCTGATTTTAGTTTGATAATTGCATTTCTTTTTGGACACATCAATAAGGTATCAGGGTCATGGGAAAACTAGTTCGTTATTTTCTGTATTTTTTTGGTTTATTAGTCATTCTAATTGTTGCCGCAGTGATTTTGGCACCACGTTTTGTTGACCCTAACGATTTTAAACCACAAATTGTTAACCTGGTAAAAGAAAAGACGGGGCGAGACATTGTGATTGACGGTGAAATCAAACTTTCAGTGTTCCCCTGGATAGGAATTTCACTTGGTAAAGTCGAGTTAAAAGAGCTGCCGATGTTTGGCAAGCAGGAGTTGCTTGCTATTAACAGTGCCGATGTGAAGGTAAAACTATTGCCGTTACTTTCCAAGCAAATAGAAGTGGATCGTGTAACGCTTGATGGATTGAAGCTCAATCTGGTCAAACTGTCTGATGGTAACGCAAACTGGGAAACACTTGCTGGTAGTAAAGATGAAGATGGTCAACAATCCGGGGAACCAGAGAAGGCACAAGCCGGGTCGGCATCTCCTGAAACAGATGCAGCGGATGAATCAGAACAAGGTGGTTTCGCATTGTCTGCGCTTTCTGTCGGAGGCATCTCTCTGAAAGATGCGCATATTAGTTTTGACGATCAAACTGCGCCGCAAAAAATTGTTATTGATCAATTGAATTTAAATGTAGATGAAGTCAGTTTTGATAATCCAATTCCTTTTGATGCTGATTTTATCGCTAACGTCAGTCATCCTCAGTTGCAGGATACCATGAAAGTGTCAGGTGAATTGACGCTGAATGAGGCAATGGATTTGTTTACGGTCAATAAGCTGCAACTCAATACTGATATTGAAGGCAGTGTGGTACAGCAAGGTAAGGTTAGTATTAATCTGAGTAGTGCTGCAATCATCGTTGAAAAAAACACCATGTCGATTCAATTACCGTCGGGATTGCAGCTCAGGGTCAAAGGCGCTGGCGGACAATTACCGGCAACCTTCAATACCAGTTTAGAATTACCCAAAGCATCGATTAGCAAACAGTTCAGCCAGTTTGACCTGGGCGCACTCAAACTCAATGCTCATCTTGAAGGTGAAGCTGTTAAACAAGGTGTGGTTGACATTGTTCTCAATAGCTCAGAAATCCAATTTGATAAAAACACACTGACAGCTCACTTACCGTCCGGGATAACGCTTGATATCAATGGTGGTGGTGGAGAGTTACCAGAAAAATTCAATGCCAGCCTCCAGTTGCCCAGTATTTCCATTGCTAACCAGGAGAATTTTGATTTAGGCCAGCTTAGCTTGAATATCCATGCTGAAGGGGAACAATTTCCAGGCGGCCAAATGGATGCTCGGCTGACCACAAAAGTTAGCGGAGATTTGGCAAGCCAAGTGTTATCCCTCTCTGATATTCAATTGAATGCAGCTGATCTGACTGTGAAAGGACAGTTAACAGGCAGCAAGATTGTTGATGCTCCAGAATTTAAGGGAAACCTGATGCTTGTGCAATTGAACGCCAGAAAGCTTGCTAGTGATCTTGGGATTATACTGCCGAAAATGCAGGATGCGAAGGCATTAACCAAACTTGCTTTTAACAGTGATGTCTATGTGAGTCAGCTGGCAGCACGATTGACCAATCTGAAAATTCTGCTGGATGACAGTCAACTAAAAGGCCAGGTAGCAGTCAACGATTTTGAATCTCAAGCAATTGCATTCAATTTGATTTTGGATAAGATTAATGTCGATCGATACTTGCCACCGAAATCAAAACAGCCACAACAGGATCAGCAAAACGCACCTGAGACAGTTGCAACTGAAAAAAGCACTGACGCTGCCAGCACAGCGGATCCGAACAATGCAGCTGCTTCCAGCGTTGCTGAATTGATACCGGTTGAAACTATCCGCAAGCTCAATATCAATGGTGTGCTAAAAATTGGTGAAATGTTGGTAAATGGCTTAAAAGCTAAAGATATTAAGTTTTCTTTCAAAAGCAAGGATGGACTAGTCGATGCGCGACCATCCATCGGTCAATTTTATGCTGGAAACATCAGTGCAGGGTTGGTAGTTGATGCCAGAAAACAACAACCAACACTGAAAATCATCAATCGTGTAGCAAATATAGCTATTGAACCATTACTAAAAGAGTTAATGGAAAAAACCTATATTTCTGGAACTGCCAACATGAATACAAATTTAACATCGCAAGGAACGACTGAGCAGGCTATTCTAGCAACCTTGAATGGAGAGGTGACCGCAAATTTTCTGGATGGTGCAATCTATGGTGTCAATATTCCAAAAATGATACGGGATGGAATCTCAACCTTAAAAGGCCAGGCTGTTGATACAGAAGCTGTCAACAAAACTGATTTCTCGGAACTCAACATGGTTTCTAAAGTGAATAATGGAATCGTTACCACTGAAATACTGGAATTAAAATCGCCGCTGTTGCGCATATTAGGAGAAGGTACTCTTGATCTCAATACCAAAAAACTTGAATATCGGACCCGAGTCAAACTGGTCGATACCTTAAAAGGGCAAGGTGGTAATGCACCAACAGACTTAACGGGTATTCCCATTCCACTATTAATCACCGGCACCTTGGATAAGATTCGTTATGAGCTGGATACCAAAGCAGCGATGCAAGAAGCACTCAAAACCAAAGTCGGTAAACAAGCTAAAGGAAAAGCCAAAGCTATTATCGATAAAAACAAGGGCAAAGTGATGGATAAAATCAATAAAAAACTCGGAGGTGAAGCAGGCAAAAGTCTCGAAAAAGGAGCCGGTGAACTGCTCAAAGGATTGTTTTAATTCTGGCTGACTGGCAGACTTAATTGATTATTGATTCAATAACTGTATTAGTAGCACCCAGTTTTGACCCACTGCCATTAAGATAATATATAATGTCAATTATTTCAGTAGGTTGGGTTAGGTGCGCAAAACCAAAGCAGCATGATTTTTCAACAACTTATGAGCGCACCGTAACCCAACAGCAGAGTTTGTATGGACATATGCGTTTGTTGGGTTACGCTGTCGCTAACCCAACCTACTGATAATAATGTATTTTTCTTAACTTAATGGCAGTGAGTTTTGACCCCAAAAATATTTCAACAACGCTTACTCAATTGGTTTGATTGCCATGGAAGAAAAGATTTGCCTTGGCAATCAAAACAGCCAGACGCCTATGCGATTTGGGTTTCTGAAATCATGTTACAGCAAACTCAAGTTAGCGTGGTGATTCCCTATTTTCAGCGTTTCATGGGGAGTTTTCCAGACATTACAACGCTGGCTTCAACTCCACTGGATAGAGTTCTGGAACACTGGGCAGGTCTAGGCTATTACGCCAGAGCGCGCAACTTGCATAAAGCCGCACAAATAGTCGCCACAGAACATAATGCATGCCTTCCTGCTCAGCTGGAAACACTTTGCCAACTACCAGGCATAGGTCGCTCAACCGCTGCGGCTATACTCAGTATGGCTTTTTCACAGCGACAAGCCATTCTCGACGGTAATGTAAAACGAGTACTGGCTAGATTCTACGGAATACAAGGTTGGCCAGGGCAAACCTCAATCAGCAAAACCTTATGGCAATTAAGTGAAAAGCTGACACCCACCCATAGAGTTGCCGAATACACCCAGGCAATCATGGATTTAGGCGCAACACTCTGTACTCGTCACAAAACACAGTGTAACCAATGTCCAGTTGCAACTGGTTGCATCGCCCTGCAAACAAACAGTGTCGCCGAATTACCAACACCACGCAGTCAACAGAAAATCCCGATCAAACACTGTTTGATGCCTGTATTAATTAATCCACAATCAGGTGTCTATTTGCAAAAAAGACCGCCAACCGGAATTTGGGGTGGGTTATGGAGTTTGCCGGAAGACTCAGATCGAGACAGCATTATCCAATGGTTTAACCAAAGACAGGTCGATGAAATAGCATTGCAGTGGCTCTCTGTACGAAAACATACATTCTCGCATTTTCATCTGCATTTTCAGCCAGTACTGGCAATATCAGAGCAATGTTTGATGATCAGTGAAGCAAATCGCTCAGGATGGTTTCAGATCGGCAATTCACACCCAGCAATGCCTGCACCGATTCAAAAATTATTAACTGAAATAGCGTCTCAAGTTATCAGTAAAACCTAATTCAACCCGGAAAAGGCAAAGTGAGATCAACGCTTTATTATATCCATGACCCGATGTGCAGTTGGTGCTGGGCATTTCGCCCAGTGTGGCAAACAATTCAGCAACAACTACCACAGCACATAGAAATAAAATACTTGCTTGGCGGTCTGGCTGCCGACACAGATCAGCCTATGCCGGTGGATTTGCAAAAAACCATCCGCCAAACCTGGCAGCGTATCCAAAGAGATGTCCCAGGCACTCAATTCAACTTCGATTTCTGGGAAACCTGCCAGCCAAGACGTTCCACTTATCCAGCGTGTAGAGCTGTAATCGCAGCCCGAGCCCAAGGTCACCAATATGAAGAAGCGATGATACTCGCTATTCAGCAAGCTTATTACCTGAATGCCAAAAATCCATCAAATGCTGACATGTTATGCAGTCTGGCAGCGACATTGAAGTTAGATCTCAATCAATTCCAGATCAACTTGAACTCACAGCAAACCCAACAACAACTAAACCAGGAAATAGCCAATAGTAGAACGATCGGCACTCAAGGCTTTCCAAGCTTGATCTGGCAAGGCTATGGAAACTATCGCTCGATAGTGCTTGATTACAATAATGCCGATGTTGTCTTGCAAGAAATTATTTTGCAATGACAGATACATGCATGAAATAACTTGGATTACTTGCCAAAAATTTTTTGTTCGACCTCAATACGCAGCAAAAAGCGCATAGTGAACGATGCTATTGCTGATTTCAGAAGACGGATAAAAAGGCAAGTCATTGTGCAAGTACTGTAATGTACGTTGCTAACCATTCAACTCACAGAAAATTGATTCAAGCACTGTGAAAAAATACTAAACGAATGATCACATCATACAGATGCGTATATATTATTTGAGATTAACTTTCAATCTTTCGTCAATTTCGACTATTTTTTTTTTGAGTAGGGGATTAGTTAGATTTTCGGCATTAATACTTTCCAAAACATTCAACATCTTGTTAGCTAATTCAGTGCGATCATACACATGTGCCATCGATAAACAATTATTACTGAATTGTTTATATAAATCTGTATTCATTTGCAGTGTAGTCAACTTATCAATTAAATCAGTTTCATTCTCAGGAATAAAAGGTAATCCAACCTTATCTCTGTTGACTATTTCAGCTGACTCTCCCTCAACACCGCACAAGACAGGGATGCCCATCCCCATAGATTCAAATAATTTTGACGGAATAACTGATTGAAATAGAGGTGTTCGTTTCAAATGAATAATTGATACATCCAGTAATGACCAATAACGTACAACTTCATCTTTCAATACAGAATCAAAAAAAGTGACATTATCCAGCTGCATGTCTTCAGCAAGTCTCATTAGTTCAACTTTTTTTGCACCATTACCCAACAATACAAAATGAATTGAGTCATTGTCGTTCTTATCACTCAGTAATTTTGCTGCTTTCAGAATAGTTTCCAAAGCATGTGCCATCCCATGTGTGCCAATATATCCGACAATAAACTTATCCTGTAACTGAAACTTGGAAATAAGTTTTTTATCTTTTATTTGAGGTGAATAGCGTGAAACATCAACGCCATTTGTCACAACATGAATTTTATTCGCATCAATTCCTCGATTCACTAACACCTTTTTGAAAGAATGAGTCACGGGAATAATACAGGCTGCTTTACGGTAGAGAAACAGCTCAAGTAATTCAAAAACTCTAATCACTTTGGATTCACGCATAGCACCTACAGCTTTAATCGATTCGGGCCACAAATCTCTTAACTCAAACACATAAGGCTTTGATTTCAACAAACCAACCAGATACGCTGCAACTGCAGTAAATAGTTGCGGTGAAGTGCCTACAACAAGATCAACCTTACGAACAAAGATTGATGCAATGGTAGCGCTGATCATATAACTGATGTAATCCAGAATCCTTCTTACAAAACGTGAGTTAGCAGTGATATAAGACCACACTCGAATAACACGAATTCCCTCTATAGTTTCAGTCTGCCACAGCTTATTTTTATAGCCCGGATAAGGTCGGCCCTGTGGAAAATTAGGCACACAGGTAATAACTGTCACCCTATGCTCAGTCTTCACCCATTCACGACAATGTTCGAAAGTACGACTAGCAGGCGCATTGACCTCGGGAGGAAAATTATCAGTCAGGAAAAGGATGTGCATAAATTTAACTCAACCAAAAGAAAATAAAGTTGATTGTGCAGATTTGAGATCTACAACACACAGAAACTTTGTTAGAAGCAAAGCAAATTCGAATTAGACGGTAGAATCCTATGATTCTGCCTTAGGAACGTGCACGCAATAACTTGAACATTCTGGCTGGTCTTTTTGCTCCATAATTGTTCAAGTTATTCCGTGCACGTTCCTTACTCAAAAAGTGACGATCTGATAAAATTGTTTAGCTTAGAATTACCATGTACACACTCCTTAATTCACTAAAAATCTCAGATCTACCCACATTTTCTGCGAAACACGCATTGCAGCAATCTGTATCTCTATGTTTTCTATTTAATTCTGTAAAATTGTCACTTTTTTTTACAGCCTTTCTTTTGGTTCATTTTACTACGATGCAAGCAATTCTTACAATTAAAATAAAATTATTCCCAGTTGAAATCTCCAAGACTATCAAAATTTAGACTCAATGAGACATTGGCAGTGAATTATTATGAAAGACCTGTAATCCTAACAACCAGACATTTAGGTTTTATCTATGTATGTATATAATCAGACTATGTTGATAATAATATTTCAATATCCAGCGTATTATTGAAAGGTATTTCAAGCAGTATCGCTGACAATTGTTTGTTGAATTCCGGAGAGTAGTGATAGCTTGTAGTTTTAAATCTCAGATGCTGGTTTTTGTGTTTAATCTGGATATCATTAGCAAAGACCACATCACCAACGATTTTTATTTTAACATCGGGATGAAAATGTAACCTGGCGACTGCATCATGATTTTTTTTTGAGCGGATATTGTCAATAATTCTAATGCTATCATCACTAAAAATAAACTCACGCTGATGTAAGGCGCCTATTCGTTTTTTATATCCATCGTGAACAGCTTGAATTGTATGTTCATTGTCTTTCAGCGCAATGACCTTTGCACGGTTTGCCACACGAAAACCACCCCATATTTCACTTTGTTCAAGATCATCAATCTGTACTGTATTATGTGAGAACGTAGATCGCTCTTGATGACGTGTTTTATTGACTTCATAGGTCGAAATTCCCGTGTCAACAATGAACGGTTTGTTATTGATATAAAGTTCAAAGTTAAACGTATCGCTATGCGCATGCCCAGGAATATAGTCAGGACCAATCTGTCCAATATCGACAATGCACTCATATTTTTCTTTATTTATTTTACGATACCCACTATTACTTAACTTTATTTTACGTTTCTCATCTTTTATATTCAGACGATTAGCATAGTCATTCAGCTGTGTGGTCGTTGGTGCAATGTGATTAGCACTATCATTAAGAAGTGGTATGCTTCCATTTTCAAATGTGATTATGTTTAACCAACCAAGCATTAAAGAAGCTTTCTTATACAACAAGCTCAATAATGCATCGTTTTTCCAGTGATTATTTTGCAATAAGTTGATGCAGTCGAGTACTCTGCACAGCATGATCTGGTGATACATAGGGCTCAGTTCAAAATGTGCTCCATCTTCAAGTATTTGTTCATTCAGTTCATCGATCAAAATAGCTTTCGCTTTGGTGTAGAGTTTTTCTTCCTGAAAATAGTACGCACCAAACAGCAAACTAAATCCATTTTCAAGTAGGTGATTGCCTAGCAAGTGATACTCCAAATTATCCATCAATATCTGGTATTGGGCATATAAACAATCATCAATGATCTGTTCTTTGATGTCGTATCGAACAATAAATTTAATCCAGTTCATACCTCTCAGCGATAGCGGAAAAGGTTCCAATGCGTCTTTTAAAAGTGCTGTTTTTTTTATAAATTTATTAATCAAACTCAAGCCTTCAGCTTTACTAATAGCTGTCTGATTGAGATAGTCAAAATAGTTTAAATTATATGTCCAGAGCTTCCCTAAATCTGAAAAATTCCAATCGATCGACTCTTCAAAATTATGTGATAAATTAAGAAATGTAAATCGATTGCTTATATATGAATTGGCAGTTGAAATAGATGGTGCAAAGAAAATTGCGGATGATTCAGATGGTCTTGAGATTGGATAAGAAAAACCTGTCCAATGTCTTAACCGTCTTCGTGTAACATAAAACAAGCGATAAAATATTTGTTTGAATTTTAAATATTTTAGTGTGTGATATAAGAGCTTCAGTTTATGAAAACCAGCAGTGTGTTGATAAAGCTCATTGACCATCGATCAGCGAAGTGCATTTGCGATTTCAATAGACATTCGCGAACTCTCCATCACTTCAGCATATGGTATCGGTGTTTCTTCACCGTCGCGTACAGCATGGATAAAAGCTTTGGTGCAGGCTTTTTGCCCCTTATCCTGACGAACAAGTTTCATCTTCTTAAAACCAGGCCAACTGTATCCCCTTAAAACACGATAATTGTCCATTTGTAACACAGCATCATCACAGAAAACTTCAATGCGCTCTTTAGGAAAGGCAGAACCACCATTAGCCAAATAATGAATCGTACCAAAAGAACCATCTTCAAATGATAGTGTTATTGAAACCTTATCTTCACGTACCTCGACACCCGGCACATTACCCATCATCATCGCCTGATAATCCTTAACTGGATGACCAACAAGAAAACGCATTACATCAATAAAATGGCAAGCTTCACCAATGATACGGCCACCACCAACAAGATGATCTTGAACCCAATGTTCACCCGGAATAGCGCCCGCATTAACAGTAATAATCAGTGATTTAGGTGAACGATGGCTGCTCAATAACGCTTTCATCTTAACAACGTGAGGCGCAAAACGCCGATTAAAACCAACCATTAATCGAACACTACTTGACTGGTTTGCAGCTTGATATGCCTCATCAATCAAATCAAGCTCTTCCAATGTCAGAGCCAATGGCTTCTCAACAAAAATATTGTTTTCCGCCGCAAGCGCATCAACAACTTGAGTCGCGTGAGCATCATGCCGAGTTACAATTGCAACTGTGTTAATCTTATCATTAGTCCACAAATCAGCAATTTCAGTCGATGCTGTTAAAAACTCATTTTTATTTCCATGGTGAACACCACTAATACCACCACTGGTTACCAAGGTATCAAGTATCGCTCCTGCTTCTTTAAAAGCGGGGATGAGTGTACGAGAAGCATAA
>VAPL010582792.1_pt1 | contig 10912 bp, 10 predicted proteins | sample 3395061 | NCBI WGS metagenome assembly VAPL01 (sample SAMN08290444, study PRJNA428436) | hydrothermal vent metagenome | isolation source: Deep-sea hydrothermal vent chimney 2 | place: Pacific Ocean: Juan De Fuca Ridge | depth 2182 m m
AAAATTGGTCGGAGTGAGAGGATTTGAACCTCCGGCCCCCGCCTCCCGAAGACGGTGCTCTACCAGGCTGAGCTACACTCCGACCGCTGCGACGCGCCCGTTTGATTATCCGGGCGCGGGCCTGATAAGGCGGTTTATAGCGCCCTACCTGACGAAGGGCAAGGCGGCATTGCCGGGATTCAGCGGGGATTTGCTAGTAAGGGCGTTCGATGCAAAAGTCGATCAGGCTGATCATCGCATTCTTGACCGCGCCATCGTCCAGAATGCCCAGGGAATCTCTGGCTATGGCGCCGTAATGGCGGGCCCGTTCGACGGTGTCGCTCAGCGCGTCGTGACGTTCCAGCAGGCTGAAGGCATATTCCAGGTCGCCCTCGGTCTGTTCCAGATCGCCCAGTGCGCGCCGCCAGAAATCGCGTTCCCCGGCGTCACCGCGGCGGAACGCCAGGATCACCGGCAGGGTGATCTTGCCCTCGCGGAAATCGTCGCCGACGGTCTTGCCCAGTTCCGCCTGCTTGGCCGAATAGTCGAGCACATCATCGATCAGTTGAAAGGCGATCCCCAGGTTCATGCCGAAGGCGTCCAGCGCCTCTTCTTCGATCTTCGGGCGTTCGGCGACTATCGCCCCCAGGCGGCAGGCGGCGGCAAACAATTGCGCCGTTTTTGCCTTGATAACGTCCAGATAGGCGGTTTCGCCGGTTTCGGTGTCGTTGGCGGTCATCAATTGCATGACCTCGCCTTCGGCCAGGCGAGCCGACGCCGACGACAGAATTCCCATCACCACCACCGAGCCGTCTTCGACCATCAGTTCGAAGGCCCGGCTGAACAGGAAATCGCCGACCAGTACGCTGGCCTGGTTGCCCCACACGGAATTGGCCGAGGCCAGGCCCCGGCGCAGGGCGCTTTCATCGACCACATCGTCGTGCAGCAGGGTCGCGGTATGGATGAATTCAATACAGGTGGCCAGCGTCACATGGCGCGAACCCCGATAGCCGCAAAGCTTGGCCGAGGCCAGGGTCAGCATCGGCCGCAGCCGCTTGCCACCGGCCGATATGACATGCCCGGCCAGTTGCGGAATCAGCGCCACCGGACTTTCCATGCGTTTTAAAATCAGCGCGTTGACCGCCGTCATGTCTTCCGCGACGAGGGCGCTCAGGTCTTCGAAGGACGGCTTTTTATCCCGTTCCCCTTCAAGATTGACGACTATTCCCAACGATTGTTCCCTCTGCTGCTTGACCCGTCCCGCCCTTATGCCCGAGCATAGAAAGCGCGATGCTCCATGGTCAAGGTAATTGATACATGCACGAACTGACACGGACAAACGACCCGGTGCTGCTGTCCTGGCTGGTCCAGGCGCTGGCCGGTGTCGCCATCGAGGCCCTGGTATTCGATACCCACACCAGTATTCTGGAAGGCAGCATTTCCGCCATCCCGCGCCGGGTCATGGTGCACGAGGCCGATTTGGCGCGGGCCCGCCGAATCCTGGACGAGGCCGAAGCGATCGCCGGTGGCGAGCCGGAACAATGACCGGCGAAGATACCCTGATGGGTGGCCGGGTACGCCTGTTGCAGGGGCGCGGCGGCTACCGGGCGGCCATTGACCCGGTTTTGCTGGCCGCCAGCATCGCCGCTGGCAGCGGCCAGCATGTGCTGGAATTGGGCTCCGGCGGCGGCGCGGCGGCGCTGTGTCTGGCGGTGCGGATTCCGGGCTTGCGGGTTACCGGACTGGAACTTCAACCCGACCTGGCCGAACTGGCCCGGCGCAGCGCCGAACTAAACGGGCTCGCGGGCCGGGTTTCTTTCATCGCCGGGGATATATTGTCGCCGCCACCCGGCCTGGTCGCCGGTTCGTTCGACCATGTCATGGCCAATCCACCCTACCAGACCGCCGGCAGCGGTCGCCCGCCGCTCGACCCGGGCAGGGCCGCGGCTAACGTGGAAGGGCCTGCCGGACTGGGGCGCTGGATCGATTGCGGCCTGCGCCTGGTCCGCAACAAGGGCCGGCTTTCGATCATCCACCGGGCCGACCGGATCGACCGGATCATCGCCCATATGCGGGGCCAGGCCGGCGCGATCATCGTCACGCCGTTGTGGCCGATGCCGGGCAAAGCGGCGAAACGGGTAATCGTGCAGTGCCGCAAGGGGGTCGCGAGCCCGGCCGCAATCGATCCCGGCCTGGTCCTGCACGAAGCCGATGGCAGCTATACGGCGGCGGCGGAATCGATCCTCCGCGACGGCGCCGCACTCGGCAGTTAACGGACCGCTTGCCATCGCCGGGGGTGGCCTTTACAAAGGCGGACATGTTCGGTTTTTCCTTACCCAAACTGATCTTCACCATCGTCGCCGTGCTGGCCGTCTGGCACGGCTTCAAGTGGTTCGCCCGCTATCAGGAAGATCGTTTTTCCGACCGGGACAGGGTCCGCCGGAGAAGCCCGACCGCCCCCCCCCATGCCCGCGCCCGCGAGCCCGAAATCGAAAGCGAAGAAATGGTCAAGTGCCCGCTCTGCGAGACCTACGTCTCGGCCAAGTCCGCCGTATCCTGCGGTCGGGACGGCTGCCCTTATCCGGGCTGAGGGGGCCCAAGCAACGATGCCCGGTGCCACCGTCAAAGCGAGAGATTTCCAGTCGATAATCCGCGATCTGCAAGCCTTTTGGGCCGATCAGGGTTGCCTGCTGTTGCAGCCCTATGACATGGAAGTCGGGGCCGGCACATTTCATCCGGCGACGACGCTAAAGGCGCTAGGGCCGGAGTCCTGGAAGGCCGCCTACGTACAGCCGTCGCGGCGCCCGAGCGATGGCCGCTACGGCAACAACCCCAACCGCTTGCAGCATTATTACCAGTTCCAGGTAATCTGGAAACCGTCGCCGCCGAACAGCCAGGATTTGTATCTGCAAAGTCTCGCGGCAATTGGCATCGACGCCGCCCTGCACGATATCCGCTTCGTCGAAGACGACTGGGAAAGCCCGACGCTGGGGGCCTGGGGGCTCGGCTGGGAAGTCTGGTGCGACGGCATGGAAGTCAGCCAGTTTACCTATTTTCAGCAGGTCGGCGGCATCGAATGCGATCCCGTTTCGCTGGAACTGACCTATGGCCTGGAACGTCTGGCGATGTATATCCAGGGAGTCGAGAACGTCTACGATCTGGACTGGAACGGCGACATGACTTATGGCGATGTCTACCTGCGCAATGAACGGGAACAGTCGGCATTCAATTTTGAACACACCGATACCGATGTTCTGTTCCGCCAGTTCGAAGACGCCGAAAGCCAGTGCGCCACGGTGCTGGCGCTGGACCCGCCGCTGGCCCTGCCAGCCTATGAACAATGCATCAAGGCCAGCCATCTGTTTAATCTGCTTGACGCCCGGGGCGTCATCTCGGTGACCGAACGGGCCGCCTATATCGGCCGGGTGCGGAAACTGGCGAGCGGCTGCGCCCGCGCCTGGGTCGCCGGTTCGCCCGTTGCGGGAGGCGATAATGCCTGAGCTTCTGCTCGAAATTCTCAGCGAGGAAATCCCGGCCAGAATGCAGGCCCGCGCCGCCGCCGATCTGGAACGCCTGGTCACGGCGGGCCTGAAAGATACCGGCCTCAAATTCCAGGGCAGCGCCGCCTACGTCACGCCGCGCCGCCTGGCGTTGGTCGTCCATGGCCTGCCCGAACAGCAACCGGACATCACGGTTGAACGCAAAGGCCCGCAGGTCGGCGCCCCGGAACAGGCGATCAACGGATTTTTAGGATCGCTCGGCGGCCTGTCGCTGGACGAATGCGAACGACGCGAAATCAAGGGCAGGACCTTCTGGTTCGCGGTGATCGACAAGCCGGGCAAACCGACCGCCCAGGTGCTTAAAGGGGTAATCGATACGGCGTTGACGAGCCTGGCCGGTTCCTGGCCTAAGTCCATGCGCTGGGGCCGACATACCGTACGCTGGGCGCGCCCCGTGCATTCGATCCTTTGTTTGCTGGACGGCGTGGTGGTGCCTGTGGAATTTGGCCCGATCACGGCTTCCGACACTACCGGCGGCCACCGTTTCCTCGCACCCAAGTCCTTCAGGGTAAAAAATTTCGCCGACTACAAAGCCAGGCTGTTGGATGCCAGGGTGATGCTGGATGCGGCCGAACGCCGATCCCTGATCCAACGCAATGTCATCGACCTGGCCGAGGCCGCGGGCCTTACTCCGCGCCTCGACGATGGCTTATTCGACGAGGTCGCCGGGCTGGTCGAATGGCCGGTAGTGCTGATCGGGCGTTTCGACGAGCAATTTCTTGTCGTCCCGCCGGAAGTTCTGATCGCCGCCATGCGCGGCCACCAGAAATATTTCTCGCTGCTCGATGCCAACGGCAAGCTGGCGCCGCACTTCATCGTCATCGCCAACATGGAATCCCCGGACGGCGGCGCGGCAATCGTCGCCGGTAATGAACGGGTCCTGCGGGCCCGCCTGTCCGATGCCAAGTTCTTCTGGGATCAGGATCGCAGGCAGAGCCTGGCCAGCCGTACACCGAAACTGCAAAGCATTGTTTTTCATGCCAAAATTGGCACGTTAGATGAAAAAGTCGACCGCATGCAGGCCCTGGCCAGCGATCTGGCCGCCGCCATTCCCGGCGCCGACCGCGACCGGGTACGGTCCGCCGCCCGCCTCGCCAAGGCCGATTTAACCACCGGCATGGTCGGCGAGTTACCGGAATTACAAGGTATCATGGGTCGCTATTACGCCCTGGAAGACGGCGAGAACGAGGCCGTGGCCCAGGCCATAGCCGAACACTATTCGCCGGTCGGTCCGGGCGACGCCTGCCCGACGGCGCCGGTCAGCGTCGCCGTCGCCCTGGCCGACAAGATAGACACCCTGGTCAGCTTCTGGGTCATCGATGAAAAGCCGACCGGCTCGAAGGACCCGTTCGCCTTGCGCCGCACCGCCCTGGGGGTGATCCGGCTGATCTGTGAAAATAATTTGCGGCTGCCGCTGCTGGATGCTTTCAAGCGGGCCGGCGGCGGCGATTCGGCGATCGACCTGCTCGCCTTCTTCGCCGACCGCATGAAAGTTCACCTGAAAGAAAAGGGCGTTCGGCATGACCTGATCGATGCCGTATTTGCGCTGGGCGAGGATGACCTGGTGCGAATGCTGGCCCGGGTCGATGCCCTGGGCGCTTTTATCGCCAGCGACGATGGCACCAACCTGTTGACGGCCTACAGGCGGGCCGCCAACATCCTGAAAATCGAGGAAAAGAAAGACGGTCGCGCCCACGATGGCGCGGCGCAGGAAAGCCTGCTGCTCGAAGACCCCGAAAAAATCCTTTTCCGGGTGCTGGAAACGACGGAAGATAAGTGCCGGGCGGTCCTGGCGGATGAAGATTTCGCCGCCGCCATGACCGCGCTTGCCGGTCTGCGCGATCCGGTAGACGGATTTTTCGATCACGTCACGGTCAATTGCGACGATCAGGCATTGCGTGCAAACAGGTTGAAAATGCTGAACCGGATCAGGGCGGTGATGGGACGCATCGCCGACTTTTCAAAAATCGAAGGCTGAAGGACAAATAAGCTATGACAAAGTGGGCCTATTCATTCGGAAACGGCGAAGCCGACGGTAATGCCGGCCTGCAAAACCTGCTTGGTGGCAAGGGCGCCAACCTGGCGGAAATGAGCAGCCTGGGCCTGCCGGTGCCGCCCGGCTTCACCCTGACCACGGAAGTCTGCACCCACTATACCGGCCATGAAAATTGCTATCCCGCCGACCTCAAGGATCAGGTGAACATCGCCATGGCCGGAATCGAGACGGCCATGGGGCTCAAATTCGGCGATCCGGAAAAGGTCCTGCTGGTGTCGGTCAGGTCCGGCGCCAGGGCCTCCATGCCCGGCATGATGGATACCGTCCTGAATCTGGGCCTGAATGATGAAACCGTCGAGGGACTGGCGCGAGACTCGGGCGATGAACGCTTCGCCTGGGATAGTTACCGCCGTTTTATCCAGATGTATGGCGATGTCGTGCTTGGCGTCGAACACCACAATTTCGAAGGCCTGCTGGAAGATCACAAGGACAGGACCGGGGTCGACCTGGATACGGATTTAGGCGCCGATGACTGGCGCGAACTTGTCGGCCAGTACAAGAAAATGGTCGAACGGGAACGCGGCGCGCCATTTCCGCAAGACCCGGCGGAACAGTTATGGGGCGCTATCGACGCGGTGTTTGGCTCGTGGATGAACAAGCGTGCCCAGACCTATCGCCGGCTGCATGAAATCCCGGAAAGCTGGGGCACGGCGGTCAACATCCAGGCCATGGTGTTTGGCAACATGGGAGACGACTGCGCCACCGGCGTCGCCTTCACTCGCGACCCCGCCACCGGCGAAAATCTGTATTACGGCGAATTTCTGATTAACGCCCAGGGCGAAGACGTGGTCGCCGGCATTCGCACACCACAGTCACTGACCATTCAGGGCAAAGAGGCAAACGGCTCCGATTTGCCGTCCATGCAGGAAGCGATGCCGCAAACCTACGGCGAACTGGTTCAGGTGCGGGACCGCCTGGAAGCCCATTACAAAGATATGCAGGACATGGAATTTACCGTCCAGAAAGGCCATTTGTGGATGCTGCAAACCCGTAACGGCAAGCGGACCACCAAGGCGGCGCTGAAAATCGCCGTCGATATGGTCGATGAGGGACTGATCGAAAAATCCGAGGCCGTGGCGCGGATCGATCCCGGTCAGCTCGACCAGCTTTTGCATCCGACGCTGGACCCCCACGCCGAACGCAATCTGCTGGCCACCGGCCTGCCGGCGTCGCCGGGCGCCGCCTCGGGCAAAGTGGTGTTCAGCGCCGAGGATGCCGAGGCCTTCAACGAACGGGGCGAAAAAAACACCATCCTGGTCAGAATCGAAACATCGCCGGAAGATATCGGCGGCATGCACGCCGCCAGGGGTATCCTGACGACCCGTGGCGGCATGACCAGCCACGCCGCCGTGGTCGCCCGCGGCATGGGAACACCGTGCGTTTCCGGGGCCGGATCGATCGAGGTCAATTACCGGGAAAAGACCTTGCAGGCGCTGGGCCAGGTCATCCACGAAGGCGACATTATAACCATCGACGGTTCCAGCGGCGAGGTCATGTTGGGCGCGGTTGCAACTGTTCAGCCGGAACTGTCGGGCGATTTTTCCAGACTGATGGTGTGGGTCGATGAAATCCGCAAGCTCGGCGTCCGGGCCAATGCCGAAACTCCGCAAGATGCCGAAACCGCCCGTAAATTCGGTGCCGAGGGCATCGGTTTGTGCCGTACCGAGCATATGTTTTTCGACCCCGAACGGATCATTCATGTCCGCGAGATGATTGTCGCCAGGGATGAAACCAGCCGCCGCCGTGCACTCGATAAACTGCTGCCCTTTCAGCGCCGGGACTTTATCGACCTGTTCAGGATCATGGACGGCCTGCCGGTAACGATTCGCCTGCTCGACCCGCCCCTGCACGAATTCCTGCCGCACAGCGAACAGGAAATGACGGAAGTGGCCGAAGCCGCCGGGGTCGACCTGGCCCATGTCAAGGCCCGCGCGGCGCAACTGCATGAATTCAATCCGATGCTGGGCCACCGGGGCTGCCGGTTGGGCGTCACCTACCCGGAAATCTATGAAATGCAGGTCCGCGCGATTTTCGAGGCGGCCATTGACGTCGCCACAGACGGCCTGAATGTCCACCCGGAAGTGATGATCCCGCTGGTCGCCATGAAGCCCGAACTAGACCGCATGAAAGCGCTGGTTGACCGCATCGCGAAAACCGTCATGGAAGAAAAAGGCGCCCGGGTAGATTACCTGGTCGGCACCATGATAGAACTGCCACGCGCCGCGCTAAGGGCCGGCGAACTGGCGGAAACAGCCGAATTTTTCAGCTTCGGCACCAATGATCTGACGCAAACCACGCTCGGCCTGTCACGGGACGACGCCGGGCCGTTTATTCAAATCTATCAGGATAAAGGCGTGCTGGACGCCGACCCTTTCGTCACCATCGATCAGCAGGGCGTCGGCGAACTGGTGGCCCTGGCGGTGGAACGCGGCCGCGCCGCCCGCCCCGGAATCAAGCTGGGAATTTGCGGCGAACATGGCGGCGACCCGGCGTCGGTGGCGTTTTTCCATGGACTGGGGCTCGATTACGTGTCCTGCTCTCCGTACCGCGTCCCCATCGCCCGCCTGGCGGCGGCGCAGGCCAGTATCAGGTTGGCGAGCGCCGAATGAAGATCGTCCACTCGTCGAGCGGATAATCCTCGATCAGGGTTATATCGGACGAAAACCGGGCGCAGTATTCGAGAAATTCCTGGGAATCGGCGTAGTACAAGCCATCCAGTCGCTTGCGATGGTGCTTGGCCAGCATGTTGAACGCCAGCCCCTTGCCGGCGCCGGGCCAAAGCTGCGCCAGGCTGGTCTTGACGAAATCGGTCCAGCGCCGGTGCTCGACATCTATATGCAGATTATATGTTCCCGACACGAAGATAAAATCGGTCGTCCGCAAGGGGCGATCCGTAACCTGGAAAGTCGCCCGGCTGTCGCCGATACGTTCCCGCGCCAGGGCGATCATGTCGGAGGAAATATCATAACCGAAATATTCAAATTGCGGCATTTGCGGCAGGGCCGCCAGGAAATCGAAGAATGCGCCATAGCCGCAGCCCAGATCGCCGATGGTTATGGCGGCAGTACCGGGCGTGTCGTCCAGGATACCGGCAAGCACTTCGAATCGCAGCCGCTGGCCATCCCGGTCTTTCCACAAAACCCCCGCCGGGGTGGCGCCGTATTGCCGTACACGCTGGCTGAATACCCCTGACAGCCGATACAGAAATGCCGGTGTTTCATCCGGGTTCATTCGCTACTCCGGCTCGGGAAATACCGCCCAGGCCGGTTTTTCCGGCACTATTGTCGTATCTCCGGCCATGAACGGTTCGCCGCCGGCGGCCATGTCGCGAAACGGTTGCAGACGGATCAGCGCCAGTCCCCGGTCTTCCCAAATGGTTCTGACTTCCCCGGCATCGGCGCCGTTGTACAGAATTTTAGCCCCTGGCTCGGGGGCCGGGCCTTCGATGCGGATCGGCATCAGGCGTTTTTTAACCAATCCCCGGTAATGGGTTCGCGCGGTCAGTTCCTGGCCCATGTAACAGCCCTTGTCCCAATCGACACCGTGCAATTCGGCGAAGCCGTTTTCCAGCAGAATCGCCTTGTCGACAACCATGTCGCGGCTGCCGTCGGGCAGGCCGTTGGTCAGCCGCAGACGTTCGTAATCGGCTGCCTGGCCGGCCCCGAAACCGGCATTTTCCAGCACGGCTTCGGCTTCCTGCCGGGGCAAAACGGCGCGCCCGCCCATGGCCGCCAGACGGGGATCTATATAGGCGATGCCACCGGCTAACGGGGCGGTCGCCCCTTCGGCATTTTCCAGCCCCAGGGCGGTCGCGACGCCGCCGCCAATCAGGGCGGCGACAGACAGTTCCGGCGTGCGGTCCGATATTTCGACCCTGGCACGCAGTCTGTACATGGACAGTTTAGCCATAAACTCTTTCAGGCGGTCCAGTTCGCAGTCGATTAGCAAGCCATGGGCGGATCGGATCAGGAAAAAGTCATACTGAAATTTTCCCTGCGGGGTCAGCAACGCGGCGTACAGGGTGTTTTCCGCATCGGCCTTGCGAACGTCGTTGGAAATCAGCCCCTGTAAAAAATCCCCGGCATCCTCGCCACCGAGTTCAATCAGGCCACGCTTTTCGAGTATGATGTATGCTGAATCGGTCATATTGTGCCGTAGTGTCCGTAAATGAAAAACAGATTGTCATAGAATTGGGGGGGAATAACCCTTTTGGCAAGCCCCAAAAGCTAGGCAACACCCTTCGCCGGACGTATAAATCTAACTATGAAGATTCTTTTCATCACCTCGACCAGGGTCGGTGACGCCGTCCTGTCGACCGGGCTTCTGGATTACCTGACCGGCTTGAACCCGGGGGCGGAAATAACCGTCGCCTGCGGCCCTGCTGCGGCGCCCCTGTTTGCCACGGTGCCCGGCCTGGAACGGATTATTGTGCTCGACAAGATGGCCTTTTCCCTGCATTGGCTGCGGTTGTGGGCGCTTGGTATTGGCCGGTTCTGGGATATGGTCGTCGATCTTCGCAAGTCACCCATGTATTACCTGCTGGCGGCCCGCAAACGGGTCCGGCTGGGCCGGAGCGACCGGGGCCTGCACCGGGTCCAACAACTGGCCGAGGTTCTGGGTAAAAGCGACGATCCGCCGTTTCCCCGGTTGTGGCTGACCCCGGCGCTGGCGGCGAAAGCCCGGCGGCTGATCGCCGATGGCGGGCCGGTTCTGGCCATCGGGCCGACCGCCAATTGGCGGGCCAAAACCTGGCGCAGCGAACATTTCAACGAATTGATCGAACGGCTGACGGGGCCTGACGGAATCATGCCGGACGCCCGGGTGGCGATTTTCGGCAGAGACGACGAAAGACCGACGGTGTTGCGCCTGATCCAGTCCATCCCAACGGAACGGCGGATCGATCTGGTCGGCCATCTCGATCTGATGGAAGCCTATGCCTGCCTGACCCGGTGCCGGCTTTTTATCGGCAATGATTCAGGGTTGATGCATCTGGCGGCGGCCTCGGGCATCCCGACGCTGGGCCTGTTCGGGCCGACACCGAAAGAACAGTACGCGCCCTGGGGCGATCACTGCCGGGTCGTTTCGACAACGGTGCCATTCGCCAAAATTTTTCCGGAAAATTTCGATCATGTGAATTCCGACAGCCTGATGGACAGCCTGTCAGTTGACGATGTCGAAACGGCGGCCCGGAAACTGTGGCGGCAGCAGGATCAGACGGCATGACTTCGCAGCCCCCGACCGCGCCCGTGCTATCGGCCCTGATTACCGTCCGGAACGAAGAAAGACAACTGGCCGATTGCCTGGAAACGCTGGCCTT
>VAPL010025999.1_pt1 | contig 10905 bp, 10 predicted proteins | sample 3395061 | NCBI WGS metagenome assembly VAPL01 (sample SAMN08290444, study PRJNA428436) | hydrothermal vent metagenome | isolation source: Deep-sea hydrothermal vent chimney 2 | place: Pacific Ocean: Juan De Fuca Ridge | depth 2182 m m
CCACGTTCAGTCCTTGTATAAAATGTCAGTTAGTCTGGGATATTAGAGAGGTTTGGCGCATGTGTTGCGTTGACCGGTTGACGTCACAACCCAAAGCGGACATTCTGAGGAAAATTTAGCAGAAAGTATCACTTAGATTTTTGCTTCAAATGGTCCATTTTTGGCTGACGGGAAACAGTTTACGGCAGGAACTTGATACTGATTTCCGGAGTGTCCTTCCTTTTCTGAATAGTGTTTTCAAGATTAAATGCATCAGGGTTATCTGCATTTTGTTCCAGGAGGCGGCTCACAATGTCTTTCTGTTCCAGGACGGTATTATGACTGTTTATTTTTTGAACAAAGGCCGCCCAGGGTACAAAGGTTGTTGAAGGGAATGATTGGGTTTTATGAGGAGAAATATCAATATTCAGGCCGGAGATAAACACTACCCGCTTCCCAATATATCCTCTGGAATTCAGCAATGTTCGGTAAGTGCGGTCAAATTCGGACTGTGTGTTGGCTTGTGCGGCAGTCAACAGAGGGAATTTCGAGGAAACGATCCAGGGCATCGGGGGAGTAAGATTCTCCTCAAGAAGCCCATTAGTTTCAGCGTCCCCTGAAATGTGCCGTTTAAAACCAAAGAGTTCGGGCAGAAGCTTCTCACCAATCGGTTGTCGCCCATTATCCGGCCACGCGGAATCTCCCAGAAGTTCACGAAATGCTGAGGAAACCAGGTAACACTTGGAAGTGCTGTAGGCTTTGCGTGGACGAAACTCACCATGGCTTCCAATGTCGACAAATTTTTCAAGGTGGAGGAACAAGCCCTCGATCATGCTCTCGTTCAGAACATGGTTGTCAATGGAAACCAGAAATTCGTTATTTTGCCGATGGAGGAAAATACTTTCCTTGGCAAAATCATACTCTGCTATGTACCACTCAAGAATACTATCGATCTTCCCGCAGGAAGAGGTCGTCTCGAAATGCTCGGTATGCCTCCGATGGTAGTTTCCGAAAGAGCTGTTTTCAGGATCATAACCTACATGGCTGGCATGGATGATGACCAGATCCTTTCCATGCTCCGCATGAGGACCATGACGGTCGGTGTCAACAATGCCTCCGACTGTTCCATGATTAAATGGAAAAGATCCAAAATGCTTGGCAATCATAAGGTTGGGATACCCCTGGTTTTCATCGGAACAAAAGGCCCGGGAGGGTAATATTTTCCCCGGCTCAAAATCCAGCGATCGACAGAAGTTATACAGCCGAGGTACAAAATCGTGATAGGGGAATGTGGTGTTCTTAAAAGAGAAATCTTCCAACGCACCTTTGATGTTAATATTTGCGGAATACATGTGATTTATTTCCCTTAATAAGTATTTTTACTTCAGAGTACCAAGTTTGTGATCCTGCCCCATATTAGTGGACAATTAATTAAGCAGCATTCTTTTTTTCAAAATCTACCGGGGTAAGATATCGTAGAAGAATCCAGCTTTCCAACTTCTCAGAAAGCCTATTTTACTCATCACACGAATGTCCGCTTTGGGTTGCGAATTCAACCGGTCGATGCAACACATTCATTAAATCGTTTTTGCTGGAACTATCAGGGAGATTATTTTCCCCGTACGACATGGTCGATGGCGATGATTTGTTGAAGCAGTTGGGGCAGGGTCTCGAGTTTCAGCATATTGGGTCCGTCCGACAGGGCGTTGTCGGGATCGGGATGGACTTCCATGAATAAGGCGTCGCACCCTACCGCCACGGCTCCCCGTGTGATATGGGGAATCAATTCCCTCTGCCCGCCACTTTTAGTCCCTTGACCGCCCGGCAATTGCAGGCTGTGGGTTGCGTCGAACACTACCGGATAGCCCATTTCCCTGAGCAATGCGAGGGAACGCATGTCCGCCACCAGATTGTTGTAACCGAACGTGAACCCGCGCTCGGTCAACAGGATTTCCCGACTGCCGCTCTGTTCCACTTTGCGAACCACGTTTTTCATGTCCCAGGGAGCCATGAACTGCCCCTTTTTGATGTTGACCGGTTTGCCCGATTGGGCGGCAAGAGCGAGCAGATCTGTTTGACGGCATAAAAAAGCGGGAATCTGCAACACGTCGAGAACCTCGGAAGCCGGACCGATTTCTTCCTCCTTGTGGATGTCTGATAGCACCGGGACGTCCAGCTCGGCGCGGATTTTTTTGAGGATTTTCAGGCCGTCGACGAGACCGGGTCCACGAAACGAGTCGATGGAGGACCGGTTAGCCTTGTCATAGGAGGCCTTGAATATGAAAGGCACCTTGCAGTCGCTGGTGATGCGCTTGATTTTTTCTGCGGTCTCCATTGCCTGGCGTTCCGATTCGATCACGCAAGGCCCGGCTATCAAGGCCAATGGATGATCGCTACCGATGGGCACATTGCCGATTTTGACGGTTTTGGTGGCGGTGAGAGCAAGATTCATTACTTGAGGGGTTTAGGGGGACCCAGGTCGATTCCAATGGGTACGGGGTGCGGTAACTCGGTGCGCGGCGGCAAACCTTCGGCGGCTAAGAAGCCCAAAACCAATTCACGCACCTTCTCATTATTAGTGGCCTTATGCAGAGAGGTGAATCCTTGTTCTTTTAACTGCTCCATGTTGGGTTCGGGGGCATTTTCGTTGACCACAAGAATGAAGGGCAACTGCTTGAACTTCTTTTTTATGTTCGCCAGATGCTTGGTTTCGCATTTACCCGTTCTCAGGACGTAAATCACCAGATCGCAATGGAGCCTCTGCGAAGGTTTGAAACAATCGGCAATGGAAACAAAACTCATCACCGTAAAAAATTCCTGCATGACAAATTTCGAGAGATGGATGCGTTCGCCCCGAATCGGGTCGACGATGAAAATGGTCTTGTATTTCATTCAGTGTTTCATAGTCGGGCACAGGCTGGAAGGCTTGTGCAAGTTAAAAAATTTTCGCTTTGAGTCTATCATCAAAAGCGCGCTGGATGAACCCCAAAAGGCCGCCCGGTCGCCAGGGTTTTACAGGGTTTTGATTTGACTTTGTCCAAAGCGCTGTGAAAAAATAGCACATAGATCGTTTTTTCATTTCCTGGTGGTATTTATATGAAATGGATGCCAAAAACTGCGCTGATTTTACTTGTTCTTTTTTTCATGCCCCTTCAGGCATTTGCCGAGGGGAGAATCGTCGTCGTCGAAGTTTCCGGAGCTATTAATCCAGTGGTTGCGGAATTCATCACCGATGAAATAAGAGAGGCCAATCAGGCGGGGGAAGAGTTGATCGTGATTCGCATGGACACGCCCGGCGGGCTCGACACTTCCATGCGGCAGATCATCAAGGGGATTTTAAGCTCCACCGTGCCGGTGGCGACGTTTGTCGCCCCCAGTGGTTCGAGAGCGGCTTCGGCGGGAACCTTCATCACCATTGCGTCGCATATCGCGGCGATGGCGCCGGGAACCAATATCGGCGCCGCCCACCCGGTCAATCTGATGGGAGGCGGAGGGGAGCAAAGCTCCACCATGGAGAGCAAGATCGTTCAGGACGCTTCGGCCTACATCCGCTCTCTGGCGGAGAAACGCGGGCGCAACGCGCATTGGGCAGAGCTCGCCGTCGCTAAAAGCGTTTCTATATCCGCCGAAGAAGCGATTAAATTAAACGTCATCGACCTGATCGCGGCAAATGTCGAAGCGCTTGTGCTGGCTGTGGACGGGCGGGAGATCAAAGTCGATTCCACATCGGTCATTCTAAAAACCGTCGACCGTGAGATCGTTTACCATGCCATGAACAAGCGGCAAAGGATTCTGGATACTATCTCGAACCCCAATGTCGCGTATATTCTGATGATGCTGGGGCTGGTGGGGCTCTATTTCGAGCTGTCCAGCCCGGGACTGATTTTGCCCGGTGTCATCGGCGGCATCAGCATGATCCTCGCGTTGTACGCCATGCAAACCCTGCCGATCAATTACGCCGGTTTGCTGTTGATAGTTTTGGGGCTGATTCTTTTTATTGTGGAACTCAACGTAATGAGTTTTGGGCTTTTGTCGGCGGGAGGGGTGATCTCCATAATGCTTGGGTCGCTCATGCTCATCGACAGCGACGACCCGGCGATGCAGATTTCCAAAACCGTTCTGATTCCGACTCTGGGGTTTTTCGTTGCTATTTCTTTCGGGCTTCTTTACCTGGCGACGAAGTCTCAGAGGCACCGGCCAATTTCCGGGATGGAAGGATTGATCGGGGCTGAAGGCGTGGTCAAGGCGGAATTGAACCCTGTGGGAAGCGTCCTCATTCATGGAGAGATATGGAACGCCCAAGGGGATGGCAATATATTGGCAGGAGAAAAAGTCGTCGTGAACTCGGTGGAAGGTCTCAAACTCAAGGTGAAACCCGCCAATGAATGAGAGCCAGATGGACACAGATAAAAACTTTTCACTGTTTTGTGTGATCTCGAAAAAATGAATGACCGGTGAACTGGATGTCTGGTTTGCAAACCGTAGGAGGGGTGCTGGCCCTCCTTTTGCTTTACGTGGTGTTCCTGGTTGCTTGCGAGGATAGAATTATTTACCATCCTTACAAGTATCCCGAAGGAATCTGGAATCCCTCTTCATTTAATGTGAAGGTTGAGGACGTTTTTTTTCAGGCAAAGGATGGCACCAAATTGCATGGATGGTATATTCCTTCCGCGAACGCCAAGGCCACTCTGTTATGGTTTCATGGCAACGCCGGCAACCTGACCCACCGGTTGGAAAATATTCAACAGCTTCAGCCCCTGAATATCAATATTTTTATTTTTGATTACCGGGGATATGGTAAGAGCGAGGGGAAACCGAGCGAAGCGGGCATTTATCAGGATTCCCAGGCCGCATATGATTTTTTAATTCAGGGGAAAAACGTCGTTCCAGCGGAAAATTTGTTTCTGTTCGGGCGGTCACTGGGTGGGATATGCGCGGTCGAAGTGGCTTCCGGTAATGAGGCTACGGGGCTGATTCTGGAGTCGGTGTTCACTTCGGCTAAGGATATGGCGGGACAGGTTTTTCCGCTTTTTCCGATCGGTTGGGCGATTCGCTCAAAATTGTCCGCCATCGAAAAAGTCCCGGATTTAAAACTGCCGAAATTATTTCTTCATGGCACAAAGGATGAGATCGTTCCTTACAAGCTGGGAAGAAAACTGTATTCAGCGGCGGCCCAGCCCAAAGAGTTTTACGATATCGAGGGCGCCGGTCACAACGATACTTATGGTGTTGGAGGCCGGGAATATTTTTCCGTGCTGGATCGGTTTATTACGGACACGTTGAAGATGAAGAAACAACCGTGAAACGGTTTAAATTTTATTTGCACAGGCTATGGACGATTCAGTCAGAAAAAAAATAACCAAATCCCTCAAACGAGTGGTGATCAAAATCGGCAGTAGCGTTATTTCCCATCGTGAACCGGGAAAATCGTCGCTGGTTCAGGGCCTGAACCCTGAAAGAGTCCGGCACTATTCCCGGCAGATCAAACAAATCGTGGACCGGGGATGCGAGGTGGTGCTGGTTTCGTCTGGCGCGATCATGGCGGGAAGGGAAAGACTGGGGTTGACCAGGAATCATCTGACCATCCCGGAGAAACAGGCCTGCGCCGCCAGTGGTCAGAGCCATCTCATGCACGTTTATGAAAAAAAATTTGAGAAGCAAGGGCTGAAAGTCGCGCAAATTTTATTGAGCAGTGCCGACCTTGGCAACCGCCGTCGTTACCTGAATGCCAAACACACCACCGAAGCTCTGCTGAAGCACAAGGTCATTCCCATCATCAATGAAAACGATTCGGTAACAGTGGATGAAATAAAAATCGGCGACAATGACACGCTGTCGGCCACCGTTGCCTGCCTGGTGGATGCCCAACTGCTGATCATTCTTTCCGACGTGGATGGGTTGTACACACGCGATCCATCGAAAAAATCCCGCAAGAAGGGCGAACCGACACCGGAGTTGATCCACCGGGTTGACAAGGTCACCAAAGAGGTGGAAAAGCTTTCAGGAAAAAGCAATAACCTCTTGACGGTGGGCGGGATGGCCACGAAAGTGATGGCGGCAAAAAAGACCATGAGCTTTGGCATTCCCACTCTGCTACTCAACGGCTTGGACGACAAGGCAATGGAAAAAGCCTTGAACGGGGAAACCGTGGGCACGTTGTTCTGGTCGGACACGGGAAAAATCCGCAACCGCAAACACTGGATCGCGCATACCCTGAAGCCATCGGGCGTTATCACGGTTGACGCCGGAGCTAAAAAGGCTCTTCTCGAAAGGGGAAAAAGCCTGCTTCCCGCCGGTGTGATTCGAGTGCAGGGAAATTTTGAGTTTGGAAATTCCGTGACCGTGGTGGACGAGATGTCCCAAGAGGTCGCCCGTGGATTGATCAACTACAACACCGGTGATCTGGAAAAAATCAAGGGCATGAAAACCACCGAAGTGCGAAAACTCTTCGACGATAACTTTTATGAAGAAGTGATCCACCGCGACGATATGGTGGTATTTTTAAAAGATGACTGAATGGTGGGAAAAAGAACCTGTTCGATTCGAATGTCAGGCGGACTGCTTCAAGTGTTGCAGTAAGCCGGGTCTGGTTTATTTCGACCGCGAGGATATCAAAAACGTTTCCGCCCACCTGGACTGCACTCCCAAAGAATTCAAAGCGACCTACCTTGAGCGCGATGACGGGCACTGGGCGCTGGAAGTGGAAGACTCTGCGCCCTGTCCCTTTTTAACCACTGAAGGATGTGGCATTCACGAGGTCAAGCCCAAACAATGTGGCGCCTATCCCTTTTGGAAAGAGAATCTGGATTCTAAAAATATGTGGCGCATGGTGGGCGCGTTTTGCCCCGGCGTTGATAAAGGCCCGATGGTCACTCTTGAATCTATCAAAGGTTTCTTGAAAAAGTTTCGACTGTGATTTTCTGACCCGTCTCAAGCCGGTTTTTCTACTTCCATTTATAATGCAGGAAAAAAGAGGACACTCTCCATGCAGAATTTAAAATGTTTTTTTAAGACAGAAGATTCATTTTCCTTTCTTATTCTACGGATCGCTCTGGCTGTGGTCATTTTTCCGCATGGAGCGCAAAAAGTTTTGGGTTGGTTTGGCGGGTACGGAATAGAAGCGAGCCTTGGATTTTTGACAGGAAAAATGGGGGTTCCCTATTTCATCGCCGTTTTGGTTATCATAGGGGAATTTTTTGGCGCGTTGGGTTTGCTCACCGGTTTCCTGACTCGATTTTGCGCGGCGGCAATGGCCGTCATCATGGCAGGCGCTATTGCCATGGCTCATTGGAACAATGGGTTCTTCATGAACTGGTCGGGCAAACAGGCGGGAGAGGGGTTCGAGTATCATATTTTGGCGATCGGAATCGCGGCGGCTCTGATGATTTCAGGAGGTGGTTCATTCTCACTGGATCAATGGGTTTCCAGAAATTTATTGGAAAAGGAATCTTGAAAACAAGCGCCTATTATATTCATCATTTGGATGAGGGGGTTCCGGGAGCATCTTGATCAAGAAAGTTGACATTTAGGGAGGTCAGAAGGATAATGCCCAGTTGGCTTGGCTACTAACCGACAATTTTCATTCGTAGGAATTACTATTATTTAATTTGATCAAACGGCCAGGCACACCTGGTTTTTGTTTTGACCAATTTTACTTTCAGGAGAGTTTATGCCGGTCGCAGTCGTGTTGGGAATGCAATGGGGAGATGAAGGGAAGGGGAAGGTCATCGATCTTCTGTCTCAGGAAGCGGATATCGTGGCGCGTTATCAGGGTGGACACAATGCGGGCCACACGATTTGTTTTGACGACAAGGAGTATGTCCTGCACCTGATTCCCTCCGGAATTTTTCATGAGGGCAAATTGTGTGTCATCGGTAACGGCGTGGTGATCGACCCAAAGGCTTTGGTTGAAGAAATGGGAGAATTGAATCAGGCGGGGATCGATTTAAAAAACCGGCTGGTGTTGAGCGACCGGGCCAATATCATTCTGCCGTATCACAGCGTTTCCGACCGGAGCCGGGAAAGTGAAGGCAAGTTCCAGAAGATCGGCACGACCGGTCGCGGTATCGGGCCTTCTTATGCCGATAAAATAGCTCGTATAGGCATTCGGGCCTGTGACTTTCTCGATGAAAATCGCCTGCGCGAACAGTTTCATGTCAACTATGAGGAAAAAAAGAAAATTCTGAAACATTTGTACGATCTCGATCTTCCCGATTTCGACTCCATGTTTCAGGATTTGCTGAGTTACCGGGAAATGATTCTCGAATATATCGGCGACACGCAAGCTTTGTTGCGCAAAGCCATCGGCGAAAACAAAAAAATATTGTGCGAAGGGGCGCAGGGGACCATGCTCGATGTGGACCACGGAACTTACCCCTTTGTAACATCATCTAACTCGACAGCGGGCGGGGCCTGCACGGGGCTTGGAATTCCTCCGACCAGGATCGACCGTGTGGTTGGCGTTATCAAAGCGTACACCACGCGGGTGGGCGAGGGGCCATTCCCCACGGAGCTCAATGACGGCGACGGGCAAATGCTACGCGATGAGGGCCATGAATATGGCGCGACCACGGGCCGTCCCAGGCGGTGCGGCTGGTTCGACGCGGTCATAGCCAAATACGCGATCGGCATCAACGGCATCGACGCGTTGGTGTTGACCAAGATCGACGTTCTCGATAAATTTAAGACCATCAAGGTTTGTACGGGCTACAAACACAAAGGAAAAGTGCATGAGGAGATGCCTGCGGACCTTGATTGCCTGCAACATTGCGAGCCTGTCTATACGGAGTATGAAGGCTGGCAGGAAAACACGGTCGGAATCACCTGTTACGATGAATTGCCCGAAAAGGCGAGACAGTATATCGAGAGTCTGGGCAGATTACTGGAAACCAAGTTCCTGATGATTTCGACCGGGCCGGAAAGAAACCACACCATCCATAATGGGAAATTGTTTGAGTAATAAGAAGAAATGTCCCTTTAAAATTCAGCGGTCCCACTAACCATGCTGACCATCACCATACTCATCGGTTCCATCCTGTTTTTTTACTTTGTCGGGTATAAATATTATGCGGGTCGATTGGACCGGGAAGTTATTCAGCCGGACGGCGGTCAAGCCACGCCCGCGGTTTTGCAGAATGACGGCGTGGATTACGTTCCCAGCCAGCCGTTTGTGTTGTTCGGCCATAATTTCGCCTCCATTGCCGGGGCCGGTCCCGTCATTGGCCCCATCATCGCCATGCACTACTTCGGCTGGGGGCTGACACTTTTCTGGATTCTGGTGGGCAATGTTTTTATCGGTGCGGTGCACGATTACATCACCTTGATGATTTCCGTGCGCAACCGGGGAAACTCCATCGCCGAGATCGCCGAAAGCACGATGGGAATACGCGCCAAGTCCGTGTTCGCCATTTTTCTGGTGCTCGCCATGTTGCTGGTGATAGCGGTGTTCGGCGTGGTTGCCGCCAAGACCCTCATCGCCCAGCCGGAAATGGTGTTTCCCACCTTCGCCATCATCCCCGTGTCCATGATTCTCGGATGGTTTATTTACAAGAAAAATTGCAATCTAATGTTCGCCTCGTTGATCGCGGTGGCGGTGTTGATCCTGAACATATACATTGGCTTCAAGTTTCCCATCCCATTGCCGGCAGACGGAGTGCTGGGGTTTTCGCCATTGATGTTCTGGTTTGTACTTTTGATGATATATGCCGGAATCGCTTCGGTTTTACCGGTGCAGATCCTGCTCCAGCCGCGTGATTATCTTTCCACCTATGTGCTTTTTGGTTCCATGTCTCTTGCTATACTTGGATTGTTGTGGGTGCATCCCGAAATCAACGCGCCGGTGTTTAGAGGTGCGGTTTCCGAGGTGCAGGGTCCGGTGTGGCCGATGCTGTTTGTGCTGGTCGCCTGCGGCGCGGTTTCTGGCTTTCATTCGCTGGTCGCGGGCGGGACGACTTCCAAACAACTGGCGACGGAAACGCATGGCAAGCCGATCAGTTATGGCGGCATGCTGACCGAAGGGGTGGTTGCGGTCATCACGGTCCTGTTGGTCGGTGGCGGTTTATACTGGGTGGCGCCCGTCGGTGGCAACGTCGATATGGCGACCCTTGGCTTTCGCGAGACCCTGCAATCGGGCGGATGGATTCTGGCGTTCGGCAACGGCTTCGGCAACGTGGTGCATCAGATGATGCCGATACTGAGTTTTACTTTCGCTTCGATGATCGCGGTTCTGGCGCTCAACACCTTCGTTTTGACCACTCTGGACACAGCGGTGCGCATTACCCGGTTCATCGTGCAGGAATCTTTGGGACGCAAAGTTCCCGTGTTCGACAACAAATTTGTCGCGACGGTGGGAGTGGTTTTCCTAGCCTATTTTATCGGCGCGACCGAAGGGTGGCAAAAGATATGGCCAATTTTTGGAGCCACCAATCAGCTCATCGCCGCTGTGGCCCTGATGGTCTGCTCCACCTATCTGATGGCTAAGGGGAAACCGACAAAATACACGCTCTATCCGGCGGTGTTCATGATAATCACCACGATAGGTGCATTGGCCTGGCAGGGCTATAAATTCCTGACGGCTCCCGAGCCTAATTATTTGCTCGGAATGACGGCGCTGACACTTATTGCCCTGGCGATATTTGTGGGAAGCGAAGGCCTCAAAGCGTTGAAGGGAGGACCGCAGAAAGAACTTCAGCCCGCAGGCTCCAAAGCCTGAGCGATTATTGGCTTTTGGGCGGGAATATATTATGATGATTCATCTATTCAGTCACGGTTTGAACATTGATTAAGGAACAGGCTCCATGAAGCTCAGCGAAATTCTGGCGGCGCGGGAAAAAGCCAAGGAAAAAACGGCGCAACAAAGTTTGAGTTCGCCTTCAGCCGTCGCGCCTCGACCGGCGTCCACCAAATCGGCTCTCAAAGTGATCCGCA
>VAPL010195150.1_pt1 | contig 10903 bp, 8 predicted proteins | sample 3395061 | NCBI WGS metagenome assembly VAPL01 (sample SAMN08290444, study PRJNA428436) | hydrothermal vent metagenome | isolation source: Deep-sea hydrothermal vent chimney 2 | place: Pacific Ocean: Juan De Fuca Ridge | depth 2182 m m
CGATCCCCCTAGGCTCCACCAAAACCTCAACCGTATTTTGATATTTATTTGAGCGGGCCACGATGCATTTCAATGCCTCTGATATATCGGGTCACCGGTTACAAGCAGTCTCGGGTCCCCATCGGTCACACGAAATTCGCGACAATATATTGTCAGAATTGGTGAAAACAGTATTCGAACAAGTTTGTGGGCTGGGTGCCGGTCTTCTGCCTGAAACTGACTTTGGTGTCGAATGCGGCACATTCCCGCTTTGGGCCCTCACGCACTGTTTTCCGCCGGTCGGCCAAGGTCAGCTTTACCGGTTCGGTGATGCGTTGTTCTTATGTCTGCTGGACATTACAATCACGACCAAAACTGCCACTGCCCCCAGGATGTTGGGCAAAAGTGCAAGCGGCCAATAGGCGCCGATGGCACCAATAACCAATAGCGGCACTGTCACAATCCCTATCGGCCCTTCCGCGTACCACTGGATCAATGCGTTGGTTGCATAAATCCCAAAGAGTGCGAAGAACCCAATCTGCAAAACTTCGATCAACTCGCCGGAAATCAATGGCGTGTAGGCAAAAAGGAGTGGAACGATATAAAGGCCCTTGGCAATTTTCCAGCTCTCAAAACCAGTTGCCATCGGACGGGAACCGGCGATCCCGGCGGCGGCAAAAGCGGCAAGGCAAACCGGTGGTGTCACATTGGAATCCTGGCTGAGCCAGAAGATAATTAAATGTGCTGTCAGCAAAAACGTCGTCTGAAGCGCAGGATCAATCAATAAAGGTCGTATCGTCACGGCGATCTCAAAGGGCATGTTTCGGACCAATTCCCAGGCTTCGCCCATGGTCATTCCGGTTGTTACCTTTGCTGCAAGGGGGTGGTCAACCAGCGCAAACAACGCCGATTTAGCCGGATCTGAAATGCCCGAGACCAACTGTTCGACAATCAACCCATCTGCCATCAGGCCAGCCAATGCAGGTGCGGTCAGTATTGCAAGGACGATATAGGCAGCCGTGACCGGTAGCCCCATGCCCAGGACCAGCGAAGCCAGAGCTATAAGCGCAATCGCAAGGGCCAGCGATCCCTGGGACCATTGCGCAATCATCAGTGAAAAGCCGTTACCCACACCGCTTGTCACGATCGCGTTGTTCATGATCCCGATTGCGGTCAGCAGAATCGCCGTCATGATGGCCGATCGTATTCCACTAACCAGAGCCTCGGCAATCTTTGACGGCCCCATATTGACCGGCTGGAAATTCCCATCCTTGTTCAGGAATGCCACCAGACTGGTGATCCATGACGTCACAATCAGCGTCAGGATTGCCCAACAGGCCGCGTAGGAAGGCGTTACGCCCGAAAGCAAAAGCCAAATCATGACAGTCAAAGGCACCACGAAAACCAGGCCGCCAGAAATCATCTTACCCTGGTCAACAATCAAATCAGTTTCTGCACCCGCGTCGTACTTTACCGCTTCGATCCGCACGATGCACGCGACCGACAGAAAATAAAGCATCGCCGGCACAACGGAAACCGCAACGATGGTTCCGTAGGGGATCGATGTATAGCTTGCCATCACAAATGCGCCAGCGCCCATGATCGGCGGCATCAGCTGACCACCGGTGGAGGCGGCGGCCTCAACACCTGCGGCGAATTGCGGGCGGAACCCGTTGGATTTCATCAAAGGGATTGTGATCACGCCCGTTGAAGCGGTGTTGGCAATGGCAGACCCGGATATTGTGCCGGTCAAAGCCGATGACAACACGGCGACAAAGGCTGCGCCGCCTTTGACCCGGCCAGCAACGATCTTGGAAATTTCGATGACAAAGTTGCTGGCACCTGAGACCACCAAAAAGCCGCCAAAGATCATGAACAGGGTGATGTTGGTGACCGAAATATTCCCAAGGATGCCAAACATCCCCTCATCGTTATAAAGCGTTCGGAACAAAACATCGTCCAGCGGCAGGCTTGCAGCCCGAAAAACGCCAGGCAGCATCGTTCCCAGGAACAGGATGTAACTAAGTGAGAGGATGATCAGAATTGGGATAACCCACCCGGCCACGCGCCGGGAAAGATCAATACACGCAAAAATCAGCAACAGACCGGCGGCCCAGTCGATCGCTCTGAACTGCCAGCCCTGACCCGTAACCGCAAGGGACCGTTCATACAGCCCGGTCTCTGCCCCAGCGACCCAAAGCGCGGCCCCGGCGACCAGCAAACCGTAGACAATATCGATCACCCACGCCCACGTTTTGGCGGAATTTTTTCCCCATGGGCTAAGGGTAACTGAGGCCAGAAACGCAAAACCGGCGAAATGGATGGCATTCTGCCAAAGACCCGGTTCCGTCAGGTAGACGTTCGTTAGAATGTGCCAGACGGCAAAACCCAATGCGAAAATCAGCACCAGATGCTTCGCACCCAATTGCCCTGTGGGCATGTCAAGAAGCGCGGCACGTGATTTTTGGCCGTCAACAATGGTATTTGTCATTTTACCCCGATGGCAATGGGGCCACCGCCGAAACGGTGGCCCTCAGGTTTTTTTACGCGCTAGTTTGCGACCAGATTTGCCGGGATTTCCAGACCAATTTCGGCGTAATAACGCGCCGCTCCCGGGTGCAGCGGCGCTGGCAATCCTGCCATCGCCTTTTCGATCGCCATTGCCTTTGTAGCTGGGTGGATCGCCTGCAGGAATGGCAGGTTTTCGTAGATGGTTTTGGTCAGAAGATAGACATGCTCTTCGTCAACGCTTGCGTTAACCGCCAGAAAATTTGGCTGGGCTATTGTGTTCACGTCCTCAGACTGACCCGGGTATGTGCCAGCCGCGATGGTGTAGGGAACCCAAAGATTTCGTCCACCGTCCATGGCCGCGGCTTGTTCTGCAGTCACGTCCAGAATGGTGAATTTGCCTTCGTTTGACGCCATCAATTTAGTGATGGCACCGGTGGGGGGACCCGAAGGCATACCCGCAGCAACTGCCTGACCGTTTGCCATGGCATCAGCTGTCGGGCCGTAGCCTGCCGATACCAAAGTAAAGTCTGCATTCAGATCCAGACCCAGACCCGCAAGCAAGACGGTATTGGACCCGATGGTTCCAGAATTTTGCTTGCCCATTCCCACCGACATGCCGGTAAGCGCTTTCAAATCTTCGACGGTTCCAGTCGTGGCCTTTTCGACCGGAACAATGAATTGCTCTACGTTTTGCCACAGCATGGTCACCGAGCGCAGGTTTGTCTGAGGTTCACTTACCGGGCCGGTTCCGGTAATTGCGTATGAGCCAAAAAGCCCCTGCAGAATTGCAAAATCGGCCGTGCCTGCAGACAGTGCCTGCACGTTTGCACCAGAACCAGCCGAGTTTACGGCTGTCAGTGAAAATTTCTGTTTCGGCAGCAATTTGATTTTCGACAGGGTCGAAATCGCAGTGCCAACCGGGTGATAGGTGCCGCCTGTGGACGCGGTGTTCAACACATAATTTGCATCCTGAGCAAAAGCCCCGCCCGATGCGACAAGACCAGCACTGACAACAAGCGCTTTTAACATTTTCATGACATTTCCTCCCAATTAAAGGCCGCAAATCGGCCTGGGATGTTCATGCGCAACTACAATAATTTGCGATATGAAGGAAAATGCAGGACCTGCGAAAATCTCTTTGCGGAAGTCCGCAGAGCAGGTCAGTTGTTCAGCAAAGCTTCTTTGTCGAGCCCGAGTTTGACGATTTTCTCGTTCAGCGTGCGCCGGCCAATACCAAGCGAGGCCGCCGCTTCGTCCATATGTCCGTTCTCATTCCGGATTGCGCGGCCAATCAATTCCCGCTCAAAAGCAGCGACCGCTTCGCGCAGCGTGCCGGGAAACGGTTGGTAGGCAGATTGCCCGGCAATCGCGAGCCGAACCGAACCGCCGCCACGCTTTTCTGCCAATACGCGCCGTTCAGCAACATTTTGCAATTCCCGGACATTCCCGGGCCAGTCGTAGGACAGGAGCGCTGAGATATCGTCATTGCTCAACCCAGGGACCGGAAGGTCGTAGAGTTGGCTAAGACGTTGCATATAGTGGCGAAACAAGAGCAATACGTCTTCACCGCGCTCTGTCAAACCGGGAAGCTCAATAACCAGCGTGTTCAGGCGGAACAACAGATCCTCGCGAAAAGTTCTGTCTGTGACAAGTTGTGCAATTTGATCGGAAGCGGCGCTTATTATGCGAAGCTCTACTTTTCGGACTTCGGTCTCACCGAGCCTTTGATATTGTTTCGTTTCAATTGTCCGCAGAATTTTTCCCTGTGTTTCATACGGCATTGAGTTTAATTCATCCAGAAACAGCGTTCCGCCATCCGCCTGGCTCATCAAACCAACTGGATTGTCGGTGGTGCCGAATACTGTCTCTTCAAACCGCGCCGGTGGCATCGCTGCGCAGTTGATTGGTACAAACGGCGCAGTTGGGGAGGCGCCAAGATCGTGCAATGCACGCGCCACCAGTTCTTTGCCGGTGCCGGTGTCACCCAGGATCAGGACATTTGCGTTGCTGATCGCAAAATCGAATATCAGATTCCGCACGGCGATGATCTGCTTGCTGTTACCGATAAGGATACGTTCCAAATCGGTAAGCTCCGCCAACCGATCCTGCAAACGTATGGTATGATCCTCCAACCGTTTCATGCGGATTGCATTTTTCAGAATACCCAACAGGCGGCGCGGCTCGAACGGCTTTTCAACAAAGCTGTAGGCCCCGTTTTGCAAGGCATTAACAGCCATCGGAATATCGCCATGGGCGGAAATTAATATGACAGGAACGTGGCTGATCTCGCGGGCTCTGACCTGGAATTCCAGCCCATCCATTTGTGGCATGCGGACATCGCTGAGAATTGCATCAGGCGCGTTTGCCAGGATCGCTTCCAATCCCTCAATCGCACTTTTTACAGCCAGGGCTTCATAGCCGGCGCTTTCCAACAGATGACACAGCGACACACGCATTTCGCGGTCATCGTCAATAATAAGTATCCTGGCAGTGGTCACTCCGGGTCTCCTTCGTGCAAAACGGGTAAGGTAACGATAAATTCGGCACCAATGTTTGAGTTGCCAACGTTAAGTTCACCACCGTGGTCGATGATGATCTCTGACGCGATCGCCAGTCCCAGACCCATTCCAATTCCGGAAGGTTTGGTGCTGAAAAACGGTTCCTGCAGATCTGCAAGGCTGGCACCGGCAAGCCCTGGGCCATTGTCAGAAATACGAATTTCAACGCTGTCGGTATTCTTGGTTACGTTAATATTAATTTCGGGGTGCGCTTCATTTTCGACCGCATGAATCGCGTTTTTCAGCAGGTTGGTAAAAGCTTGTTCCAGTTGAACCTGATGCGCGTGCAATTTAATAGGCACCGGCAATTCATTGGACCGAAAGGTGATCCTGGCCTTCACAAATTCCGTTCTTAACATATTCTCGACTTCTTCGATGACCGACGACAATGGCACTGTTGCTTTCTGATCCGCGCGACCGCGGGCAAAAAACCGAAATTGCGCAATAATTGCTTCCATCCGGTGGACAAGTTTGTTCAAATTGCTGGCGGTTTCGGGCGACGTAATTTCATGGCTTAACTCTGCCGCCGCAAGGTGGTTGCGAAATGCGCTGATTGGTTGTCCCAGCTCGTGTGTAACCGAAGCAGCCAAGTGTCCAAGGGCCGCCAGTTTCGCGCTTCGGGCAAGTTCGGTTTGTGCCTTTTCCAGCTGCCGGTTTGTTTCGATCAATTCTTCGCGCTGACGCTCAGACGCCGTATAAGCCAATTCGATCCGGCGGGATCGCAGAAATGTGGCAAAGCCGACAAGAAGGGCAATAATGCTGCCAAAAAAGGCAGTCGCCAGAAGCGTTTGGCGTAAAATCGTGCCCTCGGGCTGCAAATAGTAAACTGTCCAATCGCGCCAATCAGAAGAACCTGAGGCAAACAGATAGTTGGTTCCATCCACCGCGACACGTTGTTCGTCCAGCGGTGTCCAGTTCAGCGGATAAAGTGGTTCGGCCCCGAACTGACGGCTTTCCAGAATGGATTGGCGCAGCGCAGGCGTCAGATCGCTGGTTGGCCGATACAGCCACTTGGGGTTTGAAGCAAGAACCACGATATTGTCCTTGTTAATCGCGACAACTGTTTCACTATCATTTTCCCAAGAGCGCTGTAATTCGCTGACATCCAACTTGATCGCGATAACACCTTTTTGCGTATCTCCCAAAAATGAAACTGGTTCAGCCACAAAATACCCCGGCCGCCCAGAAGTGGCACCAATCGCAAAATAATCACTGCGTTTGCCCTTTAGGGCCTCTTGGAAATAGGGGCGGAAGCCATAGTTTTGATCCTGAAAACTATGTGGCTCACCGGCGTTGGACGTCGCAAGAACCAGCCCGGTTTCATCCATCAGGTAAATTGCTTCAAGCTTTGCCTCACGGGCAAGAAGCCTCAGCCTGTCATTAATATCGGGTTCAACCGCATCGGGGTTCAGTACCTCAGAATACTGTGGGTCACGGGCCAGAACGAAAGGTAAATGCTGGTGCTGGCGCAACGTCTCATTTAGGGCGCGCAGATACAGTACCAAGCGGTCTGATGCCGCCTGGATTTCAAGCCGCTCGAAATATCGCTGTGCCCCGAAAAATGTTGCGATTGTCGCCAGCAGTACCGTAACGATCAATACGCTAAAAATGCTTTTTCGCATCCTCCCCGGCGCACGCGCGATATTTGTTTCTACGGTCATTTGGCTCTCCATCGGTGGCACTGTGATACGGGATGGCACCCTGTGTAAATAGCGTAAGAAAGGTCCGCCATGTCGCGGCCTGCGGAAACCCGCAGGTCTGGAAATTTCTAAATGACCGTAACGCGGGACTGCCACTATTGGCGTCACGTGATCAGCACTTTTGAATATTCCCGGCTGTCGGGTCTATGTGAAACTTTGCCGGTGAGGCCCCCCATACATTCCTTAACCTCATCAATTAATACCTAATTGATGATTGATCTGTCCGGGATTATTGCAGAAACTGCCGGTGAATTACGAATTTGCAAGAATCCCGCCAATAGACCCCCGATGACAGAACCCAGAATTGGACCCGACCATGGCAAAAGCTGAAAAACACATCCCATCTGCTCACGAACAGGCGTTTCTGGATACGGTGACCAATGGTAAATATGACCGTCAGATCATCACCGGTATCAAAAAATTCATCGAAGGCAACGCGCCCCAGGACATGCAGGATTTCTATTCACCTGCCGAGCTTAAGGCGATCACCGATCTGGATGGTACAGACCGTGACGTGCAGGCGCGTATGCCGATCAAAATCACCCGGCATTATTTTGAACTGGCGGTGAACAGCCCGGCCATTCAAACACTGGTTAAGGCCAGCCCGAAAGAAACCTATGATCTGGACGGCGCCCAGGACCCCGGCAAACAGATGTCCTATAGCCCGGTTGAGGGTCTGATCCACAAATATGAACTGGGGCTGATCTATGTCGCCTCAACCTGCTCGGCCCATTGCCGGTTCTGTTACCGCGAAGAACTGATCGCCAAAAAATCCATTGAACGGGCTGATGGCACCTCGGCCCCCAAGGGTCTGGCGCAGATCAGCGAAATCGTAGCTTACGTCAAAAAGCACAACCGCGAAGTGGCCGATAATGGCGGGCGTCACCCGGAAACCGGGCGCGAAAAACTGCGCGAGATCCTGATGTCAGGCGGCGACCCGATGGTGTTGGGCAACAAAAACATCGCCCAGTGGCTGGCGGCATTATCAGAGGCCGGGGTTGAATCGATCCGCCTTGGCACCAAGGAACTGGCATTTTTCCCCGAACGGTTTGACGACACGTTTTTCGCCATGCTGGACGAATTTCACACCGCCTATCCGCAAACCAACCTGCGGATGATGGTGCATTTCAATCACCCGGATGAGTTTCTGAAAAAGGCCCCGGACGGTAATTATATCGAGAACCCGGCAGGTGGTCTGGAATGGATCGACGCCACCCGCGCCTCGGTCAAGGAATTTGGCCGTCGCCCATGGATCAATATCGACAACCAGTCACCGATCATCAAAGGCATCAACAATGACCCGGACGCTTTGCGGATCATGCAGCGCGAATTGAAACGCAACGGCGTGGAAAACCACTATTTCTTCTGCGGCCGCGATATCGTTGGCCACAAAGCCTTCAACGTGCCCATCGAAGAGGCATGGCATGTGCTGAACGAAAGCCAAAAGGGCCTGTCCGGGGTAGAAGCCCACGCGCGCCTGTCGATCACCCACTATAAGGGCAAAACCGAAGTGTCCGCCGTCACCAACAAACCCATGCCCGGCGTGCCCGGCGGTGAAAACGGTGTGGTGATCCTGAAACTGCTGCGCTCTGCCGAAGACGCCAGGGACCGCTGCAAGGTCACCATTGTCGGGCGCAACCCGGAAGCCATCTGGTTTTCCGGCTATGACGACCGGGTGATCTATGACGAAGCCGAACTTTATTCGATGTACGGCATTGAACCGGCAACCCTGCAGGCCGCTGAATGACCTATGTGGTCACTGATAACTGCATTCAGTGCAAATACACCGATTGCGTTGATATCTGCCCGGTGGATTGTTTTTATGAAGGCCCGAATTTTCTGGTGATCCACCCGGATGAATGCATCGATTGTGACGATTGTGTAGAAGCCTGCCCGGCGGATGCGATCTATTCCGATGACAATCTGCCGGAGGATAAGAAAGAATTTCTGCAACTGAACGAAGAACTGGCGCAAATCTGGCCCAGCATCACCGATCAGAAAGACCCGCTGCCGGATGCCAAAAAATGGGACGGGGTGGCTGGCAAACTGGAACATTTGCAAAGATGAGCAAAAGTGAAAAACTGTACGCGCGGGCGCTAAAGGTCATGCCCGGCGGCATCAGCCGCAATACCATCCTGCGCAAACCCCACCCGATTTACGCCGCCTACGGGCAGGGCTGCCGGGTCACCGATATCCAGGGCGTCACCCGGATCGATTTCGCCAATAACGTCGCGTCCCTGATCCACGGCCATGCCCACCCGGCGATTGTGACCGCGGTCACTGAACAACTGAGCAAAGGCAGCGCCTTCACCGTCGGCACCGAAGCCGAGGTGGTTTACGCCGAACACATCATCGCCCGCAATCCGGGCTTTGAGAAAATGCGTTTTGTGAATTCCGGCACCGAAGCGGTGATGAGCTGTATCAAGGCCGCGCGCGCTTTCACCGGGCGGGCGAAGATTGCCAAGGTAGAGGGTTCATACCACGGGCTTTATGATTATGCCGAAGTTAGCCAGACCGCCGGCCCGGCCAACTGGGGCAACGCACGCGAACCCCGTTCAGTACCGGTTTCCCACGGCACGCCGCAGGGCGCGCTGGATGATGTGGTGGTCATTCCGTTCAATGACCCGGAACTGGCGGTAAGCATACTGGACCAGCACCGCGATCAGCTGGCGGGCGTCTTACTTGATCTTTTGCCCCACCGCATCGGCGTCATTCCGGCCAGTGACGCGTTCGTTGCCGCAATCCGCAAATGGACCCGCGACAATGGTGCGCTGATGATTTGCGATGAGGTCATAACTTTCCGTTCCAACTATGGCGGGGCGCAGGAATGGTACGGCGTAACGCCGGATCTGACCGCCCTTGGCAAAATGATCGGTGGCGGTTTTCCGGTGGGCGCGCTGGCCGGACGCGCCGATGTAATGGAGGTGATGAACCCGCTGTCAGACACGCTGTTATTCCCGCATTACGGCACATTTTCCGCCAATCCGATCACCATGACGGCCGGGCGCGTGGCGATGGAACTGTTTGACCAAGGGGCGGTGGATGATCTGAACGCATTGGCGGATTACGCCCGCAGCAGTATCGCCCAGGCCATCAAAACCGCCGATGTGCCCGCCTGCGTGACCGGCAAAGGGTCGATGTTTCGCGTGCACCTGAAGCCTGAGGCACCGACAAGCTATCGCGCAGGCTATGCATCTGCACAGGAAACGCTGGCGCTAAAAGCACTGCTTGATTACCTGTTTGGCCACGGCTTTCTGATGATCGAAACCTGCTCGGGCACGCTGTCCACGCCGATGACCCGCGCTGAAATTGACCAGTTTGCCGATACCCTGCTTGCCGGATTGCAGCACATCAAACCGCAGCTTGGCTGATCCAGTCGGTGAATTCTTTAACGCCGGTGCGGCTGTTACCCGCCGGGGTGACGACAAAATAGCTGTTTCTGGTTTTCAGGCTTGTACCGGAAACCCGCACCAGACTGTTATTTTCAAGCTCATTTTCAATCAGATAAGCCGGGATCAATGCCGCGCCAAGTGACGCAACCGCCCCTGATATCAACATGGAAAACTGGTCAAAATGCGTGCCCGACTGGGCGGATTTTCGGTCAGTTTTCGTGTTGTCAAACCAGTCTGGCCACGCGGTTGACCTTGTTTCCAGGTGCAGCAGCGGCAACCCGGGCAAACCAAGCCCATCGGTAATGCCGTGGCGGTCGCGAAATTCCGGTGAGCAAACGGCGATCATTTCTTCTTCAAATATCCGCACCATTTTTGTGTCCGGCCAGTTGTCGGTACCAAAATGAATGGCGATATCAAACTGTTCGCGGGTCATGTCAAACGGTTCCAGGCGGGTGGCCAGATTGATCGCAATGCCGGGATGCAGCGCGGTAAAATCCGGCAGCCGCGGGATCAGCCAGCGGCTGGCAAAAGTTGGCAGCACCGCAATGCGCAGGGATGCCCCCTGTTCACCCGATGCAACGGCGCGCAACAATGTCTGACGGATATTTTCCAGATCCACCGCCAGCTCTGCTGCCAGATTTCGCCCGGCACGGGTCAGCACCACCCGCCTGCCGACGCGGCGGAAAAGGTCAGTGCCAACGATTTGTTCCAGCTCTTTAACCTGTCGGCTGATGGCACTTTGGGTAAGATCCAGCTCCTTGGC
>VAPL010391269.1_pt1 | contig 10901 bp, 12 predicted proteins | sample 3395061 | NCBI WGS metagenome assembly VAPL01 (sample SAMN08290444, study PRJNA428436) | hydrothermal vent metagenome | isolation source: Deep-sea hydrothermal vent chimney 2 | place: Pacific Ocean: Juan De Fuca Ridge | depth 2182 m m
AATCATAATCCGCGTGTCGGGAGTTCAAATCTCTCCTCCGCTACCATTTTTCCTTAAAACAAAGAGTAACTTGAGCCTTTTGGCTTGCGGTGTGCGCTATGCTCAAAAGGTGCCGGGTGTCAGTTTTGGTCGTCGCGGATCACAATTTGGTGTTTGAAAACGCTTTTGTTTCAGTTGTGTTTGATTTCAAATCAAATCACTCCGTGTCCAGGGAATAACCGGTGCCGCGAACAGTTCTGATTGGATCAGGCATTCCTGATTGTTTCAGTGCCTTGCGAAGACGACCGATGTGAACATCGATGGTTCGGTAATCGACATCGCAATCCACGCCCCAGACGCGGTCAAGCAGGCGATCTCTGCTCCAGACCCGCTTGGGGCTTTCCATGAAAGTTGTCAGTAAGCGAAATTCGGTCGGGCCCAGTTTGACCGGCGTGCCATTTCGGGTGACTTTATGCTGTGCACTATCAAGTGCGAGGTCACCAACGATGAGATCCTCGCCGACGCTTGCCGGGCGGATGCGGCGCAACAGGGCGCGGACACGGGCGATCAATTCATCTACTGAGTACGGTTTGACCACATAATCATCGGCACCGGTATCAAGCCCGCGAATTCGATCAGCTTCCTCACCGCGAGCGGTCAACATGATCACCGCCACCTTGCGGGAGTGTTTTTGTCTTTTGATCTGGCGGCAGACTTCAATGCCTGAAACACCGGGTAACATCCAGTCGAGCACAACCAGATCGGGCAGGATTTCTTCCATATGTATCAGCCCTTGTTCACCATCACCGGCCTGCGTGACCTGAAATCCCTGGGCCTCAAGATTATAACTGATTAATTCCATCTGGGCTGGTTCATCTTCGATAACCAGAATATGGGGTGCAGTTTCAGCACTCATTTGTCTTCATCCACTTCGAACGTCATCGTACTGGTTTTATCACTTTTGGGTCTCTTTTCTTCTGGCAGCGCGCCCGACACCATATAGTGCACCTGCTCGGCAATTTGCGCTGTATGATCACCGCAGCGCTCAATATTCTTGGCAATAAACAATAAATGCATGGATGCGCTGATATTGCGCGGGTCTTCCATCATGTAGGTCAGCAATTCACGAAACAGGGAGTTGTGCATAAGGTCAACTTCTTCATCGCGAAGACGAACATCATCTGCTGCTTCGATATCACGCGTGATAAAGGCGCCAAGAACATCATTGATCATATCTGTGACCAGATTGTTCATTCTTTTCAAAGTGTTTGCTACTGAACCAACCGGCGGGCAGGTGATCACAACACCGGTACGCTTGGCAATGTTTTTTGCGTAATCCCCAATGCGTTCAAGGTTTGCCGCAGCTTTCATTACCGCTACGATGATGCGCAAATCCCCGGCCATTGGTTGGCGAAGAGCCAGAAGTCGCACCGCTTTTTCATTGATGTCCTGTTCGAGCTGGTTTATCGGCTGGTCACTTTTCTTGACCTGTTTGCCGAGCTTTAAATCACGGTTTACCAATGCCGTTATGGCATCATTGAGCTGGGTTTCAACCAGCCCGCCCATCTCCAGCAGCAAGCCCTTGATTTTTTCGAGATCGCGATCAAAGGCATGAACAATGTGCAGGTTTTCCATGCGTAAATCCTTTAACCGATACGGCCGGTTATATAATTTTGGGTGCGCTCATCATTTGGCGCGGTAAATATTGTTTTTGTTTTACCATGCTCTACCAACTCGCCCATGTGAAAAAAAGCGGTGTATTGAGAAACCCGCGCGGCTTGCTGCATGGAATGGGTGACAATGATGATGGTGTAGTTTTGGCGCAGTTCGTCAATCAGCTCTTCAATTTTAGCTGTGGCAATCGGATCAAGGGCTGAGGCGGGCTCATCCATCAGGATAATTTTTGGCTGAATGGCAATCGCCCGGGCAATGCACAGGCGTTGTTGCTGCCCCCCTGACAGGCTCGTGCCGGGCTGATCCAGCCGATCCTTGACCTCATCCCAGAGTGCCGCACTGCGCAGGGAACTTTCCACCCGGTCAAAAAGGTCGGCTTTGGCTGTGGCAATATTGTGGATACGCAAGCCATAGGCAACATTTTCAAAAATTGATTTTGGAAACGGGTTGGGCTTTTGAAAAACCATGCCGATATGAGCGCGCAAGGCGACAACATCGACAGCAGGATCATAAATATCCTGACCCCCAACAACAACCTCACCTTCCACCCGGCAAATATCGATCAGATCATTCATCCGGTTGATACATTTCAGGAAGGTGGTCTTGCCGCAGCCCGATGGGCCGATCAGGGAAGTAACTTTATTTTGCGGCACTTGCAGGGAAATATTGTTGAGCGCCTGTTTGTCACCATAAAAGACATTGACGTTGCTGGCCTTGACGATGATCTGATCGATCTTTGTTTCAGGTTTTGCCGAGTTAAGTACTGCTAATGTCATATCAAAACCTTTGCCGGTATTTACTGCGCAAGATGATGGCGATGAAATTCATGGCAATCAGAAATGCGATTAAAACGATAATTGCTGCCGAGGTTTTTTCCAGAAAACCGCGTTCCGGACTGTCAGCCCACAGGAAAATCTGTACCGGTAACGCTGTTGCCGGTTGCAGGATGGAGGTTGGTGTATCGACGATAAATGCCACCATGCCAATCATCAGCAAAGGAGCGGTTTCGCCCAATGCGCGTGCCATCCCGATAATGGTGCCGGTGAGCATGCCTGGCATGGCAAGTGGTGCGACGTGATGGAAAACCATCTGGGTTCTGGTGGCTCCGATACCAAGGGCTGCCTCACGAATTGAGGGGGGGACGGAACGCAAGGCTGAGCGTGAGGCGATGATAATTGTTGGCAATGTCATCAGTGCCAGCACCATACCGCCAACCAGTGGAGATGATCTTGGCAGACCAAATGTGTTGAGAAATATTGCCAGCCCGAGCAGTCCAAATACAATCGATGGCACAGCGGCCAGATTGTTGATGTTAACTTCAATCAGATCACTCCAGCGGTTTTGCGGGATAAATTCCTCCAGATAAATGGCTGCCAGAATTCCAATGGGAAAGGACAGTGCAAAACAGACCATTAGGGTTAGCGCTGTGCCGGCAAAGGCACTTAAAACACCGGCCAGTTCGGGCTCGCGCGAATCACCGGACAGGAAAAAATCTGTATTAAACCGGCTTCTCACAGCACCTGAATTGTTGAGGGTTGAGATCCACTGCAATTGTTTTACGTCCAGTTTTCCGGCATTGCCGTTGGCGCCAACAGTGATGTTGCCCTTGGTGAACATGTCAACATCATCGGAGGCGATGAACCAGATTTTCCTTGTCTGACCAATCAGGCTCGGATCATCGATGATCTGATGCCGCAGACTAAAGGCTGCCTGTGCGCTCAGCAGCTTGTATAGTTTGCGCTTGTCGCGGCGTTTTTTTGCGTCCGGAAACATTGTGCGTAAAGCCACTTTGACCATGGCACCGTAATCAGCTTTTTCCAGAGCATTGATGTCAAACTCCTGGGGATCAAAATAAACCGACAAAGAAATCTGGGTCTGTTTAAGCGCACCTGCCCCCATCCAGCCAATTGTTCCAACCATGATCAGTAAAAACCCGACGGCAATCATAATGGCCGCTTTTCCCAGCCACTGAAAACGTATTTCACTTGCATGACGGCGCGCCAGTTGCGGTGTGCGTTTGGTGAAAGTGTCAGTCATATTGTTCCCGGTAATGTTTAACAATCCTTTGGGCAGCAACGTTCAAAGCCAGGGTGACGAAGAACAACAACAGGCCAAGAGCAAAGGCGGATAAGGTTTTAGCGCTGTCAAATTCCTGATCACCAGTAAGAAGAGAAACAATTTGAACCGTTATTGTGGTCACAGCTTCCAGCGGGTTGGCGGTAAGGTTGGCGGCAAGACCTGCGGCCATGACCACAATCATGGTTTCACCGATGGCGGTTGATGCAGCCAGTAACAAAGAGCCGGCAATGCCCGAGAGGGCAGCGGGTAAAATAACCTTGCGAATGGTTTCTGATTGAGTTGCCCCCAACCCGTATGACGCATCGCGCAAGGTCTGGGGCACCGCATTTATTACGTCATCAGACAAAGACGAGATCAACGGCACAATCATAATGCCCATGGCCAGACCAGCGGCAAGTGCGCTTTCGGAAGCAACTTCCAGACCGGCACTCGTGCCCACCGTGCGGATGAATGGGGCGATAACCAATGCGGCAAAAAAACCGTAAACAACGGTGGGTATACCGGCCAGGATTTCCAGCACCGGTTTAATGACAGATCGGGTTTTCGGCCCGGCATATTCAGACAGATAAATTGCCGAAGCCAGACCTAAGGGGGTGGCAACAACCATGGCAATGGCGCTGATCAGCAAGGTTCCTGTAATCAATGGCACGGCACCAAAACTGCCCTGCGCACCAATTTGATCGTCTCTGATAGCTGTTTGCGGGCTCCATTCAAGGCCAAACAGGAAATCTTTAACCGGCACCAGTTTGAAAAATTCAAACGCTTCAAAAGCCAGTGAAAACACAATGCCAATGGTAACACCCACGGCGATCAGCGAGCTGGTCAACAACAAAAGATGGACAAGAGTTTCATAGATTCTGGCCCTCAGGGGAATGGTTCGCGTCAGGGAGAATTGTTGGTGCGTCGTCATGTTTGGGGCAATCAATTAACGGGAACGGCAAGCACCGAAAAGATGCTTGCCGCCCGGTGTCTTACATGGACAGGATTTGCAGGTCTTTGACCTTCGCTGCCCAATCTCTACGTTCTTTGTTCGACATGGGGATCAAACCCTTGTCAGCCAGATAACCCTCTGGTCCCCAGGCTTTGTCATTGGCAAATTCGGCCAGGTATTCCGTAATTCCGGCGGTTTTTCCAATGCGGCTCTTTTTGACATAAAAATAAAGCGAGCGTGAAACCGGATAGCTGCCATCTGAAATCAGATCAAAATCCGGCGTAATGCCATTGATTTTGCTGCCCTGAATGGTGTCGGTGTTTTGATCAAGAAAACTAAAACCGAAAATACCAAAGGCGGAAGGATTGGCTTTGAGCTTTTGAACAATCAGATTATCGTTTTCACCAGCTTCGATAAAGGCACCGTCTTCGCGTATGGTCTGGCACAAAGATTTGTATGCCTTTTTATCTTTTTTCTTGAGAGCCTTGATCCAGGCGAAGGATTTGCAACCACCCTCCATCGCCAGTTCAACAAAAGCATCACGTGTGCCTGATGTTGGTGGTGGACCCATCACTTCAATTTTTACATTGGGCAGTGCCGGATTGACATCGCTCCAGTATTTATACGCATTGGCTTTGGTTTTGCCTTCTCCGTCGGGTACGTTTTTGGCCAGCGCCAGGAACACATCTTTCAATGTCAATTCCAGCGCTTTTGCTTTTTTCGAGTTGGCCAGCACAATGCCGTCATAGCCGATTTTGACTTCAACAATGTCGGTGATACCGTTAGCGGCGCATTTCTTGATTTCTGATGTCTTGATACGACGCGATGCATTGGTGATGTCGGGATCATTGTCGCCAGCGCCCGAGCAGAACAGTTTCAAGCCGCCGCCCGATCCCGTACTTTCAACAATCGGTGTTTTGAACTCCGTGTTTTTACCAAAACGTTCGGCAACTGTTGTCGCAAACGGGAAAACTGTAGAGGAGCCGACGATGCGGATCTGTTCGCGGGCAAATGCGACATCTGAACCTGCGGCAAGAATTGTTGAACTGAGCAGCAGCCCAGCAATAAGAGTTTTTCTATACATGCAAAATTTCCTTCTATATCCAATTTCGGTTGCCCGGATGACAATCGATAGGCACCTGATTAAGTGCTGCATATGAAGGTGGTATGACACTTGTGTAACAGTTTGATGACAGTGTCGATGGGTGCAATCAGCGCGGCAGGTAAACCGTAAAAGTGCTTCCCTTGCCGGTTTCACTGGTCACCTGCAAGCGACCCCGGTGACGGGCGAGGATATGTTTTACGATGGCCAGACCCAGGCCTGTGCCGCCTTTGGCGCGTGAACGGCCTTTGTCGACACGATAAAACCGTTCTGTCAGGCGGGGAATATGTTCGCTCTTGATGCCGGCGCCATGATCAATAATATCGATCTGCAGGGCTGGACCGGGAACACCGGCAGTACTGTCTTTTTCACAAACGGCAATCGTTACCAAACCACCGGACCCGCCGTATTTTATGGCATTTTCCAACAGATTGACAAAAACCTGTTGCAACTGATCTGCCTCACCGGGCACCAACTTTCCAATGCCGTCTGGAATATCCAGCCGGACATCTACATTTTCTTTTTTGGCGAGAGGTTCGAGAACGCTGAGAACCTGTTTTATGACGGCCAAAATTTCAACCTGTTCATCAGGGCGAATATGAGCATCTGCTTCAACCTTTGACAGAGAAAGCAAATCCCCTATTAGTCGATCCATACGCCTGGCTTCGCGTTCCATAATTCCGAGAAAACGCTCACGAGCGATCTCATCATCCTTTGCCGCCCCTTTTAAGGTTTCGATAAAACCATTCAGTGCTGTGAGGGGGGAGCGCAATTCATGGCTGACATTTGCCACAAACTCACTGCGCATCTGTTCTGCTTCAAAAATATGGGAAATGTTTTCAAGACTGATGACAGCACGTGGCTGACTGTTTTCGGCTGTAAACACTTTGGACCCAAGTCTGGTAACGGTAACCTGATAAGTCGTGCGCACCGGTTTGTGCAGGGTAATGACGAGCTGTGCTTTCTTGCGACCTTCCAACACCTTGCTGATAGCTTTTAAACAATGCGGGTTTCGCACCGCCTGGACAAAGTCAACACCAATCAACCCGCTGCCAAACAGCGCTATCGCGGCATCATTGACCAGCAAAACCTGCCGCTCTGTATCAATGACAAAAACAGATGCGGTAAGTCCATTAAGAACCGGCAATAGGAGTTTCAGCTGCACATCAAACAATCCCGATGGGTTACAATCAGCCTTTTCTTACCCCATTAAAAGACCCGAAGCCAATCGAAGCTTTTTTTAAAAGCAGGTCATCGCGGCCATATCTACGCTGACACAGGCAAAAGCTGATCCTGATCCGGCACGGATGGGGGATTGCAGGAGAAGCATTTATCCAGGCATTTGCATCAATGTATGTTTTCGGGGGCTCCGAAGAGCAAATTGAGTCCCGAGCGAACTTTTTTGATGCCGGAAAGCGGCAACCATGTTTTTTGATGAAGTCAGGCGCTTTATTCTGAAATAACTCCGCGTGTCTGGAGTTTAAATCCTTTGTCCGCTCCTGAGTTTTTATGTGTACAATCTAATAACCTGGCAGTTTGTTACGAATTGTGTTGCAGCCGGAGATACATTTGATTATGGCGAACATGAGCTGTTTTAATCGAAATCAGGATATTGGATGACCGTGTTGCCCGCTTCCATCTGCCCGCTGGAAACAGCCGAGATCTGGCTGAAGGAAGGCCGTAGTCTGGTGCTTGCAACTGTCGTCGAGACCTGGGGCTCGTCGCCGCGCCCGGTGGGCAGTCAGTTGATTGTTGATGACAAGGGTAATTTTGAGGGTTCGGTGTCGGGGGGATGCGTGGAAGGTGCGGTTGTGACTGAGGCGTTGGGCATTATCGCAACCGGTAGGCCGGGAATTTTGGAATTTGGTGTCGCCGACGAAACCGCCTGGGAAGTCGGTCTTTCGTGCGGCGGGCGTATCAGGATTTATGTGGAGCCAGTAATCATGGCTACGGGTGCCTGATGCGAAGTGAAATTATCACGACCCTCAATCAGGCCCGGCGTGAACGCTGTGCAGCGATAGTGATTAGCGATCTCGACGGTGGTCGCCAGGAGGTTTTGCTCGAAGGTGAGACCGTCACCCGGTCTGACATTGCCCGCGAAGTTGTCGATCGCTTTGGCTCGGGTAAATCAGGTATTGTAAAAATCGCCGACCGGGAATTTTTCTTTAATGTCCATATGCCGGCGCCGCGCCTGGTAATTATTGGTGCTGTGCACATATCCCAGGCACTGGCTTCGATCAGCCACCTTGCCGGTTTTGATACTGTGGTGATTGATCCGCGTACGGCCTTCGCTGCGCCGGAACGGTTTCCCGGTGCCACCATTCATGCTGAATGGCCCGAAGAGGTTTTATTAAAAACACCACTTGATACCTACACCGCCATGGCCATTTTGGCCCACGATCCCAAAATCGATGATTTTCCGCTAATAGAAGCCCTGCACAGCAAATGCTTTTATGTCGGCGCTCTGGGCAGCCGCAAGACCCACGCCAAAAGAGTGGACAGGTTGAGGCAGGCCGGGGTTGTGGCAGAAGATATCGCCCGCATTCACGCCCCCATCGGGCTCGATATTGCTGCGGCCAATCCAGCCGAAATTGCCGTTGCTGTGATGGCCGAAGTGATTGATGCCTTGCGCAAACGAAAAGGGGATGTGGCGTGACAAGCGCTGTGAAGAGGCCTGAAAAACCTCAAGGAAACAATTTAGTCCACGCAATTGTGCTGGCTGCCGGTCAATCACGGCGCATGGGGGAAACCAACAAATTGCTGGTGCAACTTGATGGTATGGCGCTGGTGCGCCATGTGGTTGAAGCCGCCAGAACCAGCAGGGTTGCCGGGATTACGGTTGTATGTGGGCACCAGGCGCAAGATGTTGCTGATGCGCTTAAAGGGATTGATGTTGACTATTGCCAAAATCCTGATTTTGCTGACGGGCTGGCGTCGTCGTTGCGTTGCGGCATCACATCTGTCCCGAACGATTGTGCCGGAGCAATTATCCTGCTTGGCGATATGCCACGAATTACCGGTACTATGATCAATCATATGCTTGAAGAATTTGAACAGGCACAGCCGAGCTGCATCATTCAGGCGACAGATCGCGGGCGCGGGGGTAATCCGGTGGTGTGGCCGGTAAAATATTTCGAGGCCCTCAAACAGATTTCCGGCGATGTCGGCGGGCGTCATCTGCTTGAGGAGAATGCGGAAAACCTAATAACCGTTGAACTGGGCGAGGCGGCGCGCCTGGATATAGATAACCCGGAGATGCTTGGTCGCTTCAAACAACGTTGATGGGCAATTTGAGGTATCGGGTGCCGTTGTCTTCGGGTTCGGGTAATTCACCGGCGCGCATGTTGACCTGAATTGAGGGCAGGATGAGGCGTGGCATGCCCAAGGTTGCATCGCGGGTTTCACGGGTTTTAACGAAGGTTGCCTCATCGATGCCCTCATGGACATGGACGTTTGATTTGCGTTCTTCGGCAACGGTTGTTTCCCAGGCGAATTCATCGCGGCCCGGGGCCTTGTAATCATGACACACGAACAGCCGTGTTTGTGGCGGCAGTGTCAGGATTTTCTGGATAGAGTGATAAAGAATGCTCGCATCACCGCCGGGAAAATCGCAGCGCGCGGTGCCGAAATCGGGCATGAAAAGAGTGTCGCCGACAAAGGCAGCATCGCCGATAATCCACGTCATGCAGGCGGGGGTGTGGCCCGGCGTGCTCATGACGTAGGCATCCAGCCCTCCGATGGTGAAGGTATCGCCATCGCTGAACAGCCGGTCAAACTGGCTGCCATCGCGCTGGAACTCTGTTCCGGCATTAAAGATTTTGCCAAAGACATCCTGGACAATTGTGATCTTGTCGCAAATGCCAATCTTGCCGCCGAGCTTTTCCTGCAGGTAGGGAGCGGCCGAGAGATGGTCGGCATGAACATGAGTTTCAACAATCCATTCGACCTGCAATTTCCGGCTCTCCACATCGGCGATAATAGCATCGGCCGAGACCGTAGTGGTGCGACCGGCGGCGGGGTCAAAATCAAGGACAGAATCAATGATTGCGCAAGCAGTTGAACCTGGATCCTTGACAATATAGCTGACGGTGTTGGTGGCTTCGTCAAAAAATGCCTTCACTTCCGGCTTCGCTACAGCTTTTGTTGTCATGTCACTTCCTCGGGTTACTGTCTTGAGAACAATTTACAATTATGTCTGCTCCACACTAACACGGTTGGTTAAACCGGAGCAAATATGAAGGGTTCATTCTATACCATTGGCTCTTTGCAGGGCGCGGACATATTGCACAATCAGAGCAACTTCGGATTTTTCCACACCTGCTACCGGCATCATGGAGCCAAATTTCCAGTGATGGGCCCGTGCGCCGCTTTTAACGGCAATAAAAAACGCACCATCGGCATGGATGCGGGGTTGATAGGTTTTCTGAACCAGACTCGGGCCATTATCAGAGCCTGCGGCATTTTTACCATGACAAACAGAGCAGTTGGCATCAAACAGCTCGCGCCCGCGGGTTTGCGCCGTATTTAGCTGGGGAATGCTGATTTCAGCGATCGGTTGGCTGGTGTTGGAATTGTTTTGAAAAAACAAAACCGCCGCAACGCCAAGGGCGACACTTGCATATATGACCAAGGTAGATTTTTTCATGATGACAGCACTACTACGCACCCCCCGGAAAGTGTCAAGATGTCAATTCGTCCCTGATTTCTCGCGCTGCGACTGTTTACTGTTGTGAATAATTGTTGCCCTTTGTTTAATACGGGTTGCGTTTTTGAATAGAATTGGTTAATCTTGGTATATAATTGGGCCAGTTGGTTGGGCGATTCTGAAAAGTCGACCGTCTGGCTAAATAGATCAGGCGGCGGGTCGATCCATCTGCGGTCGGGTGAGGAATCGGCATCATTACGTTTTCATCTTAAACGTGAGATGTCTTGAATGGGAGGAGCCGGGGGATAAAAGTTAAGAGCAATCAAAACTCATTCGGGATGCCTGTAAAAAGGCAGCGCATGAGGTGTGGTTGTCGGACTTGCATTTTTCGGTTCGCAAGGCAAAGGGAAAATCAATGGGAAATAATCTTGACGCACTGACCACGATTTTCACCGAGTTTTATTACTGGGTGACAGTGGTTTTAATGTTTC
>VAPL010892463.1_pt1 | contig 10890 bp, 8 predicted proteins | sample 3395061 | NCBI WGS metagenome assembly VAPL01 (sample SAMN08290444, study PRJNA428436) | hydrothermal vent metagenome | isolation source: Deep-sea hydrothermal vent chimney 2 | place: Pacific Ocean: Juan De Fuca Ridge | depth 2182 m m
TCCAGCAACAGCAGTTCCGGCTGGTCGAGTAGTGTCAGAGCCAGAGCCAGCCGTTTGTTTTGCCCGCCTGAAAGGGTTTCTGTTTTCTGTTGAAGGTCGGTAATCTCGAAACGACTCAACATTTCCGCCAGGCGCCGGTCGTAATCCCAGGCTTCGAATTTATCCATCAGGTTGGTGGTTTCCATCAACTTGTTCCTGTTTTCCGCTGTGTCGTTGTCGGCCTGCTTTCTCAAAGCCATTTCATAATTCCGAATGATATTTTGGACTTCCGAATCGTGGGTTTTAAGCAGCTCTTCGATGGTAATACCCTGTTCAAACAGTGGTTGTTGTTCGAGATAACCTGTCCGGAACCCATCGCGGAAGATAAAACTTCCGCTGTCAGCCATATCTTTACCTGTCAGAATTTTGAACAACGTGGATTTTCCCGTTCCGTTGTCGGCAATCAGTGCCATTTTATCACCTTTATGCAAACCAAAGGAGATATTTTCAAAAAGTACTTTGTCACCGTAAGTTTTAGAAAGTTTGTCAACGGAAAGGAGATTCATGGAAACAGGTTGTTTTAATAGAAAATACGGCGACAACACCGATGTAAAAATTTTTCGGCAAAAGTAATGGTTTCCGGGTGATGGCTGTCAGGGAGAATATAAAAAGTCATAATCCTGATCTAATAATCTCCCGGGGTGAAGTAATAGCCTTTCATTCCGGAAGTTTTTTTAATGGAATGATGACAGACAGACAATATTCCTTAAATTTGAAGCAGTGAAGAAAAATAGATTGAGGTTTTATGAAAACGAAAAATCATGAAAATATTACCTGTTGAAAAAATCCGCGAAGCCGATGCTTACACCATCGCCAACGAACCAATTGCTGATATTGAGCTTATGGAACGTGCAGCCGGACAGCTTTTACGGTGGTTAACCAAAAGAGTGGACAGCAGTCACCGCTTTTTTGTGTTTGCCGGTCTGGGTAACAACGGTGGTGATGGTATGGCTTTGTCGCGCCTGTTGATGGATGCTGGATATGAGGTAAACGTTTATGTTGTCCGATACTCGGACAAAACTTCTGACAGTTTTCAGAAAAATTACGACCGTTTTGAAGCGATGGGCAAAAAAATGTTACACAATTTGAAAGAGAACGATCCATTCCCCGAAATTTTGGAGGAGGATGTGGTGGTAGATGCTCTTTTCGGCTCGGGTTTAACGAGACCGGTGAAAGATTTTCCGGGTAATGTTATCAGTATGATGAATACGACTCCGGCATTGAAAATCGCCATCGATATTCCTTCTGGTTTATTTGCAGACACCTCTTCAAAGGAAGCAGATGGTGAAATTTTCCGGGCAGATTATACGCTGAGTTTCCAGTTTCCAAAACTGGCTTTTCTGGTACCTGAAAATGATATTTTTGTAGGTAGTTGGCATCTGCTTGACATTGGCCTGCATCCTGATTTTATCAAAAGCGTTCCGGTCAAAAACTTTTATTCCACCCGGCAGGATGTAGTTACGACATTGAAACCACGCAAAAAATTCTCTCACAAGGGTACTTATGGCCATGCGCTACTCATTGCCGGAAGCTATGGGAAAATGGGCGCCGCCATTCTCGCTGCCCATGCGGCATTGCGTTCGGGTGTTGGCCTGTTGCACGTACACATTCCCAAAGTGGGTTACTCCATTATACAAACAGCTCTTCCGGAAGCCATGCTGAGCATCGACCGATATGAGAATTATTTTTCTGACATCCCCGAACTTTCCATGTATAATGCCATTGGCATTGGTCCCGGACTGGGAACACAGCATCAGTCGCAAATGGCACTGAAACTTTTGATTCAGCAGTATCCCCGACCTATGGTGATGGATGCCGATGCTTTAAACATTATGGCTGAAAACAAGACCTGGCTGGCTTTTCTTCCCGCTTATTCCATTTTTACGCCTCATCCTAAAGAGTTTGAACGGCTGGCCGGAAAATGGAAAGATGATTTTGAGCGACTCAAAAAACAACGGGAATTTGCTGAAAAATTCCAGCTGGTGGTGGTCCTCAAAGGTGCGTACACCAGTATTTGTACGCCACGAGGGGATTGTTATTTCAACTCAACCGGCAATCCGGGAATGGCTACTGCCGGTAGTGGTGATGTGCTTACGGGTATCCTGACATCCTTGCTGGCACAAGGTTATGCCTCGGTAGAGGCAGCGATTCTCGGTGTTTATCTGCACGGATTGGCAGGCGATATTGCTACCAAAAAACAGGGCGAAGAAGCTATGATAGCTGGTGATATCATAGCAAATCTCGGAAGGGCGTTTAAAAAGCTGTATTAATCAAAAAAAGCGATTCTTTCGAGTCGCTTTTTTTGATAGGATAAAAAGTTATAACTGTTTAAATTTCTTCTGTTTCCACAATTTTAGCCAGCAGGTCGGCGTAAGGAACCATTAGATATTTTTTTGATTCGAAATCAAATTCGGTACCGGAAAACTTTTTGTAGAAAACCGTGTCGCCAACTACAATCCCGGGATTTTCAATATTCCCTATAGCTACCACTTTAGCATATTGCGGTTTCTCTTTGGCGGTATCGGGGATAATAATTCCCGAAGCGGTTTTTTGTACTTCTTTTACTTCGGTAATGTCCAATAAAACATTCTCGTTTAATGGCTGTAACTCTTTCATCTTTTTCTGTTTTTATGATTAATATTTATTTTTCTAATGAATTCCTAGTAAAGTATTGATACGGTTTTTGTCGAATCCGACGATAATTTCGCCGTTAATATCCGTTTGTGGTACGCCCTGTTGCCCGCTTCGGGCTACCATGGCCTCAGCAGCTTTCTGGTCTTTCGATACATCGATATCGCGGAAGCGGATACCGTTCTTTTTCAGATAGGTCTTCAGCGTGTTGCACCAACTGCATGTAGGAGTGGAATAAACGGTAACGCGCTTCTGTATCTTTTCTTCACCATCGGTAGCCGAAGCAGAGTAAAGGCTTTCCTCAAACAGTCCTTTGTAATAATCTTCCCCGTTGCATCCTTTGACAATCTTGGTGAATTTTTTTCCTTCAAAAACCAACAGTGAGGGCGCAGAGGTAACCGAATAATTTGGGTGAATGTCGCGGACAGAAGTGACATCGGCAGCCGCCACATTGACATTTTTCACCTTTCCCACGGCTCTTTCAATATTTTTGTAGCTACACTCGCTGGTTTCAGAACCTTTTTTGTAAAGCAATATGTAATTTTTTTTATTGCTATCCAATGTTCGCAACATTTCATCGTGCGAATCAATCTCTCTTAGTGCCATATTCATCTTTCTCTTTTTGTCTTGCTGCTATATCAATTAGTATGCCATTTCCTCAAATCTTTCCTGTGGTATGACTATTTTACAGTTATGACAAATTTGTCACTTCGTGGCGTCAGTAAATAAAAGGGAGCACCTTTTTTGTTCGATTCATATACTCCTGATATGTATCTCCAAACTGTATTACAAGCCCTTTCTCTTCGTATTGCATCTTGAAAAGCAGCGTGACGATAAGCAAGATAAGGATGCCAAAGCGGAAGAGCGTGAAATAATCGCTTACCAGAGGGATGAACGCAACGACCTGTGCCAGATACATAGGGTGACGGATAATCCTGTAGGGGCCGCTTGTAATTAGTACAGCACCAGGTTTTGGCGTGGGCGTGATATTCACATTGTGTACTCCGGCTACATATATGGCATGTAAGCCAAGAAAAACACCGGCGCTCTCCAACAAAATACCATCCCAGCTCTTAGCAATGACGGATGCGCTGAGAATAAGAAGTGCAAGACTTCCCAACTGAATTGAGGCCAGTAGGTAAGGGTATATTTTTTGTTTAAACATAAATGAGTTTTAATTTGAAAAAAGCCGGCTCCGGGACTCGAAAACAACTTCATTAAGTGCAAGCAGAGAAAAAGTTATTTTCCAGAGTCGGCAGACAAAAATAGGTATAAAGTTGCAGAAAATCTTTGCTTATCGTCCCGAAGAGCCAATTGTCGCTTTATCATTTTGTAAGATCCGGAATTTTTGGATTGGGATGCAAATCCAGACCCGCTAAAGTTACAAATGCATGTGTATTGAGGTTTTTTTATGGGAACATAAGGACATTCAAAGCAAGAAAAATGTAATTTTGTTATTTAAAATATGATGGCTATGAGTGATTATTTGGTGGATATTCCGGAACAATTTTATTCGGATTCGGACGGTAAACCTTTTGAAAAGTGTGTGGTTTGCGGTAAGAATTTGTTGGAGGATGGAACGCATTACGTTATTGAGAAAGCGTTGAAAAATTATGAGAACTACGAATTCAGCTCCACAGTCTTTGAATATGCTATGTGTCTTGATTGTTATAAGGAGATGCAAAAGGGGATGTCGGAAGAGTCCATGCAAAACCTGCAAGAGTATTATCAGGATATAATGGCTGAACGTGGTAACGAACCCATGATGATTAATTTGCAGACTTTTGATTTGAAGCAGTGGTTGTCGAAATGCTTTTTTAAAGAGAAACCTGTGAGAGAGATGAAAGAGTATCAGCTTATTGGACAGTTTAACGGGAATCACCTGGTGATGAATACGCCACCCATGGCCATTGGCGAGGATGTGATGGAAGAGATGGCGGAACTGCTGTCGGAGAAGACCCGTGGTGAAATGGATCGTTTCAGAGAACAGTTTCTCGGCCCATCGCCGGACATAGAAGAGCTAATTTACGGACGGAAACTTTTGTTGATTTAAAAAACAGGACATGCACACAGGAAAAACCCGACAGCGGGTTATTGCCAGTTTGTGATTACACCTAAAATTGAGAAGTTTGAAAAGGTTTTTAAAGATGTGATGAAGAAGCGGTGATAAGGACAAGACCGGTTAACAACAGAAAGGAGGATAATTAATGTTTGAAAAATTCTTATTATTAGCTCTTTTTGGTATTGCTATGGCTCATTTTGAAGGGGTGGTGGTGGTTTATCTTCGCAAGGCTCTTGGAATTGTTGACACGGAATCAAATAAATCATCCATAGAAAAATTACCAAAACGTTATATCTTTATTGAGAAAACGAGAGAGGTAGCCACGATATTGATGCTCGTAATTATTGCTTTTTTGGTTGGACAATCATGGTTTGAAAAGATAATTGTCTTTCTTTGGACATTTGCTTTTTGGGACTTGTTTTATTATCTCTCTCTTTATCTTTTGATTAAATGGCCACCCACTTTTACCACAATTGATGTTCTTTTTCTTATTCCCCGTCCCTGGATTGCCCCGGTATGGTTTCCTATTGGAATATCAACAATTACCATTGTAATTATTGCTACCTTATATCTTTCTCCTCTTCTGTAAGAGGTGGAAAATTAAGAAGATATGGAAATAGCTTATCGCAGAAGCTTGTAGCTAATGCCCACTTCAAATGTACTTCCGGTTTGGTATTTTCTATAAACGTACTCCGTATCCCTAAATGTGTAAGTCTCTTTGTAAACCGCATTGAGCAGATTCTTTGCTTTAAACGAAAGGATAAAATTTCTTTTAAGCTTTTTTTTCAAATTAAAATTCAGGGAATTAAAAGGTTGTCCGTAAATATCCGGTGTCCCCCCTTTAACGTTGATTATTAACTTTGGGCCGGTAACATTATAAATGAAGTTAGCTTCCCAGCCAGACTTTTGATGTTCGTAGGAGAGCATGGCATTGATGATATAAGGCGATTGGCCGTTCATGGGACGTGTAGCTTTGGCAGACGGGTTGGTGGCCCGTATGGCATCCAGCTCCAGCGTATCGATGGCAACAGCAGAATATACATAGGTAAAATTCATACTCAGCTTAAGATGTTTGGTAAAATTCCAAAAATCAAGTTGTTTTCTGAAGTCAAGTTCGGCACCGTAAACTTTGGCTTTGTTCACATTTTCCCACGAAAGCTCTGTATTTTGGGCTTTAGGGTTGTCCACCAGCTCGATAGGATTAGTAAAGCTTTTATAAAAAGCGCTTACCGAGAGCAGTTCGTCGGGTGATATATAATATTCCCATCTGAGGTCAAAATTATCAATCGTTGTGCGTTGCAGGTTGCTGTTTCCCACATAAACTTCGCCTCCTGCAAAATCCTGTGAAGCATAGGGCGCCAATTCGCGAAAGTTGGGACGTGCTAAAGTCCGGCTGCCGTTTAGCCTCAGGTTCATATTTTTTTGTAGATACCAAGTCAGGTTCAGTGCCGGCAGAAAGTCGTTGTTGTTGAGTTGGCCTGGCAGTAACGTCGTGTCGTTGCTGGCTGTATAAATGTAAGTATGTTCGTAACGCAATCCGGTGCTTATGCGAAGTTTTTTCCACAATACAACATCTATCATAGCATATCCGGCCTGTACATTCTGTGTTCCCGTATAGCTGTTTCGTAGGTCATCACCGGGATTGCCCTGAATGTACAGCCCGAAGTTAGTGCCTGTTTGTGGATTGTATTCGGGATAATCCAACCCGATATTTGTGTTCGAAATATAATCTGAAACGTTGCCATTGTAAACATACTGAGAAAATTGAAATTGATAATCAAATCGTTGCTCGTGAAAGGTGCGGTTTTTATAAATGACACTTCCTCCGAACTTAATGGTAGGTGCATCTTCATTTTTTCCTGCTTTGAGCTTGAAATTTACCTTAAAGTTATAGTTGTTTTCGTTAAGATAACGATAGTAACGAGTTGGTACACTGTAAATGGAAGGCTGGATGGCATATTGGTATATGCCTTTAAGAGTAGGGAAGTAACTGTTGGTAAAAAATCTGCGGTCGGGTTCGTTTTGGTATGAATATGTATAGGAACCCAACCAGTTAATGTGTAGGTTTGCAGCATTCTTAAAAAAGTGTTCTCCTTTAAGTTGTGCATTATTGAGCGACCGTTCTGTCCAGCTGAGCACCCGTGTTTCCAGAAACAGATTGGGATCATCTGAGAATTGTCTCCCAAAGAGCTGGCGGGCATTGGAAGTGCCACTTTGGTTTTTAAACAATGTAAATCCTATTTTTTGAGTGGGGGAGAGTTTGTAATATAAGCCGCCCAGGACGCCCCACAGGTATTCTGTATTCCCATTATCATCCCTATAATTGTGGTCCTGAATAAGCGTCTTATCGGTAGAACCGCCAAGATGATAGAGGTTCTTGATGCCATTATGGTAAAAAGTGTTTTCCTTTTTATAAGAGATACCAAAGAGATATCCCAATTGGTGACCACTTATATCCACCTGGTTGCCAAGGGCGAAAAAGAGACTCCCGTTGGGGCCAGCCGTATGATGCACTGGAGCCATAATTTTGTTAAACGATTCGGTGATAGAGGTGAGTCTGCTTTTGTCGGATGGATATTGTGGCAATTTCCCTTTTGCGCCTGCAGGGATGCTACGAAATCCGTTGTCGAAGCCAAGAAAATCGGTGGTGCTGCCCTGATAAGAGAGAAAATTACTGTTAAAGTTGGCGTTGGTATTGTAAGCCAGACTTGCTCCGGATTCCAGTGTAAAGCGTTCCGGAAAATCACGGGTTTCAATATTGACCATGCCACCGGTAAAATCGCCTGGCAGCTCAGGACTAAATGTTTTGTAAACTACGATGTTCTCAATGAGCGAGCTGGGAAAGATGTCCATTTGTACAGTATATTTGTTGGGGTCCAGTCCTGGAATATCGGCTCCGTTGAGCGTGGTCTTGCTATAACGGTCGTTGAGGCCACGGACATAAACATATTTTCCATCCACAATGCTCACGCCGGTTACCCTTTTTAACGAACTGGCTGCATCGCTGTCGCCGGAACGGCTAATTTGCTCTGCAGAAAGTCCTTCTATAACTGTAGAGGATCTTTTTTCCAGCGTTAGCATAGCCGCTTCTGTTCGTTTTACAGCTTTGGCTTTCACTTCAATCTCTTTAAGCCCCACACTCATAGGCTGTAAGGGGATGTTTACCACTGTAACACTGTTTACTCTCACATTTACGTTGGTGACTGTTTGCGGGGTGAACGAAACATATTGGAAAACCAGTGTATAGGTTCCCTTTTTTAGATTTTCCAAAGTATAGTTTCCGTCCAAATCGCTGGTAGTTCCGCTGGTGGTTCCTTTAATGAGAACCGTGGTGCCAATAAGAGGTTCTCCGGTTTTTGCATCTGTAATTTTTCCACGAACTTTTCCTTTTTGTGCTATCGTGGAAAGTGAAGAAAGAAAGAGCAACAGAAGAATAAAGTGTTTCATGTTTTTCATCTTATTGGTTTTTGTTAGTGGACATTACATCATACAAAACTGAATGAAGATAATCCGAAGAAGAATCTCCATCCAGTAATGCTATCGTTATGTTACTGTTTATACTCTTTTTATTTTGCCAGATAATGTTGTGAAAACAATGTCCAGCCTGCAATCCAGTTGTCATTCGGGTCAACAGCTCCTCGGTAATCTACTTTATCGAACCATGAAGAAGAGGGATAAGCAGAGAGGTTATCGGAAACGTGTTTTGTGGGAACTATATTCCATTTGTTGTTTGAAATGGATAAACCGGGGTCTGCAACGATGTTTCCTGCGCTGGCAAAGTAGGTGGATAGCGAGTCGTTGGCAGCCTTAATCTGTGCAGCCGAAACGCCATTATAAGCTTTTACAAAAAGAGGTGTGGTTTCGGAAATTTGATAGAAAACATTGTTCAGGATATGTAGGTCGCCTTTCTGAAAACGTGTCCAGCTGCATTCGGTAGAAAGATATTCGATGTCGATGCCGTGATGTTGGTTGTAAAAAATGGAGTTGGCATAAGTGCCGCCTGCATTATCACGGAAAGTAACGGTTCTTTTTCCGGCGGCATCGCCTTGCCCTATGTAAGTTACATTGTAAATGGTAGGTGTTGCCAGGGGTGTTCCGGTTTCCGGATCTGTTCCCCCATCATGTTCTCCGATACGGTCGCCGCGTTGAAAACCCTGAATAGCGATCCAGAACTGACCAAATCCGCGAAATCCCTGGTCATAGTCGAAGGAGTCGTCTCCATTGAAAACTGACAGAAAGTGTTTTACGCGTGGGTCGCCACCAAAGAATTCGATACCATCGTCTTTGTTGGCAATCACTTCGATATAATCGATAACAGTACTGCTTCCCACAGCGCCCAGTGTAAGACCGTTAATTTCGTTCCCGGCACCAATATCGGTACCACCGTGACGGATCGAAACATATTTCAGCACACCTGAATTATCGGCATCGTCATCGCCGCCATATACACCACGAGGCTCGGTTTCGGGGATTCCTTCAATTTGTTGTTCCTTTGGAACTGAGTTTAGTCGGGCTTTCCCTAAAAGAATAACACCACCCCAAAGACCGTCATCCATATCGCCGACAGAACCATTCAGGTCATCTGCTTCGGCAGTGAAAATGATGGGCTTTTCTTTGGTGCCTTCTGCCAGGATTTTACCACCGCGGGCTATGATTAAGGCAGAAGCGTTAACACCTTGTCCGGGTTTGCCTTTAATCACGGTTCCGGGCTCAATGGTGAGGGTCTGTCCTCCGTTAACAAAGCAGAAGCCATCGAGCAGGTAAGTGTTGTTGGCTGTCCAGGTTTGTGTTCCAATGCCGTTTCCATCGTCTTTTATAGTAATTACTTTGTGTTCGGCAGCATTCAGTTTACCTGATTTATCCTGAGATACATCCATGGCAACTCCGCCGGCATTGTATATGCTGTTTGTGGAAGCAGGTTTTACGGAAAGGTTCTCACTTCCATCGGGATAATCACTGAGTACCAGGTTGATGGTTGCTGTTCTTGTGCCGGCAGTATGATTTACCGAGTAGGAAATTAGTGTGGCTTTTCCGCCTGAAAGAGTTACGGTAAAACTGCTTTTATCAAGTGCCCCGGATTTGTCTTTGTTTTTGTAAACTGCTTCGCTGAAGGTGATGTCTGCTTTATAAGCTTTTCCGGTGCCGTTGATAGCCATCTCCTTCATTGTCGGGGGAGGCGCAGGCGCCGGCGCGGGAGGGGTCTTTTTGCAGGCGGTGAGTACAAGCATAAGTGCTGCCGCCATCATAATCATTGTTCTCATTGGTTTTGTTGTTTTCATTTGTTTAATTTTAAATTACTTTATAAATTGCTTTTGTTTTGCGTTGCAAATATTAAACACTAATGTTACCTGTATCTTAACCGGGTATTAAACAAATATTAATTTTTCAAGCGGATATTCATTTCTTGTTAATATTAAATTAATATCATATGTAGTAAATTGACAGGCAGGCGCTTGCTGTTCGTGTGGTGCACCGGAAGAATTGTGCCCAAAAGGTTATAAGTTATAAATGTATCAATGTACCAATATCCTGATTATAATTTCTTCTCTTCTTTGTGTTCTGCTACCACTTTTAATGAATCATTGTCTGGAAAAGTATATCAGGAAACCTGGTTTTATTCCCGATAGTTTGTGTTTGTATCTGCCCGTGAAAATCAAATACTTTTTTTACCTTCGCAGGCAGAAAAATGATGGTTTCATGATTTACGTTACCCTTGTCAATCCATTTCCGGTTATTTCCGATGCGCTGGAGGCGCTACTGAAAGATTCCGATGATATTGAAATTATAGGTGTTTTTGAGTCGTTGGAGGATTTAATTAAAAACCCGCCACGACGCCCGGTTCACGTGGCTTTGACCATGGCTTATTCTGTTTCAGAAAAAATTATTGATAACATAAAACTGTTTCTACAGCATTTCCCCAAATCCAAGATGCTGGTTCTCTCCATGTTTAATGATGAGAAATTTATTTTACAAACTATCAAAGCAGGGGCCAAAGGGCATCTCGGCAGCGATGCCAACCGTTCGGAAATTTTGGAGGCTATTTATACCTTGCGCAACGGCTATGAATTTTACGCCAAAAGTATTACGGATATATTACTGCACAGCTATCTTTCCGATCAGAAAATAGGCCCGGTGGAGAAGGAGAGTAAACTGAAGCA